>Ga0208938_1000770_pt1 | contig 21409 bp, 22 predicted proteins | sample AD_UKC125_MetaG_FD_184434 | JGI IMG/M metagenome (GOLD analysis project Ga0208938, IMG submission 184434) | Active sludge microbial communities of municipal wastewater-treating anaerobic digesters from USA - AD_UKC125_MetaG (SPAdes) (version 2) | ecosystem: Engineered > Bioreactor > Anaerobic >...
CGTGCCGTTCGAGGTGCTCACCGACAACGGCAACCAGTTCACCGGCAGACACACGCGGCCGTTGCCGGTTGAGGTGCTCTTCGAGCGGACGTGTCGCGAGTACGGCATCACCGCGCGGTTGACCAAACGCCGGTCACCGACCACGACCGGCAAAATCGAACGATTCCATCGCACATTGCGCCGGGAGCTTCTCGACGAGACTGGCGCCTTCGACACCATCGAGACCGCGCAAACGGCTATCTGTCAACGGCGGCCGAAAACTGACCCCTTATCGACGGTTGAAATTTGACCCCCTTTTGGTGTGGTTACTGGTCGGCGTTGACGAGTTGTCGTCGGGTCTTGGTGCGGTAGGAGTCGCCGTCGATGGTGATGACCTCGGCGTGGTGGACGAGGCGGTCGATGAGTGCGGCGGCAACGACATCGTCGGCGAAGACTTCGCCCCTGTGGTTCCCCCGGAATCGTGGAGGACTCCTCTATGCGGCTTCGGGCTCGGTGACTGCGGTGTTCTCGTAGTCGACCGGACTCATCATCCCGATCGCGCTGTGGCGACGCTGGTGATTGTAGAAGCCGTAGCACCACTCCAACACGACCGCCTGCGCCTCCATGATAGTATGGAACTCGTTGCGTGACAACACTTCCCACTCCAAAGAAGAGAAGAATGCCTCCGCTGCGGCGTTGTCGAAACACGATCCGACCCGGCCCATCGACTGCCGGATACCCATCTTCTGGCACAGCCTGGTGAACCGTTTCGCGGTGTACGTCGACCCACGATCGGTGTGGAAAATCAGCTTCTGCGCATCGTCATCACGCCATATCGCCTGCATACCGCCCCGCGTGGCGACCGCCATCTCGATCGCCGCACACGCCAACGCTGCATCCGGGTGACGACTGGTGGCCGCCCCCAGCAGGCGGCGACTGTAGAGGTCGATGACCGTGGCCAGATACAGCTTGCCCGCCGCGGTCGGGATCTCGGTGATGTCGCCGACCCACCGCTGATCGGGGCACTGTGCGGTGAAATCGCGACCCAACAAATCGGGGAACTTCGGGGCGGTCTTGTCCTGACGGGTCAGCCCGTTGCGCCGGCGGATCCGCCGCGCGACCAGGCCCTGACGACACATCGAATCAGCGACAGTCTTCTCGGTCACCGTCCACCCGTCAGCACGCAGATCCGCATGCAGGCGCGGTGACCCGTGCAGGCCGCGGGCCTTGTCGAGCGCCACCGCCACGGCCCGGTCGATGGTGTCCCGGCGATAGTCGCGGGTGGTGTGCAAACCCGTTGCCGCACCCGGCGATTGGGTCCGCTTATGCCATTTGTAGAACCACGCCTCGCTGACCCCGAGCAGCCGGCAGGACACCGCGTGTGGCACCCGATAGTTGGTCCTCTGGTCGGCGATAAAGCGTGCCACGCTCACTTCGTCGCCTCCTTCACCCACAGGACCACTGATCGCTTGAGGACATCACGCTCCATGCGCAGCTCGGCGACCTCGTCACGCAACCGTTTGAGCTCAGCAGCGTCATCAACGGTCAGCTCGCCGCGGCCCTCCCGCTCGGCGCGCGCCCGGTTGACCCAGTTACCCAAGGTGCCCTCGTTGACCCCCAGGTCTCGAGCGACCTGGGCGATCGGCTTACCTGTCTCCTCGACGATCCGGACCGCCCCATCACGAAACTCCCGGTCGTACTTCTTCCGCTTCTCTGGCATCGTGCTCCTCATTATCGATGCCTCTACGGTTCGGGGGGAACCTCACTCTTCCGTGAGGGTTTGGCGGGTGGGATGAGCGGAACGCTTGATGCCATCGGCTCTCGCGCCAACTCGATATACCCGCCGGGGATGTTCGGTGTTCCGGTGAACCTCGGTTCCTACGGTGGGATGTTCTCGGATCACCTTATGAGTGCGCCTGGCCTCTCCTCGCTTTTTCAGAACGCGCAGAAGCAGATGGTCGACAAATACCCTGACGTGATCGCGCGTGATCAGTCAGCTGAGGTGATGTACAGCGCTCCCGGAGCAGCCGACGTACGGGTCGATCTCCAGTTCGCCGACGACATGGGCGACTTGTGGCGTCGACGGCACGGTCAGCAACCCGAGCCTGTGATGGAGGACGAGTAGGCCAAGTCTCCGAGTCCGACCCACGTCCGAAATGATAAGAACGTCATAACACCTAATCGCAAGGCGCCAGACCTTGGTCAGTCGCCTCTAAGAGCAGAGCCACTCGATGTCGACCACTATGCCCAAACAAACGCCCCCGAAGATTGCTCCCTTCACCCCGGATTTCGTCAAGGGCGTGTGCGACGTGCTTTCGCAGACAGATCATCCGGGACTCACCGGTTCCGAGATCGACTCCTTGCTCCAGATGGTGGGAGTCAGGCAGCGTGAGCCGGGCGGCAACAAGCGCGACAGCCTGTACGTCACTCTCTACAACGTCCAGGTTCGACAGCAAGCCGGCAACGTCATGGGCGGATTCATCGCAAAGGCCATGAATCCTAGCCGGTATGCCGCTCAGCCAGCTCGTTTCGACGAGCTGCGCGACCAGCTCAACCAGTTCCTCGTGTACTACGGCTACGCAGTTAACGAAGCGGGCAAGCTCGCATCCGGAGCGAAGGCATCCAGCATCTCCGAGGGTGCCGCCCTGGCCGGACGACTTCAAACTGAGCTGAGGCGCCGAGGGTGTCACAGCGAGTTATTCCGCTACTGCGACGAGGAACTCATCGGGCGTTCTCTGTTTCATGCAATGTCGGAAGCGTCGAAGAGCATCCCAGCAAGAGTCCGCGGCATCACGGGGTTGGCGGGTGATGGCGCAGCTCTTTACGACGGCGTCCTCGGAACCAATCGCGAGCATCCCGCCTGGTCCATCAACGCCCATGAATCAGACTCCGACATCAGCGAGCACCGCGGCTTTAAAAGCCTGCTCGTTGGGATCCACGGGCACTTCCGAAACCCGCGCGCGCACTCCAGCCGAATCTTCAATGATGAGGTTCTGAACGATTTCTACGACGCGTTCTCGCTCTCCTCCTACGTACATCGTCGGCTCGACTCAATGAGGAGATTGACCGCACCCCACTGAGCCTAAAGCTTGGCTTGCGGCTATCCGCGCCGAGGAACGATTGCTCGGGTCGCTGCTCACGGTCTCAGGTCCGGACCACACCAGAACCAACGGCCCGCTCTAGATCCGCTATGACGAGTCCTCTCATCCGTTTCATCACGACCGGCTTTCTGGGTGCCCACCCCCTCGCTGCGAACGTCACCAATCTGCTCATGCGGCTGCCGACCTCCGGGAGGGCGGCAGATCAGCGCGCCCAGCGAGTGGCGCCGCCAGAATGTCCTATCGCGCCGATATCCTGCCTACGTGCCTCCCCGGTCGCGGGAGGACGTGCTGCGCGATCAAGGGTGAGTGATGATTGACGAATCGGCGGTCGTCGAACAGTTCCTCGAGCTAGCTCGGGGCACGAGCAGCTCGCTGATCAGCTTCCTGCCGGCGTTCGAGGACGCCGTCACAGTTCCGGAAACATCGACTATCGTGCGGACGCACTTTCTCGCACATGATGCCAACGGAGCGCCTGCTGTGGAGCAGCTCGCAGGAGCGATGGCGTCTGCGGCCATGGATTTCTGTATAGCACGTTCGAAGATCGAGCGAGCGTATGCAGAGTACGAGGAGACTCGATCGACCGCGGCCATCGTGAGCTTGAATGAGCTGACGTGTGCGGTCTCAGGAGATGCGTGACGTCGTGTTCTCGGGAGATGCTTACCGGCGGTGGGGCCGGTGGGCGTTGAAGTTGCGAATGGTCTTGGTGGTGGTTCGTGCGTGCAGTGACAGTTCTCTGGCGCCGTCGAGCACTCGTAGGTGGTGATCGTCGACGATGATGGTGACGATGGTGCCGGCGTAGGTCGGACTGACTCGGAGGCGTTGGCCGGCCACCATGATCTGACCGCTCTTGGGAACCCGGCGCTGCACGCTCTGCGGCCCTGACGGTGGCGCAGGCGGCAGCGGGGTGCTGGCTTCCCGAACTCCGGTCAAGCGGCGAATATTCTCTAGGTCAAGAGGATTGGGTAGCGTCTTGATCAGGTGGGTGCCGTTGGTCGCGTGGATCAACTCGCCGTCGATCCGCAGGGTGACCCGGCTGCCGGCCGTCACGACGCCGAGGGCGAGTTCATGTCCACGAACAATGACGATGCCGTCGCGGTTCGCGGTCCGGTCGATCTCGATAGCTCGCGGCCGATGGGTGGCGGTGGAGGTGTCGAACGCGGCTTGCGCCGGTCTGGGCCGGCCCGGGCGGGTGCCGCGGGCGCGGAGTCGTTGCAGGTCTGCGGTGGTCAGCTTCGACCGGACCGTCTTGATCACGATGTCGTCGCAGATGATGTACACGCTCGACAGGTCAGCCCACATCACGACACTGCGCTGCGCATAGTTTCTTTCCGACCCACACCTGTTGCACACCGGCAATAGTCACTACACCGGACGGCGGCACGACAGTGTCGAACTCAATGGCGGAACTCGACTGATCGGCCACGGTTGGAGCTGGCCGAACGACTTCGGCTTCCGGTCGGATCTCGGCACCAACAGGCTTGCTGGGCATGGTGTCGGGATCGGTGCTGCGACTGCGGAACACGCTGGCAGGGGTGGCCATGTTCAGCGACTGATGCGGTCTGCAGGTGTTGTAGGCGTGGACCCATTCGTCGATAGCCGTTTGCGCGGTCTCGATGGTGTCGAAGGCGCCAGTCTCGTCGAGAAGCTCCCGGCGCAATGTGCGATGGAATCGTTCGATTTTGCCGGTCGTGGTCGGTGACCGGCGTTTGGTCAACCGGGGGGTGTCAGATGGTCTGTGTAAGTCCAGTGCTCATCAGTGAGAGGAAGATCTATGAGCATGGCGTTAGACGACAAGCAGCAGGGCCACGACGACGAGCAGTTGCCTGAACTGGCCGAGCCGCGCTCGACCGCGGAAGTCGCCGAGGCATTACAGGCCTCGGGCATGGTCGATGAGCTGCTCGCCCAGATCGATACCGGCCAGATCCAGATCACCGGCGAAGGCGGGTTGATCCCAGGTCTGATCAAACTGGCCCTCGAACGCGGTCTGAAGGCCGAGCTGACCGATCACCTCGGCTATGCCAAGGGCGATCCGGCCGGGCGGGAGTTGCCCAACGCCCGTAACGGGTCGAGCCCGAAAACGGTGGCCTCGCAGGCCGGGCCGGTCGAGCTGAACATTCCTCGTGACCGTGACGGCACGTTCACCCCGCGGCTGGTCCCGAAGGGCTCGCGCCGCCTCGGCGGCCTCGACGACATCATCATCTCGCTCTACGCCGGCGGCATGACGTTGCGCGACATCCAACACCATTTGGCCTCCACGATCGGCACCGATCTCTCGCACGAGACGATCTCGAAGATCTGCGACGAGGTCCTCGACGCGGTCGACGAATGGCAGAACCGGCCGCTGGAGCCGTTGTATCCCGTCATCTACCTTGATGCCCTGGTGGTGAACGTCAAAGACGGCGCCCATGTCCGAAACAAGCACGCCCACATCGCTATTGGCGTCGACATGGCCGGCGTCAAGCATGTGCTGGGAATCTGGATACAGGCCGAAGAAGGCGCCAAGTTCTGGGCCGGGGTGTGTGCGAATCTGGCCAACCGCGGCGTCAAGGACGTGCTGATCGTGTGCTGTGACGGGCTCACCGGATTCCCCGAAGCGATCGAGGCGACCTGGCCGCTGGCCACCGTGCAAACCTGTGTGGTGCATCTGATCCGCAACTCGATGCGGTTCGTGAACCACAAAGACCGCAAAGACGTCGCTCGGGCGATCAAACCGATCTACACCGCCCCCCGACGCCGAGACCGCCCGCCGCGAGTGGGAAGCCTTCCGCGACTCGGAACTAGGCGCCAAATATCCGAGTGCGGCAATGGCTTTCGACCGAGCCTGGGATCGGTTCATCCCCTTCCTGGCATTCCCGCCCGAGCTGCGCAAAGTCATCTACACCACCAACTCGATCGAGTCGCTGAACTACCAGCTCCGCAAGGTCATCAAGAACCGCGGACATTTCCCCAACGACATCGCGGTCCGCAAACTCTTGTGGCTGGCCATCTGCGACATCGAAGACAAACGAGCCGCTCAACGCCTCAAAGAACGCGGGACCAGGCGGTCACAGCCCCGTAAGGCCCTCGGACGACTGGTCGAGGGACAGGTCGTCACCAACTGGAAGCAAGCCCTCGGACAGCTCGCACTGGCCTACCCCGACCGGATCGAACCGCACCTCGGCTAAACCCACGGACCACAAGAAAATCAGGAGTCACGTTCTTACACAGACATCTTGACAAGCTCGTCAACCGCGCGGTGATGCCGTACTCGCGACACGTCCGCTCGAAGAGCACCTCAACCGGCAACGGCCGCGTGTGTCTGCCGGTGAACTGGTTGCCGTTGTCGGTGAGCACCTCGAACGGCACGCCCCATCGATTCATCGCCCCGACGAACGCTTCACACACGGCACTGCCACTGGGCTGCTCGAGAACCGCGGCGACGGTGACGAAGCGGGAATGGTCGTCGATGCCGGTCAACAGTTTGCATTCCCGGCCGCCAGCCAGGAACACACCTCCAACCAGGTCGAGTTGCCACAGATGCATCGGAGCTTCCCGCTCCCATCGCTTGTAGACCCGTTTATGTAGCTGCTCTTGAGGATTGACCAATCCGTTGCGTACCAGCACGCGGTGCACCGTGGCCCGCGCGGGCGCGGGCGCATAAGGGTCGAGGCGTCCGAGTTCGTAGACGATGCGCCGGGCACCCCACCGCCGGTGGGTGCGTCGCATTTCGCAGATCGTCGCCTCCACTTGTGGAGAGATCTGGTTCGGGCTAGTACGCGGTCGGCGAGATCGATCCGATAAACCGCCCAGACCTGATGCGGCATAGCGCTTGCGCCACGCCGTGACCGTTTGGCGAGAGACACCGTAACGGTTAGCGACCTCGATGACCGGAGCACCGTCGGCGACTTCGGTGACCGCACGGAACCTGACCTCCACACGCACCCGTGCAGCGATCTCAGCATCGGATTCAGTCTCAGCAGAGAAGGACACCCCCCACACTCTGACTGCGACCACCGACAAGCGTGAGACGTCAACGATGTCCCGACGACACGACGTCAAGCATGTCCCGAGCCCTTACACGTCAGCATCGCCAGATTCGCGAGGATGACGAGCTGGATTACGTCTGGCTGTCAAGCGACGTCACCCCTGAGGGCGGCATGTCTCATGGAATGGGGCACTCCGGTGAAGGGGTGTTGGCCACTGCCGGAGAAGAAGCCGTAGCTGTTGGCTGAGCAAATCTGGTGCAGGACCAGATCGAGCGGACGGGGATTCAGTGGCCCCGCGGCCGCACGGGAGGCGCCATGGGCGCAGTTCTCATCGGAGGGATAGCAACATGGAGTGGCCGCGACGGCGAGCAAGCAGCGATCGGCTCCCTCTCTGCCTGACTTCGAACCATCGGCCGTCCGCGACATCGGCGGACGTTCGGCGCCGACAACTCGTCCTACTCTGACACGTTTCCTTACCAGCTAAAGCGGCTGTGGCAGAGTCGGTCATGCTCGGTGTCAAATGTATTCGTCACGGGTGCGCGTCTTGGCTGAGGGGTAAAGATGGCGCCCGAGTCGTCCTCCCGCGCCGGCCGGCATCATCCTCGGGTAAGTCCCCTGGGGTGGTGGGGTTTCCGTGCTGAGGTGAGGCCGTCACGGAGCGTGTCGGTGCCCCTGTCGAGGCGGGCCATCGCGTAGTGGTCAGTGAGTTACCTACCAAGTGACTCAACAGAAGGACACACAACGCGATGACCCACGACCATTCTGCCTTGCTCGCCCATCTTGATGCACTCAGCTCCGCCGATTCCGGCGCGGTGTTCGCCGAGTTGATCCGGGCGGGGCTGCAAGCGCTGATCGAGGCCGAGGCCACTGAGAAGATCGGCGCGCACCGCTATGAGCGTTCCGCGGAACGCTCAAACATCCGCAACGGCCACCGCACCAAGACCGTGTCGACGACCTCCGGCGATGTCGAAGTCAAGATCCCCAAGCTGCGAGCTGGGTCGTTCTTCCCGAGCCTGCTCGAACGACGCAGACGCATCGACAGAGCCCTGCACGCGGTCGTGATGGAGGCCTACGTTCACGGCGTGTCCACACGCTCGGTCGACGATCTCGTCAACGCCCTTGGCGTCTCCTCGGGCATCTCCAAGTCCGAGGTCTCCCGCATCTGCGCCGGCCTGGACAAAGACATTGCCGCGTTCCGCGAACGCTCCCTGACCCACACTGAGTTTCCTTACGTGTTCGCTGATGCCACTTTCTGCAAGGTTCGGGTCGGCGCCCACGTGGTATCTCAAGCCCTGGTCGTGGCGACCGGGGTGTCGATCGACGGCACCCGCGAGGTGTTGGGTACCGCGGTCGGTGACAGCGAGTCCTTCGAGTTCTGGCGTGAGTTCCTCGCCTCTCTCAAAGCGCGGGGCCTGTCGGGGGTACATCTGGTGATCTCCGATGCCCATGCGGGACTGAAAGCCGCTGTAGCCCAGCAATTCACTGGATCATCGTGGCAGCGGTGCCGAGTACATTTCATGCGGAACCTGCACGGCGTGGTTTCGGCGAAACAGGCGCCGGTGGTGACCGCGGCGGTCAAGACCATCTTCGCTCACACCGAGCCCGCCGAGGTCGCCACGCAGTGGGACCAGGTCGCCGACACCCTGGAATCGTCATTTCCGAAGGTCGCAGCAATGATGGCCGAGGCCAAGTCCGACGTGCTCGCTTTCACCGCCTTCCCCAAGGCCCACTGGCAGAAGATCTGGTCCAACAACCCGATCGAACGACTCAACAAGGAGATCAAACGCCGCGCCGATGTCGTCGAGATCTTCCCCAACCCCGCCGCGTTCCTGCGGTTGGCGACCGCGGTCGTGATCGAGGCCCACGACGAGTGGCAGGTCACCCGCCGCTACCTCTCCGACATCAGCATGGCCGAACTTCGCAAGGTCATCGCCGCCAAACACCACGCTGCCGAAACAGTCGACGAAACACGCCAAATCGCCTAACATTCGGCACGACTCGTTGATCACAACGCGCTGCTCACGCGATCCGAAGTCCACCACCCCACGGGGCGCTGTCTCATCCTCGGCCCCATGTCGTATTCGGCAAGCGGGAAATTGCGGCTAGTTAACATTAACATGGCGTGATCGTCGTCACTCGATGCGGCGAATGGCCTCGTTACGTGACGTAGCAGGCCGCCCAGATTGTCGGTCGGTCGGGCAGTTGGTGTGCGAAAACCGTCGTCGGTGATCATGATCTCGCGGTCGAGGGTGACGACCGAAACATTCTCGTGGCGGTATCGCATATGTGCGTCTATCAAACGTCGTTGCTGCGGTGTTGCAATGTCCCGAAGGCCCGACTGGATTCGTTCGGTGAATGCCATAACGGTGGCTAGAACGAACCGGCTGGTGTCCTCGGCGAGGCGGCAGACGTTGAGGTGTGGCTGAGAATTGCCGCGTAGGCGATGCTGGCTGACTTGTAACGACCGTGCGCTTCGGACGGGGCGGGCCCGGGTTACCGTATCGAAACGTTATGAACCAGTCGCGAAATTCGTTGTGGTGTAATCAGCTGACGCCCCGATTGGGCTGGTCGAGCATTCATGCGGCTGGCGGGCGTGCACGTCGAAGTCGAAACTGCGACGGGGAGCAGCCGACCCACCGAGCAAACGCATGAGAAAAGCTTGCGACGTCGCAGTACCCCAGTTCGGTAGCAATCTGGCCGATTCCGACGCCGGGATCGAGAAGTCGGAGGATGGCGTGCTCCTGCATGAATTGCTGTCGTAGGCGGCGCAGGGTGGTGCCCTCGGCGTGTAGGTGCCGTTTGAGTGTGCTTACCGATACCGACAGCTCTGCTGCGATCCGACTAGCGTTGACTCGAGCAGGGTCTGCATCAAACTGGGCTCGGACGCGCTGCGTGTACGAGTTGTGACGCCGCTGATCGCAGAGCCGTCGCAGTTCGGCGGTACCGATCCGGTAGGCGACGGGATCGGAAAAGCGGCACACCTCATGAAGCGCCTCGGCTGGTATGCGAACAAATGACGCTGGCGCATCGAAGACGACTCGATGCCCTATCTCTCCCACGTTCAGCGGCTCGGTCGGCGCCGGGCAGGTCAGGTGTAACTCTGCTGAGGACACATCTCCTGTGAGTATTTTCACCAGACGCAGAACGGTCAGGCCCCCATAAGTGACGGCAAAGCAGTCGGTACCCGCGCTGTCGGTGCGCCCTGCGAGACCGATGGTAAGACCACTGGCGCCATGATGAAAGTCCGCACTTAGCGCCGTCGAGATCAACGGCAGAAAACGAAGCAACTCGACGATGTCAACGACCGACCCGGCACTGACCAGCGGCAGGCTCAGTGGACCGAAGGAGGTCAGCTGAGCGTGCTCAGCGAATGCGAGGCCCAGCCGAAACCCGTCGTGCGGCCCCATCGTCGGATACACGTCATGAAACCATTGCATCGGCACCTGCGCTTCTTGCGTGATCAACGTTCTGAGGTCGGTGCCCTCCTGGGCCATTATCCGACCGAATGCGCTCGTCGCCTCCGTGCCCAGCGCACCGCTGTCGAGAAGCTGTGCAAACGCCAACGGGGGCACACCGGATTCACCGAGGGTCACGTGAGCCAGATTAACAACAGATTGCGACGTTCACACATGGATCGGTCGGGATCCGCACATTCACACTCAAGGGGAACCTCATACGTGCAAGGAGGTGGCCATGGCCACGATCACATACATCACCCACGATGGAGACGACTACGAAGCCGATCTCGTGGAGGGGAAGTCGCTCATGCAGACCGCCGTCGACGAAGCCGTCCCCGGCATCGACGGTGATTGTGGTGGCGAAGCGGCCTGCGGTACGTGTCACGTCATTGTCGACCCGGCGTGGATCAAGACCGTCGGGCGCAGCGGCGAGGGCGAGGAAGAGATGCTGAGCATGCATCCGGAACGGGAAGGAACCTCGCGGCTGTCCTGCCAGATGATCGCGACTGAGGAGTGGGACGGCCTGACTGTTCGCCTCCCGGAATTCCAACTCTGACCCGCAACGACGAAGGAATGCAATCATGAGCATCGCAGCCACCGTCGCCGAGAAGGCGCAATCAATGATCCCGATCGACCTTCAGATCCGGGGGGCGCATGTCTATGACAAGACCCGCCGAATCGTCACAAGGACCGACGGCCAGAAGATCTTCACCGAGACCCCGATCCCGCCGGTGGACGAGGTCGATCTCGCCGAAATCGACCTGAGTAACCCGTTCCTGTATCGCCAGGGTATGTGGCGCTCGTACTTCGAGCGTGTCCGCAACGAGGCGCCGGTGCACTTCCGTTCGGAGAGCCCCTTCGGTCCGTTCTGGTCGGTCACGCGACACGCCGACATCATCGCGGTCGACAAGAATCACGAGGCGTTCTCCGCCGAACCGTTCATCATCATCGGCAGGCCCCCGCGTTTCATGGACATCGCGATGTTCATCGCGATGGATCCGCCCCGGCACGACAAGCAGCGCGCCGCAGTGCAGGGCGTGGTGGCTCCGAAGAACCTTCGTGAGATGGAGGGGCTCATCCGCGCGCGCGTCCGCGAAGTCCTCGACGGCCTCCCACTCAACGAGCCGTTTGACTGGGTCCAGACTGTGTCGATCGAACTCACTGCACGCATGCTCGCGACGCTACTTGACTTCCCTTACGACAAGCGGCACAAGCTGGTCGAATGGTCCGACCTCGCGACCTCGATGGAGCAGGCCAACGGCGGCCCCTCGGACAACGACAGGGTCTTCCGTGAGATGGTCGCGATGGCGCAAGGCCTGAGTTCGCTGTGGCGGGACAAGGCGGCACGTACCGTGGCCGGCGAAGAGCCTGGCTTCGACCTCATCACCATGCTGCAAAGCAACGAGGACACCAAGAACCTCCTCGACGATCGCCCCATGGAGTTCCTCGGTAACCTCGTGCTGCTGATCGTCGGCGGCAATGACACGACCCGCAACTCCATGAGCGGCGGAGTGCTGGCCCTCAACGAATACCCCGAGCAGTTCGAGAAGCTCAAGGCCAACCCCGACCTCATCCCCAACGCGGTGTCGGAGATCATCCGCTGGCAGACCCCTCTTGCTTACATGCGCAGGGTCGCCAAGAAGGACGTCATGCTCGGCGGCCAGTTCATCCGCAAGGGTGACAAGGTGGTGATGTGGTACGCCTCGGGCAACCGAGACGAGCGCGTCTTCGAGCGTCCAGACGAGCTCATCATCGACCGGGCCAACGCCCGCAACCACATCGCGTTCGGTTTCGGTGTACACCGCTGCATGGGCAACCGGCTCGCCGAGCTCCAGCTACGCATCCTGTGGGAGGAGCTCCTCCCTCGCTTCGACAACATCGAGGTGGTGGGTGAGCCGGAGTACGTGCAATCGAACTTTGTCCGTGGGATCAGCAAGATGATGGTTCGCCTGACCCCCAAGGGGGAAATGTGACGGCTGATCAGGTCGTCATCCTCGGCGCGAGCCACGCCGGCGTCCAACTCGCGGGCGCTCTCCGAAAGGAGAAATGGGCCGGGGATGTCTTGCTGATCGGCGACGAGGGCAGGCTCCCCTACCAGCGTCCACCGCTGTCCAAGGCATACCTGGCAGGTGCATCACAGCTTGATGACTGCGCGATCCGCGGACGTCAGTTCTACGACAAGCAGCGGATCGAGCTCGTGGACGGAACGGCGACGGCGATCAACCGTTCCGCGCACACCGTCACCCTCAACAGTGGAGACGTGGTGTCTTACGCCACGCTGGCACTGTGCACCGGCGCGCGCGCCCGCGCGCTGACCGTTCCGGGCGCCGAGTTGACGGGCGTCCACTACTTGCGCACCGCCACCGACGTCGAGGCCATCCGTGCCGCGGTGGTGCCAGGTTGCCGGGCCGTCATCGTCGGCGGCGGCTATATCGGCCTGGAGACGGCCGCCTCACTTCGAGCTCAGGGTGTGGACGTCACTGTTCTCGAGGCTGCGGAACGCGTGCTCGAGCGGGTGACCGCGCCGGTGGTCTCGAGGTTTTTCGACCGTACCCACCGGACCGAGGGTGTCGATGTTCGCACCAGCGCGTTGGTCGAGGGTTTTCGCGGGGAGGGGCGAGTCGAAGAGGTGGTGCTCGCCGACGGTGAGACCCTGGCCGCGGACCTCGTCATCGTCGGTGTCGGCATCATTCCCAACACGGATCTCGCGGTCGCCGCGGGCCTCGAGGTTGACGACGGAGTCATCGTCGACGACCATGCACGCACCAGCGACCCCGACATCGTCGCCGCCGGCGACTGCGTCAACCAACGGATCGCACGGTACGACAGGCGCGTCCGCCTCGAATGTGTGGCGGCCGCCACCGAGCAGGCCAAGGTCGCGGCAGCGACCATCTGCGGCAACGAAGCCGGTCTCACCGCGCTGCCTTGGTTCTGGTCCGATCAATACGATCTGAAGCTGCAGATCGCCGGGCTCAACACCGGGTACGACGAGGTACTGGTCAGCGGTGACCCTGACCACGACCGTGACTTCACCTGTTACTACTTCAACGACGGCGAGCTGATCGCCGCGGACTGCGTCAACAGACCCAAGGATTTCATGAACGCGAAGCGTACGATCGCACAGCGTTCGTCGCTCGACAGGTCCGAACTGATCGGAGCCACACCATGACCACATCACCCGCGGCAGCGGAAAGGCCGGCGGCGGCGCTCACAGCATCGACCTTCCTCGACATCCATCACGCGACCGTGCAGGCCTTCACCCAAGACGCGGTCGGCGACGCGGACACCGATCGCGAGAAGGCGCGGCGCCTCTTCGCCGCAGTCCGAGACCAGATCCGTTACGACCCCTACACCGTCTCTGACAAGCCCGATCATTACCGGGCCAGCCATGTCATCGAGTCCGGACGTGGGTACTGCGTACCCAAAGCGGTCGTACTGACAGCCGCGTTCCGCGCGGCAAACATACCGGCCCGGCTCGGCTTCGCTGATGTACGCAATCATCTGCAGACCGACGCGCTGCGCGAACTCATGGGAACCGACGTCTTCGTATATCACGGATACAGCCACGTCTACATCGAGGGGCGCTGGTTGAAAGCTACACCCGCGTTCAACATTGAATTGTGCACTCGATTCGGGGTCCCACCTATCGACTTCACCGGCGATCGCGACGCGTTGTTTCACGCGCACGCGGCGGACGGCTCCGCGCACATGGAGTACGTGCACGAACGCGGCGTCTACAACGACTTGCCCCTCGAGGAAATCCTGGCGGGCCTGCGGCATGCCTACGGCCCTCTGATCTTCTCGGGACGGCCAGCTCCGTCCGACGCATTCCGCGCATAGTGTGCGCTCCGGCGGGCTACCGCCGCAGGTTACTGCCCGCTCGAACACCCGTGCCACCACCTGTCGGCCAGATCCCGTCGCACAGTGTCCACCACCACTAGGGAGACCATGACAATGTCCGAGTCATTGCTCGACACCTATCCACACCGAATGGGCGGCCATTGCGGCTCCAGCGCGATGCGCGACTTGATGGTGAGGGGGACCCGTTTGGTGGTCCAGTCGCTATGCGGCTTGGGATTGGTGGGTCGTGGTCCACTGTAGAGCGAATTCAGCGGGGCTGAGTTCGCCGTGGGCGCTGTGGGGCCTGGCGGTGTTGTAGTCGGTCCTCCAATCCTCGGTGATCACTTGGGCTTCGAGCAGAGAATCGAAGCGCCACGAGTTGAGCAGTTCATCGCGTAGTCGACCGTTGAACGATTCGATCCAGCCGTTCTGCCATGGCGAACCGGGGTCGATGAACAAGGCTCCGGTGCCGGTGAATCGGCACCAGTCGCGTACGGCGTGGGCGACGAATTCGGGGCCGTTGTCGAACCGCACGTAGACCGGCGCCCCGCGGGTCAAAGCCAGCGTGTCAAGGACTGCGACCACTTGGTCGGCGTCGATTGACCTGCCGATCTCGATGGCCAGGCACTCTCGGGTGTACTCATCAATGATGTTGAGTAGCTTGATCGTACGACCATCAGCGAGGGTGTCGAATTGGAAGTCCATCGCCCAGATCACGTTCGGCCGGATAGGACACATCGCCCCTACGGTGACACCGACGCCGGTCAACCGCTTCTTTTTGCGGCGCTGGGGCACTCGAAGTCCTTCCTCACACCATAGTCGACGAATACGTTTGTCGTTGACCGCCCATCCGGATTTGCGTGCCATCTTCGCTGCTCGCCGCCACCCCCACCGGGGCCGGTCGGTGGAGAACCTGCGTAGCCAGGCCCTCAGCCTGGTGTCCTCGTCGTCCGCTGGTTGTGTCCTCAGGCGCATCGTCGAGCGGTGGATACCGACCACCGCACACGCCCGACGCTGAGACACCCCGAACCGTTCTTGCAGCACCGTCACGGCGCGGCGTTTACGGTTCGGGGTCAAAAGTTTCCCGACGACAGGTCCTTGAGCATGTCAATGTCGAGGGCCTGGTTGGCCACGAGCTTCTTGAGTCGGGCGTTCTCCGCCTCGAGTTCTTTGAGCCGCTTGGCGTCATCAGCTTTCATGCCGCCGTACTGGGCCAGCCAGCGATGCCACGTGGACTCCGCGACTTCGAGGTGCCGGCACACCTCGTCGAGTTCCTGACCAGCGGCGAGGAGCATATTGCCCTCGGCGAGCTTGCGGATGATCTGCTCCGGCGTGTGCCGGCGGCGCTTGTTCGATGTCATGACGTCGTTGATTCTTCCTGCTCGAACAATCGAGCAACAGAGTCCCACAACGACTGGACCACCCAGGAGGGCTCACCTCACAAGCTAAGCGCTCGGTTCACGGGGAGGGCGGTAAGGCGCTGCGAATGGGTTAGATACGTCTCGCCCTCAGGGTTGATGCAGCCTTGCTGTATCGGGTAACACCAGATGCAGGCGCGGTTACGGTATTCTAGTCGGCTTGAAGGAATCGAGTAATCAGGTCTGTGGCGGCGTCCGGGTCTCCGTGGTTCTGAAAGTGACTTAAGTCAACTTTCACGAACACGGCGTTCGCGGTGAAATACGCTTTCTTGCCTACTGTGCCGACCGCTTTGATGGAGAGTGCCCGAGCGGTGTTATCGACGACCGTGGCGACGAGGTGCACGGGTGTGTGCAGTGGCACTGGGTGTCGGTACTCGACGGTGAGTGTTCGAGTGACTGCAGGTGTGCGGGCGATCCACAGGGTGAATCCCATGATGTCGTCGCAGGCTGCTGAGATGGCACCGCCATGGGCTAGGCCGGGTGCTCCTGATTGGCGTTCGTCGAAGGTTAGATCAGCGTAGACGTGGTCGTCATGCCTGTATACCTCGAGCTGGAGTCCGCTGGGGTTGTCGCTGCCACATCCCATACATGATGGCGAGTGCGCTGGTAGCCGCTGATCGAAGCCCATTGGGTGGTCCTCTCTGCGGTCCTCGTTCGGTGTTCGAGCACTCGCAGTTTCGTTCTGTTACCGACGGTATCGTTTGTGCTGTTGGTCTGGAGCGGGAAGTGGGCAAGGGTGGAGATCGCCGATATCGATGATGTGGACCCGAGGCGGGTTCGCTCGCGGGCGCGGTTGTTGGATGCTGCCGCGACCCTGCTCAGCAGCGGTGGGGTCGAAGCGGTCACCGTGGAGGCTGTAACCCGGCTATCTCGCGTAGCCCGCACCACGCTGTATCGACATTTTGAGAGCACCACGGACCTGGTGGCAGCAGCCTTCGAGCGGTTGTTGCCTCAGGTGGACAACCCTGAAACCTCGCAATCGATTCGCGATGACCTGGTCACATTGATGCAACGCCAGGCTGCTCTCATCGAACAGGCTCCGTTGCAGTTGACCACACTGGCTTGGTTGGCAATGGTTCCCAAGCAACCTGGCGAAGAACCAAACGCATTGGGGCCGTTGCGGATGCGCGTAGTCAACCAGTACCGAGAACCCTTTGATCGAGTGTTGACAAGTAGCGCGGCCGCCGCTGAACTCGACGATCCGGACTTGACCATGGCGATCACTCAGCTGGCAGGCCCTCTGGTCTTCGCCAAGCTCACCGGGATTCGCGCGATGGATGTCGCTGATCTCGAGCGCCTCGTCGATGACTTTCTTGCGGCGCACAGGCGGCGCCCGCCTACATAGCCTCACCGCCTTCCACTTTTACGCTACAACTTGTAGCGTAGCGCTACCGATGGTTCCACTGTGGGCCAGATGAGTTGGTGAGGTACTGCGTATGGTGGTCCATCGTCCCGATGACAAGCGCTTGGCAAGGCGGCCGTTGGTCGAGCGCAGCGAGTACAGCTCCACGTTGGGACGAATCGCGCGGTTCACTTTGACGCACAAGTCCCTGGTCATCGGGGTGTGGATAGCTGTCGGGGTGGTGTTGGCGGTGCTGTTTCCTCAGTTGGAGACGGTGGTGCGGCAGCAATCGGTAGATCCGATCCCTGCAGGGGTTCCGTCCTTTCAAGCTCTTGATCAAATGGGTGGCGCATTCGGGGAAAAGGGCGCTAAGACCACTGTCTTCGTGACCATGGAGAACCCGAATGGGCTTACAGAGGTCACGCGAGAGCGATACGACGCGTTGGTCCTACAGCTCCGTGAAAATTTTGACGATGTGCAATCGGTTCGTGACTTGCTGTCGGATCCGATCACTGCCCGCCAGGCGTTGAGTGAGGATGGCAAGGCCTGGTATCTGCCCGTCGGGGTCTCGGGGACCCTGGGCGGTCCGGCGGCGACTCATGCGGTGGAAACCGTCCGCGAAACCGCACGCCGGGTGTTTGAAGATACTGGTACCGCGGTTCATGTCACCGGACCCGCAGCCACCTTCAGTGATCAGATCGTGAGTGCCGAGAGCGACCTGGTCGTGATCACTTTGGCCACAGTCGCGCTGATCGCCCTGATCTTGCTGGTGGTGTACCGATCGCTGTTCACAGCACTGGTGCCGTTGCTGGTGATTGGTGTCAGCCTTGGGGTGGGCCGCGGCGTCTTGTCCGCACTAGGTGAGCTCGGAATGCCGGTGTCTCAGTTCACCGTCGCATTCATGACGGTCATTCTGCTCGGGGCCGGGGTGGACTACTCAGTCTTTTTCATCAGCCGCTATCACGAGCGGTTGCGCCAAGGCGCGCCTACCGCGGATGCTCTTGTGGACGCTACAGCGACGATCGGACGGGTCATCTTGGCCTCGGCGGCGACGGTGGCACTGGCATTCCTGGCTATGGCGTTCGGCGAACTGAGCGTCTTTTCCACCTTGGGTCCGGCCTGCGCGATCGCGATCCTCATCGGGTTCCTCGCCACTGTCACCTTGCTGCCGCCGGTGCTGCAGTGGGCAGCCCGCTTCGGTTGGGGCAACCCCCGACGAGACCTCACGCGCAAGTACTGGAATCGCGTGGCGGTGCTTGTCGTCCGCCGCCCAGTCCCCCTTCTCGCTATAACGATGGTGGGGCTGATCGTGCTGAGCACGATCGCGATGGGTATCCACATCACCTATGACGACCGCCAGGGCCAACCCGCGACGACCGACAGCAACCAGGGATATGCGCTGCTTGACCGCCATTTCCCCACAGATGTGACGGTTGCTGAGTTTCTTGTGGTGGATGCGCCGATCGACCTACGCACCGCCAGCGGACTTGCCGACCTCGAGCAGATGGCTTCGCGGGTATCCCAAATTCCCGGGGTGACTCGCGTCATCGGCGTCACCCGCCCCACCGGCGACAAACTCGAACAGGCCGAGCTGTCGTGGCAGAACGGTCAGATCGGGGACCAGGTGGCAGGCGCCGTCGCAGACGGCCAGCAACGAAAAGGCGACCTCGAGCAGTTGCGCTCCGGTGCCAACCAGCTCGCCGACGGGCTGGCCCAACTCGACACCCAGCTACGCCTCAACCTGACGCCACTCGCCGGTATCCTCACCCAAGCAAGCACCGCCGGTCAACAAATCCAGCAGTACCAACCACTCCTGCGCCAGCTCGCCGCGTCCGCGCCCGCACTCGACCGCGCCTCACAGAACGCCCCACAACTTGCCGCCCTGACCCGCCAAACATCCGCGGCGCTGACAACAGTGACCTCAATCCTACCCCTCCTCGACTCAGCGCCCTGGTGCGCCCAAGTCCCCCAGTGCGCAACCCTGCGCGCACAGATTCGCGACCTCAACGCCACACTAGGGAGTGGACTGCTCGACCAGATCACCACCCTGTCAACACAACTCGCACAACTAGACACACCCCTCACGACGGTCACCGACCAACTCACCGCAACCGTCAACTCCCTCAACTCCACCCTGAGCACCATCAACAACCAAGACCTGCCCGCTAAGATCACTCAACTCCAAACTGGCGTGAGTCAGCTCGCCGCAGGATCACGACAACTCGCCGACGGCGTGTCCGCGCTGATCGACAGCAACCTTCAGCAACTAGCCGGGATGGCCACCCTAGCCACGCAACTCCAAACCTCCGCCCGCGAAACCGCCGGAACAGACTCCGCGACCGGCTTCTACCTGCCACCTCAAGCCAACGCAGACCGCCGCTTTGTCGATGTCGCTCGCCAATTCGTCTCGCCCGACGGCCATACCGTGCGCTACGCAATACAAACCAGCTTCGACCCCTACAGCACCGAAGCCATACAACTGACCAACACCATCACCGATGTTGCAAACGCCGCCAGACCGAACACCACCCTGGAGGACTCCCACATCGCAATCGCCGGATTCCCCGCCATCAACGCCGACCTGCAACGCCTACTCGCCGACGACTTTCAACTCCTGGCACTGGCAACCCTCATCATCGTCGGCCTGATCCTAATCCTTCTCCTCCGAGCACTCATCGCACCGCTGTATCTCCTAGGAACCGTCGTCCTCAACTACACCGCGGCACTGGGCATCGGCGTCCTAATCTTCCAACACATCCTCAAAACCGAGATCGCCTGGCCTGTACCGCTATTGGCTTTCATAGTCCTCGTCGCCGTCGGCGCAGACTACAACATGCTGCTCATCTCTCGCCTACGCGAGGAATCCCAGAACAACATACGAATCGGCGTTCTACGAACCGTCACCAACACCGGATCGGTCATCACCTCGGCCGGCCTCATCTTCGCTGCCAGCATGTTCGGCCTCATGGCTGGCTCGATCTCCATCATGACCCAAGTTGGACTGATCATCGGTATCGGACTACTGCTCGACACCTTTATAGTGCGCACCATCGTCGTGCCGGCCATCGCGACACTACTAGGCAAAACCAGCTGGTGGCCGAACAACGAAACCGTTTAACGTACTCCTGGTTTAGTTCCCCAGTATCCGCGCGGGACTGTCGCTAGGGACTGCTGCACGGATAGGTGACATCTGATCTGGCTTGCCTTCGGGCGGTCGGGAAGGATGTAGCTGTGCCCAAGCCGTACCCCCAGGAGCTCCGAGACGATGCGATCCGGGTGGCTCGTGATCGTGGAGAAGGCGTCACGATCGAGCAGGTCGCCAACGACTTCGGTGTGCACCCGATGACGCTGCACAAGTGGATGCGACGCGCGAATATTGATGGGGGTCGCAGCCCTGGCGTGACCTCGACCGAGTCCGCTGAACTGCGCGAGGCCCGTAAGCGGATCCGCCTGCTTGAGCAGGAGAACGAGGTGCTGCGTCGAGCGGCGGCGTATCTATCGCAGGCGAACCTGCCGGGAAAAGGCTGTACCCGCTCGTGAAAGAGCTCGCCGCCGACGGGATTGCCGTCGCGTGTCGTGTCGGGTACTTCAGCTCTCGCGCCAGCCCTACTACCGGTGGCTGGCCAGCCCGGTCACCAATGCCAAGCTGGCCGCGGCGTATCGGGCGAATGCCCTGTTCGATGCCCACCGCGAGGACCCGAAATTCGGCTACCGATTCCTCGCCGGGGAAGCCGCCACCGTGGGTGAGTCGATGGCCGAGCGGACCGCGTGGCGGATCTGCCGCGACAACGCCTGGTGGTCGGTGTTCGGCAAGAAGCGAGGTCGTAACGGCCGACGACCGGGACCACCAGTCCACGATGATCTGGTCCAGCGCGACTTCACCGCCGAGGAGCCACATCGGTTGTGGCTCACTGGTATCACCGAACACCACACCCGTGAGGGCAAGCTCTATCTGTGTGCAATCAAGGACGTGCACTCAGGGCGGATCGTCGGCTACAGCATCGATTCCCGGATGAAAGTCCCGACTGGCCGTGGCAGCGTTGCACAGCGCGCTGGCCCGTCGTGGTGAGGTGGCCGGCTGCATCGTTCACTCGGATCGAGGGTCACAGCTCCGGTCGCGGAAATTCCTACACGCCTTGAATACTCACGGTCCAACGGGGTCGATGGGCAAGGTCGGGGCGTGAGGGGACAACGCAGCTATGGAGATCTTCTTCGCGCTCCTGCAACGCAACGTGCTCGACCGTCAACGCTGGGACACCCGTGAACAGCTACGGATCGCAATCGTCACCTGGATCGAACGGACCTA
>Ga0208938_1000771_pt1 | contig 21368 bp, 22 predicted proteins | sample AD_UKC125_MetaG_FD_184434 | JGI IMG/M metagenome (GOLD analysis project Ga0208938, IMG submission 184434) | Active sludge microbial communities of municipal wastewater-treating anaerobic digesters from USA - AD_UKC125_MetaG (SPAdes) (version 2) | ecosystem: Engineered > Bioreactor > Anaerobic >...
CCAGAAGTGGTCGACGACCGGGCCGAGAAGCCACCCAACCTCCCATCCGGCATCACGGATCGGAGCATGGGGCGCGTTCGTAAGCCCCGGCACCCCGGTCGCAGGCTCCCGAAAGCACCTAACCCTCATTTCCGCACACAACTCGCAGCAGACCTGCGAAATAGAATCCCTCCACAGGGCTTCCTCCCCTCGATCATATGTACTACAGTAGGGGTAACAGAACAGGGGGGGCCGGTATGACAGTCGGGGAACTGATCGCCACCTTGACAGCCACTTGGTCGACAACCCGATGAACCGCTACGTTCTGCGCCCCGACGGTCCAGTCACCATCACCTGCTCGCACGACCGGCCAGCGGATTCCACGTGGTGGCTGCCCGCTCCGGACGGGCGCTTCCGGTTGGGGCTGCGCGTCTACTACCCTCTCGAACCGATCATCACCGGGCGATGGACGCCGCCGGCGGTCGTGCCGGCATGATCGCAGTCACCGTCACTGCGGGGTGTCGGCAGCCTTCAAATCCTCCCCGAGTTTCGCCACGCGGGCCGTGAGATCAGCCCCCTGCGGCCCCATCTTCGGCCAGAAGTGCGCGCCGATCAGGACCTGAACGTCATAAGCCAAGTCCGTCGTGAGGTGGAAGTTCGGATCCTCGACTTCCGGGGGCAACGCGATGCCCTTTGCCTTCGCCGCCGCGATGATGCCCGGGAGCGCGGCTTTGCCGAGGTTGCTCAGCGTCTTGTCGCTGGTCTCCCAGTCCACGTGATATGCGGGTGCCGGCGCGGCCTTGGGAACATTCCAGGCGTCCGGGTCGGTGGGGGTCGTGCGGCTGAAGACGTAGTCGAAGGGTTTAGCCGTAGCATCGCGTTGGGTGAATGCCTCGCCGAGGCCCCAGCGCTCGCGCAGGGTGGCGATCATGGAGGTGTGCCGGTGCTCATCGTTGTAGACCGAACCCGGCTCCACCCACGGTGACACCACGATCGCCGGGACTCGGTAGCCAGAGCGGTCGAAGCGGAAGTCGAACTGTCCCGCTGGGGCAGCTGCATCCGGAGCGGGTACCGGACCGGGTGGTACGTGGTCGTAGGTACCGCCAGGCTCGTCCCATCCGATGAACAAGGTGGTGTTCCAGACGTTGGCACCATCAGGTGTGCGCATGTTGCGGTAGGCCGTGAACAGCCGCTGCAGGAACGCCTCGCCGGACAGGATGGACGATGGCGGATCGACCTGCAGTTCCAGGCCCTTGGCCAGTGCCGCACCGGCAGCCGGGTGGTAGTCCCCGTGACCTAGCAGCAAGTTCGGTTCGATGAGGGCGAAGTCGGGCAGCGTGCCAGCCGCAGCATCTTCCTCGAATTCGCTGAAGGGGACGAAGTGGGTGGCGAACTTGTCGCGCAACCGCGGCCAGTGGATCACGCCGGTCAGTGGGATCTGGCCATCCAGCACGTAGACCTTCCAGGTCTTGCCGTGGGCTTCTAGCCGATCGAACAACGTCTCGGCGGTGTTGTCCTTGATCCAGTGACTGACAGGGGTGTTGGCCGTCCCGCCGGTGGGCAGCGGCGTGCAGGTGCCGGCGGTCCAGAATGAACGGTTCATGAACGTCTGCGACGGGACTTCGCAGAACCAGTGATCGAAGACGCCGAACTCCCGGGCCAGGCCATTAAGGACTGGTACCTGCTCGGGGGTGTAGCACTGCATGATCTGCGCGTACTCGTCGTAGGTCGGTTGCCGGCCCATCTCCCAGGTGAAGAAGGAGATGTAGTCGGCGACGAAGCCATCCATCGTGGGCGTCGTGCCCGGCGCGGGGGCATTCCACGGCGCAGCCATGGTGTCCGCACCGGCGAACCGGTTGTGCTCGTCCAGCGTGCCGAACAGCTGGGTGTTGGTGTGGTAGTACTCCTCGCCAGAATCTGGGCAGGGCGCATCCATGTCCGTTCCGACGAAGACACCGACCTTGCCGGAACCGTCCGGCGGTTGATGCTCGGCCCATTCGGGCACGGGGTTGCTCAGGCTCTTGCCCACCACACCGTCGAAGACCTTTCCGTCGCCAGGGCCGTACAGATGCCCGAGCAGATTGTCCAGCGATCGGTTCTCGAAGATCACGAGGACTACATGGTCGAGTGCCTGCGCAGGATCAGGGGCGGTCATGGATGCTCCTCGGGGGTGATGGCTTCATCCAAGCAGTGAGCGAGACGTTTTGACTCAGAATGTCCAGATCAGGGGGACAAGCAGAATCGCCACGACGCCAAACAGCGCGACCAGCGGCAGCCCCAGCCGCCAGTAGTCGCCGAACCGGTAACCCGCCGGTCCCATCACCATCATGTTCGCGGGCGTCGCCACGGGGGTGAGGAATGCGACTGCTGATCCCACCGCCAGGCTCATCAGAACGGGACGCGCCGAGATGTCCAACTGGGCTGCTGCCGAGACCGAGATCGGGATCATGACCAGGGCGGTCGCGGTGTTGCTGATCAACTGCCCGAAGGTGACCGTGATGATGAAAAGACCCAGCAACAGGACCAGTGGCCCGGATTCGCCTACTAGACCCACGATTACGGAGGCCACCTGCTCCCCGGCGCCGGACTCTGTCACAGCGGTGGCCATCGGGATCATGCCTGCCACGAGCAGGACAGTCGTCCACGAGATGCCGCGATACGCCTTCTGCATCGTCAGAACGCGGCCAAGAACCATAGCGCCGGCAGCCAGCATCGCGGCCACGGCAGCGGGGACGATGCCGGAAGCCAGCAGAACCACCATGACCAGCAGGACCACGATGGCCACGCCAGAGCCGGTGCCCAGCGGCACAGCCTGCCGGCGCACCAGATCGGGGGAGTCGACGACCAGTACATCGTGGGACTGCTGCGCGCTGTCGAGCGCCGACCACGGCCCCTCGACCAGCAATGTGTCGCCAGGTTCGATGCGCACCGGGTAGCCGCCCAGATCGGAGCCGTTGCGGGTCATGGCCAGCACAATCAGGGAGCCTTTGATCACCTGACTCGGGCCGATCTTCTCGCCCGCCAGCTCCGAACGCGGCGGAATGAGGACCTCTGCTGCGCCGGACTTCCGGGACATGATCGATCGCTCCACGTCAGCGGCCGTCCGCACCGCCTCGACGGTCAGTCCATGGTCTAGTGCATACCGTGAGATCACATCGACATCGCCGACTGCGGTCAGCCGGTCACCAGCCTCGATGTGGCCCTCGGAGGTTGGTTGGTCCTTCGTCCCCTCGGTCACGGTGATGATGCGCATGCCTTGGTACCCCGATAGGTCCCAGCCGACGCGCAGCCTCCCGATTTCGGCGGACGCGGTGCCCACCCGCAGGTGGACCACGTTGTCCAGTGAATAGGACTCGACCAGCGTTCGTGCCAGCCCGGACAGGTTGGGCGGGGCAGTCTCGGACTGCCGGTCCGGGACCAACCGGTCGCCGAACAGCAGCACGATCGCGATGGTACCGACCACAACAGGAATCCCGACCAGGGCGAACTCCGCGAAACCGAATGCACCCACCCCGGCGTCGGCGGCTGCCTCCGAGATCACCACATTGACCGGACTGCCGGTCAGCAGCAGCAACCCGCCCGCACTGCCAGCAAAGGCCAGCGGCATCAGCAGCCGCGACGGTGGGTAGGAGCGCCGCAGCGCCATGACGACGACCATGGGGAGCAAGGCGGCCACCGAGCCGTTCAGCCCGATCAATGCAGTCAGGCCGGCAGCCAGCAGCATCGTGAGTAGCAGAAGGCGCCGCATGGTCCCCGCGCGAGTGACCAAGGACTGACCTAGCCAGGTGGTGACACCGCTGGCGTCCAAGCCCTCGCTGACGATGAACAATGCAGCGATCAGCAGGACCGCGGGATCGGCGAATCCAGCCAACGCCTGCGGCAGTGTCAATACCCCGGTGCCGTACAGGGTGAGGGCGGCACCAACAGCCACGAGCTCAACGGGGAACCGGTTGCTGATGAACAGCACCACCACCCCGGCCAGGACCAGCAGCGTGATGGTCGAGTCGGTCATCCCAGGCTGGCCGAGATCGCGATGACGATGGACACCACGACGAACAGCCCGAGGATGAGCGGCCACACGAAGCGTAGGTACTTGTCGTACCCGACCTTGGCGATGGCCAAGCCGCCGACCACGACCACGCTGGTCGGCGACCACATCAGCGTCAGGCCATGGCCCATGATCCAGGCCGTTATGGTCGTGGACCGGGACACCTGCGCGAAGTCTGCCAGCGGCGCCAGCAGCGGCATCGCCAGCGCCGCGTGACCGCTACTGCTCGGGATCAGGAAGGCCAGCGGGATGTTGATGATGATCGTCACCACCGCGAAGAGTGCGGCACCCGCTCCGCTGACCAGGCTCTCCATGAAGTTCAGGATGGTCGCCAGCGTCTGGGTGTTGTTCATAATCACCGAGACGCCGCCGGCGAGCAGCACCACGAGTGCCGGACCCATCATGTCTGAGGCGCCAACAGCGATCAGCCGGACGATCTCCTTTTCCTTCATGCGGGCCACCAGCCCGACCAGCAGCGAGGCCACGATGAACAACATCGCCAGTTGCGGGAACCACCAGTCGAGTTGGAACGCGAACGGTTCGGCACTCGTCTCGTGTTCGTAGAGGTACTCCGCGGGCCCCGTGGTACCACCGAACAGGCTGGACCATGGGATGACCGAGTAGATCATCAGAGCAAAGGCGAACACGGTGATGACCAGCACCCACTTCTGCGTACCCGTGAGTTGAGCTTCCACGTTGCCGTGTTCCAGGTCGTCGGCCGCCTGGTCAGTGGCTGTCTCGTCGTCGGGATCGTCCCAGCCGACCAGTGACGCCGAAGGGTCCTTGCGGACCTTGGCGGCGTAGCGCAAGACCCAGCCCACCGACATCGCCGTGATGATGACCCACAGGATGAGTCGCAGCAGGATGCCGTCGCCGATCCCGACCCCCGCCTCGCCAGCCGCGACGCCGATCGAGAAGGGGTTGACGGTCGCTCCCATCACGCCGGCCAGTGCTCCAATGATGATCATTGCTGAGGTGGTCAGGCGGTCATAGCCCAGCGCGGCCATCAGCGGGATGAATAGGGCGTAGAAGCCCAGCGTCTCCACCGAGAAGCCCATGGTGGAGCCGAGCAGGGAGAACAGCACCATCACGGCCGTGATCAACAGCCAGCCCTTGCTGCGCAGCCGGTTGGCCAGCTGCGCGACCGCGACCTCGAGGCTCTTCGTGGCGAAGGACACCGAGATGAAGGCGCCGATCGCCATGATGAACACGATGACCCCGATCTGACCGAACATCCGGCCGACGGTCTCGGTGTCCACGAAATCGGTCTCGAGGTTGAACAGACCGTAGATGCCGTTGATCGGGGAGAGCAGCAGTTGCTGGACGGACTCACCGAAGGTCAGCGGTGATGGCACCTGCTGGTAGGTGCCAGGCAGAGGGGCGCCGTCGGCATCGAGGCTGTACTTGCCGGACGGGATGAAGAGCGCGGCAAACCAGACCAGGAACGTGACGATGGCCAGCGTGGTGACCGCTGACGGGAACTCGAACTTCTTCTTCTGTTTCTCCCGCACCTGCTCAGCCATGATCGTCAACCTACGCGGGATCGCGCACGATTGGGCAGGTCATGCAGTGGCCACCTCCACGGCCGCGTCCGAGCTCGGCCCCCACGATAGTGATCACCTCGACACCTGCCTTGCGCAGTAGCGTGTTGGTGTAGGTGTTGCGGTCATAGGCGTAGACGACGCCGGGTTCGGCGCAGACGAGGTTCGCGCCGCTGTCCCACTGGGTCCGCTCGCGCACGTAGGCGTTGCCACCGGTCTCCACCACCCGCAGCTTTGGAAGGTCCAGGGCGCCTGCGACGGCATCGACGAAGGGCCGGTCCTCCTTGACCAGTTCAAGGCCCGCGGCGTTGTCGGCGGGGTAGTAGGAGAATGCGTCAATGCCGTAGACGATGTCCGGGTACAGCAGGACGAGGTCGCGATCGGCGAACGTGAAGACGGTGTCCAGGTGCATGGCAGCGCGTGACTTCGGCATCGCGGCGACCATGACCCGGTCCACGGCTCCCTGATCAAAGAGGGCCTTGGCGACCTGGCTGATGCCCTGCCGCGATGTTCGTTCACTCATGCCGATGAGCACCGTGCGGTTGCCGATCGGCATCACGTCACCTCCTTCGACCGTGGCCATACCCCAGTCCTGGGTCGGGTCTCCCCACCATTCGGTCACCTTGCCTGCGAACTCGGGGTGGAAGCGGTAGATCGCGGTGGCCAGGATGGTCTCCTCGTGGCGCGCAGGCCAATACAGCGGGTTCAGCGTGACGCCGCCGTAGATCCAGCATGTGGTGTCGCGGGTGAAGATGGTGTTGGGCAGTGGGGGCAGCAGGTATTCGTTCACGCCAGCGGCGTCACGCACCAACTCCATCATCTGACCGCCGCGAGTCTCCGGGAACTCGTAGGTGGACAGGCCGCCAATCAGCGTCTCAGCCAATTCGCGGTCGGGCAGTTCCTCGAGGTAGGAGCGAACCTCGTCGACCAGCCCCACACCGACCTGGTTGGGCACGATCTGGTGGTCCAGGATCCACGCCCTCGCCTGCGGGATGGCGACCGTTTCGGTGAGCATGTTGTGCATCTCCAGCACCTCGATGCCCCGCTGGCGCATCTTCAGGATGAAGTCGAAGTGGTCACGCTTGGCGTTCTCCACCCACAGAACATCGTCGAAGAGAAGATCGTCATTGTTCGACGGGGTGAGCCGCTCGTGGGCTCTGCCCGGTGCACACACCATGACCTTACGTAGCTTGCCAACTTCAGAGTGGACGCCGAATTCCATGGTGTGCCTGCCTTCGCTGATGAGGGCATGGGCCCCTCGTTTTGCCAACAGTAGGATTCCGAGCAGGGCGTTCGCATGTCCTGATCACAAGTTCGCCAGCATTCAGCCGCTGGTGGCGTCCTGTTCACTCAATCCGTCGAAGGGGAAGAACCTCGTGTGGCACCTCGATATCCCCTGCTCGTCCGAGTTGCGTCATATGGCAGAACTGCGTGACACACAGGTCGCATCTGTTTATCTGCCCACCACTCCGGTGAGCCCGCAGGCACGCCAGGATGCGACCGTGTTCAGCAATCTTATTGGCGCCATCGACGAACCTGCCATCGCCGAACTGCTCGGGGACCTTGTGGACGACGAAGCCTTCTGGGACAGCCAAGGACACGGGTTGGGCGTCATCGCGACGCCGCAGCGGATGTGGATCTACCGACTTCCCTCTCAGGTCGACGCAGTCGTGCAGGTTGCCGACCGGGCGAAGATCCTGCCTTTGGTGGGGGCTGCCAGCAAGATTCGTTCCTGCCACGTGCTGGTTCTCTCCGAAGGTGGTGCCCGATTGATCGACGTGTCGCAGGAACTGCCGCCGCAGGAGATCCGCGTGGCCGACATGCCCAAGGACGCGGCCAGCCACGCCGGCAAGGCCAGCATCGGTGACCGATCGCACTCGGGCCGCTTGGTCGGTTCGGAGGGGAAGAAGGTGCACATCCGCAGTTACGCGCGCGCTGTGGACGATGCCCTGCGTCCCCTGCTGCATGGTGACGACCAGCCGCTGGTACTCATCGCTACCGAGCCTGTTGCCTCGATCTTCCGCAGCGTGTGTTCGTACCCGCATCTGGTCGACGTCGGTGTCGAGGCAAACGGCGACAAGATGACAGAGGTGGAGATCGCCGAGGCGGTCGCGCCGGTGTTGCTTGCGGTGCAGCGGCAGCGCGCGACTGAGCTGGCCGACCTTGTGGACCAGCGCCGCGGTCAGCAGCGAGTACTGAGCGACCTGGCCGACGTTGCCCGGGCGGCAACGATGGGTGCAGTGGACACACTGATCGTGGACCGGTTGGCCAACGAGGGTGGCAGCGTCGATGAGGCGGGGAACCTGGTGCTCGAGGACGGCGGGATCAACGTCGTCGATGAGGTCGCACGCCGGGTGCTGACCAATGGTGGCCGGGTGCTGGCCCTCGACGAGGACGACCTGCCTGGTGCGAGCGTCACAGCTGTGCTTCGCTGGACTGTGTGAGTTTCGACGACGACTGGGTGAGTGACGCCGCGCACAGGGAGCAGTCTGCGCGCGACCGGGATCTCGAAGCCAAGCGTGCACGGTGGGCGCAGCAAGACCGGGCCGATCTGCAGGGCCGTGGAGAGGCCGTGAAGCGCGCGGCCAGGGCGCGCCGGACCGAGCGGTGGCGCAAGTCATGGCCGTGGCTGGTGTTCTTCGGGGTGGCTGCGCTTCTCATCGGTGTGTCGCGGCTGCTGGGGTTTTAGCGTCGACTCCGGGTGCGAGCGACCACCCACCAAGAGATCGCCCCAAAGACCGCGAGGCTTGCCGCGAACACCGGCAGGAAGTAGGGCCCAGCGATCGTTGAGAGCATGAAGATCGCCCCAGACACGGGCAGGATCCAGTAGAGCGCCCGCCGCGAACCCCAGATGTTGGGCGGGGGTGCTGGAGCATGGGCGTGCCTGTCGTAGTGGTCGACGTAGAGCACGTGCTCGTCGGTGGGAAGGTAGGGGTTGGGCAGGGCACCGCTGGCGTACGCGCTGGCCCGCTTCGCCGCCGCGGCCAAGTCCCGGAAGGCCGCCTCGTCGCCGCCGGCATCCGGGTGCAGGCGCCGTGCGGCGGCTCGGTAGGCGGCCTTCACGTCGGCCTCGCTGGCTGTGGGCGCAAGGCCCAGCACGGCGAACGGGTCTGGCGCCATGCCCCCACTATGCGCCGACCGGCTGCCCGCGGCCAGAGGGGCGAGCGCGACCTACGGCTTTGTCGACCTCGATCACGACGACCGGAACCAGCGCCAGCCCCGCGGCGATCAACCACTGGCCCCCGGTGAGTGGCACCGTATCCAGGATGACGTTGAGCATCTGCCATTGCACTGCGAACCAGCTCAGCACGATCGGCACGAGCAGCCACAGGTAGTACGGCAGGTACGGGCCGACCCACAACGGGATCAGAGCCCGGCGCACTGCCGCGGCGATCAGCACAGTCGTCAGGCACGTCGTCAAGAACGCGGTCGTCTGCGCCGGCCCGTTCACCCCGTCCGCACCGCGAGCGGGGCGCAAGAGCCTGTTCGTCAACGCGGGCTTCACCCGGCGCATCGAGGCACTGTCCGAGGCTGAGAGCAAACACCTGCTGGAGATCTTCTACGCGCACATCACCAAGCCGGAGCACACGGTACGCATTCAGTGGCAGCCCGGTGACGTGGCCTTCTGGGACAACCGCAGCACGGTCCACTACGCGACGTACGACTATCCGGGGTTCCACTGGGTCATGCAGCGGGTGACTCTGGCCGGGGACGCGCCGGTTGGGGCCGTGCACTGAAGGCGTAGGTTCACCCTTAGCGTGGAATGGGTCTTCGGTTTCCTGGCCGGTGTGGTGATCGCTGCGGTCACCACTCCGGTAGGCGTCTCCGGCGCCGTGTTCCTCCTACCGTTCCAGTTGACGGTTCTCGGGGTCCCCAGCCCCGCGGTCACGCCGACAAACCTGTTGTACAACGTGGTCTCGGTGCCCGGTGGATTGTTGCGCTACTCGCGCACCGGCACCTTGCGGTCTCCTTTGACGGTGTCGATCCTGCTGGGGACCGTGCCCGGGGTCGTGGTGGGAGCCCTCGTGCGGGTCTTCGTGCTGCCTGACGGTGCCGCTTTTCGCTTGCTCGTGGCCGCCCTGTTGCTGCCGTTGGGGGTGTGGTTGCTGTTACGTGGTCAGCCCGCGGGGGATGAGCGGTATGTTTCGCCGGCCCTGGTCAGTGCTTTGGGCCTGGCGGCTGGACTCGTGGGAGGTGTCTACGGCATCGGGGGTGGCGCACTGCTCGCGCCCATCCTGGTGGGACTGGGATGCAGCGCGATCCGAGTCGCGCCCGCAACGCTGGTAGCCACCTTCGTGACCTCCGCTGTGGGAGTCGTGACCTACCTGGTCCTCGGTTGGCTGGGCCACCCGCAAGCCGCACCGATCTGGGGCATCGCGTTGGCGTGCGGACTGGGTGGCCTGATCGGTGGTTACGCCGGGGCGGCCATACAACCTCGCGTCTCCGGTCGACTCCTGCGCAGGTTGCTCGGGGCTGTCAGCGTCGCGCTGGCGATCGCCTACCTGGCGATGTCGCTCGGCTGGTCGTGATGGTCATGCAGCGTGGCTCTTGCAATCGGAGCGTGACATATTGTCGTGCATGCGGGTCGGACTGGCACTGGGCGGCGGTGGACTCACGGGCACGGCCTTCCATGCCGGGGTTCTGACGGCACTCGCCAGCTATTTCGACGCTCGTGAAGCGGACTTGATCGTGGGGACCTCCGCGGGCTCCACGTCGGCGGCGCTGATGCGATCGGGCTTCCCCCCGGGCGATTACGTCGCACGGGTTTGTGGCCAGCGTCTGTCGGCGGAAGGCCGCCGTATCCTGGGCGCGCTGCCACCGTTGGCCGCGCCCAAGGACGCCGGTCCTCGCGTCGCGCGGCCAGCCTCGGTAGAGGTCCTGCGCCACGTCGCGATGCGGCCGTGGCGTTATCCACCCGGTGTATCTGTGTCGGGTCTGCTGCCTGCCGGAACCCGGCCCATGGATGGTGTGAACCTCTTCCGGGCGATCTTCGACGACTGGCCCGCCGATCCCACCTGGATCGTCACGTTGGACCTGGAGGCGGGTCGCCGGGTCGTCTTCGGCCGCGACCTGTTCGCCCCCGTCGCCGACGCGGTTGCAGCCTCCTGCGCGGTGCCGGGCTACTACGAGCCGGTCACCATCGAGGGTCGGCGTTATGTCGACGGCGGCGCCTGGTCGATGGTCAGTCTGGACCTGCTCGCTGATCAGAACCTGGACCTCATCATCTGCTCGGCCCCCATGTCCACCGCGGACTGGTTCGCGCGGGATTTCGGCAACGCGTCCAGAGTGCCCTGGCGCGCGCAACTGGACCGGGAACGCCGCAAGATCTCCGACCGGGTCATCATCGTGGCGCCGGACAAGACCATGCGCGCGGTCATGGGCAGTACCGCGATGGACGGCTCTCGCCGTGCGCCCGTCGCAAAGGCCGCACAGGAGTACGCAAGCGTTGTCTTTGAGCGGGCGGGGCTCTAGGACTCTGCGCCCTCACGACAGTGCAGCGGATTCTCGCGGCCGAGGCGAGTACCTGCCAGACACGTGGTAGTTCAGTTCTGGCATGGCGTGCTGCCAGCGCTGCGCACCCACCTCGGCCAGTAGGTCGGGAAGCATCTGGGCGGTAGCCAGCGCGTCCCCCAATGCGGTGTGGGCTCCGACGACGTCCACGCCTGCCCACTGGCACACGGTGGCGAGTCTGTGGTTGGGCAACTGGAGGTTCTGCTGGGCAAGAGGCAAGGTGTCCAGAGCCGGCAGCCGGGGTACGCGGATCCGGCTGCGATGGAACTCGGCGCTCAGGAACGCCTCCTCAAAGCGGGCGTTGTGTGCCACCACGATCACACCGTCGAGCCAGGCCAGGATCGACCGGGCGATCTCCGGGAAGGTGGGAGCGTCGTGCAGCATGGCCGTGCGGATCCCGTGCACTGAAGTCGGTCCTGGCGCCGCAAGGGATTCACCAGAGTCTCGAAGACCCCCAACTCCCTGCCGAAGGCATCGCTGCGCACGATCGCGATCTCCACGATCCGATCCGTGCCGCGGGCGTCGAACCCCGTCGTCTCCAGATCGATGACCGCGAACCCGCGATGTAGGTGAGAATGTGCGCCGGTGGGCGTCGGAAATGTGAACATGTGCCCCGCTCCTGTCTGTCGGAGCCGACCGTAGATGGGGGTTGTGACAAGAAATCGGGGCAGAGTGTCCACATGGTGAAAACCCTGCTCGTAGCAACGAATCTGGGGATCCTGGCCATCTACGTTGTGGGCTCGGGTCTGTGGGTCTCCAGCGGTGGCGGCTACTACCGTTCGCTGGAACAACCGAGTTGGCAGCCGCCTGATGTGGTGTTCGGCATCGCCTGGCCGTACAACTTCGCGATGCTCGGCATCGTCGGCACGCTGGTGGTACTCAATTCGGGGGGTGGTGCCCGCGCAGTGTGGCTCGGTTGTTTCGCGGCCAGCGTGGTGGCGGCGTTGGCCTGGGCGAACCTCTTCTACATCCAGCAGAACCCGGCCGCCTCGGCGATCGCGTTGACTATTGCGGCAGCGCTGACCATACCCATGGTGGTTGTGGCGTTCAGGTACAACGTGTGGGCGGGGGTGGCCATGCTTCCCTACCTGGCATGGCTGTGTGTCGCCACGTCGCTGGCATATGGTTACGCCGCGCTCAACCCGAGTTGAGCTGGTGATACCTGCTGGCTACCGACGCTGCTGTCCGAGCGGTGAAGATCGCCGCCGGGATGGGTCCTAGGACCAAGGTCGTCTACCGGTGAGGCATCGTGCGCGGCCATAGTGAGATCAACCCCAAGGAGGAACCATGCTCGTCAAGCCCATAATCGCCGCATCAACGGGACTACTCATCGCCCTACCGCTGGCACCGGCGCTGGCCAAGGACGCCGGTGCCGAGGTCCGTACCACCGGCCAGTGCAGCGGCTCAGCGACCTGGAAACTGAAGGTCAAGGATGACGACGGCGGCGTCGAGGTCGAGTTCGAGGTGGATTCGAATGTCGTCGGACAGGCGTGGGACTACACCCTCTCCGGGCCTGGTGGGCAGGTGGCAAGCGGCACCCGTACGACCTCGGCCCCCAGCGGGTCCTTCAGCGTCGAGGTGCGCACCTCTGGTGCGGTGACGGACACCTTCACCGGCGTAGCTACGTTCAACGGTCAAACCTGCGACACCGGCGTGAGCCCCAACCCCAACCCGAGCCCCACCGACGACGACCCCAGCGGTGACGACGACGGCACCGACGACAAGGGTGGCCGCAATGATGACAACCGGGGCCGCGGAGAACGGGTCGAAGGCACCTGTTCGGACGACTCCGTGGCGGCTGTGCTGCGTGTGAAGCCGAAGTGGGCGGTGCTGCGGGTTGACACCGACAGTCGTGGTGAGAAGTGGGCCTATGAGATCCGGCGTGGTGGCGATGTCGTGAAGCAGGGCACCGCACGGACCAAGGGCGGCAAGTCCATGTTCAAGGTCAAGGCCAAGAGCCGCAGCGCCGGAAAGTTCACGGCCACCGCGCAGAAGGTTGGCAGCGACGACTCCTGTGAGATCACTAGCTGATCAAGGGTAGGTGCCACAATCGAGGGCGTGCCGGGCGGCGGAGTGCGTAAGGAGGTCTTGGCCTTCGCCGTCCCCGGCTTTGTCCTGTTGGGTCTGCTCGCTGCTCTGAGTTTCTGGGTTGCCCGTAACGTCGCCAGTCAGGAGTCGGTGCGCGACGCGGTCATCTACGCTCAACAGGCCGAGGCCATGACCATCCGTCCGCACCTGCAGGCGGGTCTGGCTTCCGGTGACCCGCAGGCTGTGGCGGCTCTCGACCGGGTCGTGCGGCAGCGGCTGCTCAAGGACCCGACCGTCACGGTGCGCCTGTGGGCATCCGACGGGACGATCGTGTACTCGGACAAGCCGGAGCTGATCGGGCAGAAGTTCGACCTCGGCGCGGAGGAGCTTGAGGTGCTTCGGGACGGTGGCACGGATGCCGAAGTCAGCGATCTGACCAAACCGGAGAATCGCTTCGAGACTGCCTACGGCGAGCTCGTGGAGGTCTATCTGCCGACCCAGGGTCCGGACGGTACCTATCTGCTGGAGGTCTATCAGCGACAGGCCTTCTTGGAGGCCCAGACGGCCACGATGGTGCGGGCACTGGCGCCGACCATCGTCGGGGCGCTGGCTGTACTCGCCGGGATCTTGTTGCTCCTCGCGTGGCGCATGGCCAGGCGCCTGGATCGCGACCGGCAACAGCGCGAGGATCTGCTGCTGTACGCGGTGAATGCCAGCGAGGCGGAGCGTCGGCGGATCGCGGCGGACCTCCACGACGGCGTGGTCCAGGACTTGGCGGGTGTCTCCTTCGGCCTCACCGCGCTGGCCCACAGTCATCCCGACGTCGAGACGCAACTGGCGACGGCCGCTGATCGCACCCGCAAGGCTGTGGGTTCACTGCGCACTTTGTTGGTGGACATCTATCCGCCCAATCTGCGGAACGCCGGCCTCACCGCCGCGATCGAGGATCTCGCGAACGGTCTGGCTGCGCAGACACGTCTGGATCTGCAGCCGGGCCTGGACCTCGACGACACCAGTCAGCAGGCGTTCTACCGGATCGCACGCGAGGCCACCCACAACATCGCCAAGCACGCGCAGGCGTCCCAGGTGGATATCACCCTGCGCAGGTCCGGACCGGTGGTGGCACTCGAGGTGAGCGACGATGGCCACGGTTTTGTCCCCGGCGAGGCGGCTGGCGGCCATGTCGGACTGGCTCTGATGAATGATCTGGCTGCCCAGGTCGGCGGCGAGCTCACGGTCACGTCAGCGCCGGGGCAGGGGACCCACGTGTCGTTCAGAATGGAGTGCCCATGATCACCGTCGTGGTGGCCGATGACCACGCCGTCGTCCGCGAGGGGCTGTCCGCGCTGGTGTCCAGTGAGGATGACCTGGAGGTGGTGGCCACCGTCGATTCCGGCGAAGCGGCTGTGCAAGCCGTGCTGACTCAATGCCCTGATGTCGTCCTGATGGACCTCGCGATGCCCGGAATGGGCGGGGTTGCGGCTACGGCAGAGATCATGGCGAACTGCGAGGTCAGTGTGGTGGTGCTCACCACCTTCGCGGAGTCGCAGCGGGTACTCGCCGCGCTGGACGCCGGCGCCGTGGGCTACATGCTCAAGGATTCTTCGGGGGCAGACCTCATCGCCGGGATCCGCTCGGCTGCTGCTGGGGGATCACCGCTGGACCCAAGGGTCGCGCGTACTCTTGTTGAGGCTCGGCATTCTCCAAGGTCACAGCAGGCCCGTCTGACCGACAAGCAGAAAGAGGTGCTCGACTTGGTCGCCCGAGGGATGTCGAATCGGTTGATCGCCCGTCAGCTCGGCATCAGCGAGAAGACCGTCAAGTCGCATCTCACAACGATCTACTCGGCCATCGGCGTCACCGACCGCGTGCAAGCGGCGCTGTGGGCCACGCAGGGACGGGCCCCCGATGCTTGAGGCGATCCTGCTCAGTTTTGGGATCATCTTCGTGGCTGAACTGGGCGACAAGTCCCAGTTGACAGCGATGACATTCGCCGCGCGGTACGGCTTCTGGCCGGTGGTCACCGGGATCGCGGGGGCGACGGCGGCGCTGATGTTCATTTCCGTGAACCTGGGCCGGATCCTGGGCGACGTGCTGCCGCGCGGATGGATCTCGCTGCTGGCGGGCGTGGCATTCATCGGCTTCGCCTTGTGGACTCTGCGCGGTGACGACGACGATGAGGACGCCGAAGAACTGGATGAGCCGAAGGGGCACATGGGGATCGCCCTGGCCGTCGGTGGTGCCTTCTTTCTGGCTGAGGTCGGCGACAAGACGATGCTGGCCACCTTCACCCTGGCCACCGGCAACGACTGGTTCGGCACGTGGGTGGGCGCGACGTTGGGGATGGTGAGCGCCGACGTGCTGGCCATTGCGCTGGGCGCGTGGCTGGGGCGGACCTTGCCGACCAACTACATCAAGTACGGGGCGGCGACGTTGTTCTTCCTGTTCGGTGCGCTGCTGCTGTGGGAGGGTGTGCGCGCGTTCTGAGTCGTCCATAGCTGGCGTCACCCGCCAGGGTTTCGGTCTGGCGCCCATCGGTTCGGCGTGTCGAGGGCGGATGTGACCAACGGTTGTGCCGGGGGCAGCGGGTCCAATGCGGTTGGCAGCTATTGGGCAGAAGGTGCGATTTCCCACGGCGTGTCCGAGCAACAACTGCCGATTGCTCTACGCATAAGCGCGGACGAACGGCTGCGGTCCAGGCTAGGCCCCCTGCGACACCCCGCCCGCCTGACACCGCCGTGCCCCCGCCCAGCAATAGGCTGACTGGCGTGCGCAAACTCCTCATGACGGGCGCTGCCGCAATCCTGCTGGCCGCCTGCTCCTCCGGGTCCAATTCCGCCGACACCTCGCCGTCGCCCACGCAACCGGCGACCGTCCCCACCATCAGCCAGTTGAAGATGAAGTCGGATGTCCACTGCCAGAGCGGCCAAGTGCCGGTCGAGGTGAAGTGGGAGACGACCGATGCCGCATCAGCGGCCATCATGGTTGACGGCACGGAGGTCTCCAAGGATCTGGAGCCGAACGGGTCGGCGACCATTGACCTCGAGTGCAAGGACGCGACGCACGAGGTGATGCTCATGGCAACCGGCGCCGACGGGCAGAGCGCGAGCGAGGTCCACAAGCTCAAGACCGTGAAGGCCCAGCCGGTCTCCCTGCCCGTGATCGACAATTTCACGGTCACGACTGGTGCGTGTTCGGGTTCAACGCTGCAGGCCACGGCCACATACTCCACGACTGGTGCGACGACCGTGGCCTTCGAGGTGGACGGGCAGGCCCCGGGTGCCCAGGCCGGTCTGGACACCTCCGGCACCGCGAACGTGCCCGATGTCCCCTGCGATGGCAAGAGCCACCAGATCACGCTCGTCGCGTCCAATGCCGCGAATCAGAACGTGCAGGCAACTCAGACCGTGAAGGGGGCCGCCACCCCCGTGATCACCGACTTCTCAGTGGCCAGCCAGGTTCATTGCACGGGTAGCGACGTTGCGGTCAAGGTGACGTGGGCAAGTACGGGAGCGACCTCAGCGGAGGTCACCCTGGATGGCGGGGTAGCCGCCAAGGGGCAGCCGGCCTCAGGTTCAACCGAGGTGAGCGTGCCCTGTTCGCAGGGCTCACAGAAGATCGGACTCGTGGTGACGGCCTCAGACGGTAAGCAGGCATCGGTCGTACACACCATCCAGACGATCCCAGGTGGCGGCGGATCCAAGCCGGTCATCAACTCCTTCGAGCTCACCTCACCGCGCTGCGACGGCGACACCACGGTCACGAAGGCCACCTACTCCACCAGTGACACCACCTCCGTCGCCTTCTTGGTGGATGGGGAGGACCCAGGTATGCAGGCGGGACTGCCGACCTCCGGGAAAGCGAACGTCCCCGATGTCCCCTGTGATGGCAAGAACCACCAGGTGACATTGGTGGCCACCAACTCGGCCGGTAAGAGCGTTCAGCAGAGCCAGACGGTGGGCGGCCTGCTCTAGACCCGGGCGTGGGTGGGCCGGGTCAGCACCGGCCCACCCACACCGCGTGCGCATGGCCGCCGCTGGCAGAGTGAGGGTCGTGGCCGCCTTTCCACCTCCCAAGCACGCGCTGTACGTCGGTGTGAAGCTCACGGTGGTCCTGCTCATCCCCTTGTTGGCGGTGTCCTACGTAATCGGTGGCAAGGCGCTCATTCCAGCCGTGATGGGTTTCCTGTCCGCGGCCGTCGTGCCCTACTGCACCCGCTGGCAGGCGGTCTGGTTCGTCCTCGGCCTAGCAGTGATCGGTGGGGTGTCGACTCTGGCTGCGCGCACCTGGTGGGCGGTTCCGGTCGTCATGATCGCCTGCCTGATCGCTGGAATGGCAAGTCGGCTATCGGCTGGGGTGTACGGGGTGGCGCCCATCGTGGCCGCGATCCTGACCTTGGACCCGCCGAAGAACCCGGCATGGGTGGTGGTGCTGGTGATGATCGCTGTGGGTGCTTACGTGACGATCGTGATCACCATCCTCAAGCTGCATGTCGCCCCCACCCCGATCTCCTGGGAGGTAGCGGTACGCCACGGCACCGTGCAGGCGCTGGCCTGTGGTGCGGCCACCGGCGTGGCTCTGTTCTTCGACTGGCCCAAGGCCTACTGGCTGGTGATGACCATGGCCATTGTGCTGCGGCCGTTCATGGTGGACTCGCTCAAACGCAACCGACAGCGTGTCATCGGAACGCTCGCGGGTGCCGTGATCGCTGGCTTGCTGTCCCCCCTGCCCAGGTGGTCACAGTTGCTGCTGGCGGCGATCTGCCTGGCTCTGATGTTCGCCTACCTCATCGTGAAGGATTACGTCCTGCAGGTGACCTTCATGACCCCGATGGTGTTGTTCCTGGTGAGTTCGGGAACGGTGACTGACACCCTGAACCTGGATGGTCTGCGAGTCCTCTACACGGTCACCGGCTGCCTCATCGCCGGGATGTTGGCCCTGTTGCTGGCCAAGCAGGACCAGGCGACCTCATGTTGATCCTGTTGCCACCGTCGGAGGGCAAGACCGCGGCTCGGCGGGGCAAGCCCCTGGACCTGTCCACCTTGAGTCACTCCGCCTTGACTGACCAGCGCGAACAGGTGCTCAGGGCGCTGGTGACGCTATGCGGCAAGGACGTGCCGGGGGCGATGACGGCGCTGGACCTCGGGCCGACGCAGTTCGACCTGATCGTGCAGAACAGCGAGCTTCCGCAGGCGCCCACCGCCCCGGCCAGTGCGGTCTACACCGGTGTCCTGTACGCGGCCCTCGATCACGCCAGCCTGAGTGGAGTCGAGTTGCGCAGGGCGAACCGGCGGCTTCAGATCGTGTCCGCGTTGTTCGGCCTGGTGCGCCCGAATGACCGGATTCCCGCCTATCGACTCTCGGGCTCGTCTCGGCTACCCGCGCTGGGCGCGCTGCCCACCTTCTGGCGACCGGCGGTATCCAGGGAGGTGGCGCGGTCCTCCGGACTGGTGGTCGACATGCTCTCCAGCCCCTACGCGGCATTCGTGAAACTGCCCGCGGACGCGGTCACCGTGAAGGTCTGGCAGATGGGCCCGACCGGCCAGCGCACAGCGGCCAGCCACTTCAACAAGGCGACCAAGGGGCACCTGGCCCGCACCCTGGCCACCTGCGCGGACGAGGTGCGCCGCCCGGCCGACGTTGCCGACGTGGCCCGGGCGGCGGGCTTCGAGGTGACCCTGGACGGGCAGCGGCTGGACGTGATGCGCACGGCCTGATCGGGTCGGGCTACTCGGCGGGGACGTACCCCTGGCCACCCAGGCGTTGAATCAGTGTGGCCAGGCTGGCGCGCAGTACGTCCGCCTCGGGCAGCCCTGCCAGGGCCTGTTCTGCGTGATCTCGGCGGGTGGCGTGACTGAACGCCTGCTGTCCGAGCGCCGTAACGGTGATGAGGAACCGGCGCCGGTCGTGCGGATCCCGTTCGCGGGTCACCATGCCCATCCGCTCGAGCTTGTCCACCGTCTGACTGATCGTCTGCTCCTCGACGCGGGTGGCGGCTGCCAACTCCTTCTGAGAATGGGGCATCGACTGCACCAGTGCCAGCACCCCGAAGGTCGCATGGGTGAGACCCAGAGGCCGCATCTCGGCGGCGATGTCGTGCTCAACCAGGCGACTGGCCGTGATCAGCAGCCGACTCAACGCCCATGTTTCCACCGGGGCGTCTGGGGTGGTCATGGCCTCACGGTAACGCGGATTTACTCAGGTTGCTGACTATCAGTAGGTGAAGTAACCTCAAGATCGTGATGTCATTTCCGACGGTAAGTCCGATATGCGCCCTGCGCATCCGGAGGTTGCCATGAACCTCGCGCTCACCGAGATGCGCCGGTCCAAGTTGCGCTTCGGCCTGCTCACCGGGGCGGTTTCCCTGCTGGTCTTCTTGGTCGTTCTGCTGACGACGCTGTCAAATGCCCTGGTCAGTTCGATCACCGGCGCGCTCGACGGTCTCGATGCCAATGTGCTCGTGTACTCCGATGTCGCGCGCGACAACCTGCAGGCCTCCCGGCTCGAGCCCACTGTGGTCGAACAAGTCGCGGCCGTGTCGGGTGTGCAGGCTGCGGGGCCGATCTCCACGTTGACCACTTCGGCCGCCCTCAAAGACGGTACCGAGGACCTGCAAGTGTTCGGCTTCCAGCCAGACAAGCCCGGAGCGCCCACCGGCCTGAGCGAGGGCCGCTTGCCCGAAAGCGCCGGGGAGGTCGCCATGGACGGCGGGGGGTACGCCGTGGGTGACACTCTCGAACTGACCGGTGCGGACACCACTGCCACGGTGGTGGGTATTCTGCGCGGGGCCCAGTTCAACGCCAGTCCGACCGCCTACGTCACCGATGAGCTCTTCGGGCAGATCGTCAAGACCATCAACCCGAATGTGCCCTTCGTGCCGGTCAACGCGGTGGCTGTGCAGACCGACGACCCGCAAGCAGTTGCGGCCGCGATCTCCGACGAGGTGGCCGGCACCAAGGCCTACGAGAAGAGCGAGGCCGTCAGCCTCATTCCCGGGGTCGGTTCGATCAGCCAGACCTTCGGCATCCTGGTGGGCCTGACCTTCATCATCGGCATAGTGGTGATCGGGTTCTTCTTCCTGATCCTCACCGTGCAGAAGATGAAGTCCTTCACCTTGTTGCGTGCGATCGGTGCCAGCTCCGGCAAGCTCGCCGGGGTCGTTGCCCAGCAGATCGCGGTCGTCGTGCTGCTGGCCTCAGCGATCGCTGTGGCCCTGACCCTGCTGGCGGTCCGGGGACTCAACTCGGGGATCCCGGTGTCCCTGTCGCCGGCGCTGGTGCTGGGCGTGGTGGCCGCCGTGCTCGTGTTCTCGCTGCTTGCCGGGCTGCTCAGCATCCGGCGGATCACCAAGATCGACCCCTTCACTGCGGCAGGTGCCCGATGATGCTTTCGCTCAATGAGATCCGGCGCGGCAAAGGCCGGTTCGCCTCGATCATCGGCGCTCTGTCGCTGATCGTGTTCCTGGTGCTGACTCTGGGCGCACTGTCCGATGGACTGTTCTTCGGAGCGACCGGGGCAGTGCGAAGCACCAACGCGACGGCTTATGCCTTCAGCCCGGACGCCAAGGGATCCCTGGTGCGCTCGAGCATGACGCCTGCCGAGGTCAAAGAGGTCGAGGAAGCCCCGGGTGTGGCCAAGGCCTCTGGCGTGGGTGTTCTGCTGACCAGCGGCAAGGGGACCGCCGACGAATACGACTTGGCCGTCTTCGGTATCGACCCGACCGGCGCCGGCGTGCCCACCACGCTGGCCGACGGGCGCCTACCCAATCCGGGTGAGAACGGGGTCGCCGCCGTGGACCAGTCCCTGGGGGTGGACATCGGGGAGACACTGACCGTGGGTACCACGTCTGTCGAGGTCGTCGGGATCACCCGCGACTCGGCCTACCAACTGCAGCCGACGGTGTGGACGACGATCGATACCTGGCGCACGATGCGCAACGAGGTGCGACCTGAGTTCACCGGGGTCACTGACGACGTCAACGCCGTGGCCATCGAGACCGAAACCGGAGTGACCGCGGAGCAGATCGCCAGCGAGACACCGGATCTGACGGTGCTGAGCGCCGATGCCACAGGGCTGGCGATCCCAGGGGTAGAGCAGCAGAAGTCGACGTTGAACTCGATCATCTACACCACGCTGGCGGTCGCTGGCCTAGGGCGTGTCTGACAATCTCTGTGCGGTTGGTGGGGCAGTCTGGTTTCGTGTCTGAGCGTGATGTGTTGACCGATGAGATGTGGGCTGTGTTGGAGCCGATGTTCCCGGGT
>Ga0208938_1000772_pt1 | contig 21337 bp, 20 predicted proteins | sample AD_UKC125_MetaG_FD_184434 | JGI IMG/M metagenome (GOLD analysis project Ga0208938, IMG submission 184434) | Active sludge microbial communities of municipal wastewater-treating anaerobic digesters from USA - AD_UKC125_MetaG (SPAdes) (version 2) | ecosystem: Engineered > Bioreactor > Anaerobic >...
AGAAAGCCGGCGAGTTCCAGCGGTTCGCCAAAATTCACGTGTACCTTGCCGAAAACGCGTTTGATGTTGCGTACACTCGTGACAAGGCCCCACAACGATTCGCGTTGCTTGGGCTTGCCGGCCAGTTCACCGAGGTAGCTGCGGCCCTCGATCAATTTCTCGTAACCGATGTACACCGGAACAAAAACCAGCGGCCGTGCGTGCTCGCGAATGAAGCTCTGAACCGTCATTCCGAGGATGCCGGCTTTTGGGCTCAGCATCCGTCCGCTGCGGCTGCGCCCACCTTCAATGAAATACTCGATCGGGAAACCTCGCGCGAGCATCAGATGCAGGTATTCGTGGAACACCGCCGCATACAGCGGTTCGCCCTTGAAGCTGCGGCGCAGAAAAAAGGCACCACCGCGGCGCAGCAGTGATCCGACCAGCGGCAGGTTGAGGTTGGCGCCGGCAGCGATATGCGGTGGTGTCAGCCCTTTGCGGATGATGATATACGACAGCAGCAGATAATCGATATGGCTGCGGTGGCAGGGCACGTAAACGATCTCGTGTCCCGCGGCGATGCGCGTGACGGTATCGAAGTTGTGCAACTCGGTGCCGTCGTAAAGCCTGGTCCATAACCAGGACAGGAAGAGTTCGAGCGCGCGCACGACACCATACGAATAGTCGGACGCGATCTCGATCGCGAAGTTGGCGGCGCGGGCTTTGGCATCTCCCGCCGAGATGCCGGCGATTGCCACTTCGCTGGCGATCGCCGCGCGCACCTGTTCTCCGGCAAGCACCGCGTCCACCTGGGTATTGCGGTGCGAGAGGTCGGGCCCGATTGCCATCTGCCGCTGGCGACGGAAATGGACTCGCAACACGCGCGACAGTTTTCGTAGCGCGGGTTCTTCAGCAAGCCCTCCCTGCAGGAGATCGCGTAGTGAAATTGCGGCGTTGTAACGAACCAGCACATTGCGACCATGCAGCAGGATGGCCAGCAGTTGTCGCCAGGCGCCTGGCGGACGCCAGGTTTCCGAGAACAAGGCCTTGAGAACCGAATCCTGCTTGTCCGGACTGCGGCCCCAGAGGATGACGACCGGTACCAACTGTACATCGACCAGGGGGTCGGCAATCGCCTGGCTGATCAGGCGGGCGAGCAATAGCGAATAGCTACTGCCATCGCGAGCTCTGCCGGCAAGGCTGCGGTCACGATTCAGGAAGAAGAACGAGCGGGGAAGGACTTGCCTGCCCAAGGTGATGGTTGCCTCGGCACGTGGCAAACCGGTTCTCCGCGATTCCTCGAAGAGTACCAGGAGGTTCGAGAGATGCCTGTCCTGCAGAACGTAGCAAACCGGTTTCGCTCGGTCCAGGCCCAGCTCGGACGGATTCTCGGGAAATACCGAGGTGCGTACCCATAGATACAGCAGGCGGCGGGCCAGCCGGATGAACCAGTCGGATAACTTGAAAAAGTCGACCACGGCCACGCGCCCGGCGCCTGCCCGGTCTCCTACTCCTCCTCGACGACCTTGTGTTGCGAAGCCAGTTGCTGCTGCGTGGCGGGCGGAACCTGTGCGTAATGCGAGAACTCGATGCTGTAGGATCCCTCGCCGCCGGTCAGCGACTTGAGGCGCGACTGGTAGCCCTCGAGTTCGGCCAGCGGTACCTGGCCGGTGATGGCCATCACGCCGGGGCCGCGCGGCTGTGTGCCGGTCAGGTGGCCACGCTTGCTGGACAGGTCGCCGGTGACATCACCGGTCATCGCGTCCGGTGCGAGGATTTCAATGTTGACCAGCGGTTCGAGAATGATCGGCTTGGCGGCCCGAATCGCGTCGACGGTGGCCTTGCGTGCAGCGGTGAAAAATGCGATGTCCTTGCCGTCGACCGGATGCGATTTGCCGTCGTGTACAGTGACCCGCAAATCCTCGACCGGGAAGCCGGCGACGACGCCGTCGGCAAGTGCCTGGCGAACGCCTTTTTCCACGGCGGCCATGAATACGCCCGGGATGACGCCCCCCTTGACGATATCGACGAAGTCGAAACCGGCGCCACGTTCGAGTGGCTCCACACGCAGCATGACTTCACCGAACTGGCCAGCGCCACCGCTCTGCTTCTTGTGCCGGCAGTGCCCTTCAGCGGTACCCGTGATGGCTTCGCGGTAGGCAATCTGTGGCGGCTTGGTGTCGAGTTCGAGTTTGTACTGCTGCGACAGACGTGTCAGTTTGGCGCGCAGGTGCATTTCGCCGATGCCGCGAATCACCGTTTCGTTGGTTGTCGGGTGACGCTCGATGCGAAAGCAGGGGTCCTCGACCTCAAGCTTGTGCAGGATCTCGAACAGGCGCTGCTCGTCGGCCTTGCGCCGTGCATGCACCGCCAGGCCGTGCATCGGCTGTGGAAACTCGAGAGGCTTCAGGTGGATATGGTCTTCGTCATGCGAATCGTGCAGCACGCAGTCAAACTCGATTTCCTCGACCTTGGCGATGGCCCCCAGATCGCCGGGTACCAGCGTCTCGACCTCGACATACTCCTTGCCCTGCAGGCGATACATGTGGCCGACCTTGAACGGACGTTTGCTGTCGCCGACGAAGAGTTGCGAGTCCCGGCGGATCGTTCCCTGATGGACGCGGAAGACGCCGACCTTGCCGATGAAGGGATCGCTGACGACCTTGAAGACGTGCGCCAGCACGTGCTTTTGAGGGTCTGGCTCGGCCTGGAAGGCTTCCACCGGACCGCCGGGTTCGCCGCGGTAGAACGGCGGCGGGTTACCTTCCGCCGGATTCGGGGCCAGTCTGGCGAGCACGTCGAGCAACTGCAGGATGCCGGCACCGGTTTTTGCGGAAACGAAAAGAATCGGGATCAGATGGCCAGCACGCAGCGCCTTTTCAAAGGGCAGGTGCAGTTCGTCGGGGCTGGGATCGACGCCTTCGTCAAGGTATTTCGCGAGCAGATCCTCGTCTTCTTCGACGATCTGATCAATCAGCGCGCGGTGCGCCGCCGCCACAGACTCGAAATCGCTTTCGCCGTCATCGTGCCCAAGCAATTCCACTACGTCGCTGCCCTGTTTGGCCGGCAAATCAAGCAACATGCATTCCCGACCGAAGCGCTCGCGAATTTCGCCGACCAGTGCCGGCAGATTGACGTTCTCGGCATCGATCTTGTTGATCACGATCATCCGGCACACTCCCCGTGCCGCGGCCAGTCTCATCATCCGCTCGCTCGAAAGCTCAATGCCGTTCTGCGCGCTGATTACCACCAGAGCCGTGTCCACGGCCGCGAGCGCGCCGATCGCCGGGCCGGCGAAATCGGGGAAGCCGGGCGTGTCGATCAGGTGCACCTGCGCCCCTTGCCAGGAAAAACTCGCCAGCGCGGCATTCAGCGAGTGGCCGAATTCCTTCTCTTGCGGGTCGAAATCGCAAACGGTGCTACCTTTCTCGACGGCGCCGCGGCTGCTGATGGCGCCGGCTGCGGCGAGCAGGCTTTCGGCAAGGGTGGTCTTGCCGGCGGCCCCGTGGCCAACGAGAGCGACAGTGCGAAGGTTACTGGTGGCGGTCTGGCCCATTCATCATCTCCCATTCAAGTCGAATGCCCGTCGCCACCGCAGGAATAGCCCCATGGCATGGCGGTTGCGCGTGCGCCGATCATTCTACCTCTGCCACGCTCGCAGCGGTGGAGGCCGCACCCCGGTCGATGCCGACGGCACGGTCTTCGGTGGTCGCCGTGCGGCTGTATTTCTGCTTCGCAACGGCACCAGCACCGTGCGTTGGCGGATATCGCGATAACATGAGTTTTGTGTTAACCGCGTCAGTCGGCTAAAGTGTCGCGCTTTTGCTTTGATGAACAGCACGTCAGGAGGCAGAATGGAAAACGATCCACGCCAGAACGATCTTCGCGAGGCAGCCCTTGAGTATCACCGTTACCCGACTGCGGGCAAGATCGCCGTCCAGCCCACCAAAGGTCTCAGCAACCAGATCGACCTGGCCCTGGCTTATTCGCCAGGCGTGGCCTACGCCTGTCATGCCATCGTCGATGACCCCGGCACGGCCAGCCTGTACACTTCGCGGGCGAATCTGGTCGGTGTCATCACCAATGGTACGGCGGTGCTCGGTCTCGGAAATATCGGTCCTCTGGCCGCCAAACCGGTGATGGAAGGCAAGGGTTGTCTGTTCAAGAAGTTCGCCGGGATCGATGTGTTCGACATTGAACTCGCTGAAAATGACCCAGACCGGCTGATCGACATGATCGCCGCCATGGAACCGACACTCGGTGGCATCAACCTGGAAGACATCAAGGCCCCACAGTGCTTCTACATCGAGGCCAAGCTCAAGGAGAGGATGTCAATTCCGGTCTTTCATGACGATCAGCATGGCACGGCGATCATCTCGTCGGCGGCGATCCTGAACGCGCTCAAGGTGACCGGCAAGAATATCGGTGAAGTGAAGGTGGTTTGCTCCGGCGCAGGCGCGGCGGCCATTTCCTGTCTCAACCTGTGGTGCGACCTGGGTGTCCAGCGCGAGAACATCATCGTCTGCGACTCGAAAGGCGTGGTTTACGTCGGTCGCGACGAGAACATGGAACCGACCAAGGCGCGTTACGCCCGGACTACCGATGCCAGAACCCTTTCGGAAGCGCTGGACGGAGCCGACGTGTTCCTCGGGCTCTCGGCCGCCGGCGCCCTCGAACCGGATATGCTCCGGCGCATGGCCAGGCAGCCGATCGTCTTCGCGCTGGCCAACCCGACACCCGAAATCATGCCCGAGCTTGCCCGTGCAGTTCGTCCGGACGTGCTCATGGCCACCGGGCGATCCGACTACCCCAACCAGGTCAACAATGTCCTGTGTTTTCCGTTCATATTCCGCGGCGCCCTTGACGTCGGTGCGACGGGCATCAACGAACAGATGAAGATGGCCTGCGTCAAGGCCCTGGCGGCGATGGCGCAGGAAGAAGTGAGCGACGAGGTGGCCATGGCCTATCCCGGTGAGCACCTTTCCTTTGGCCCGGAGTACCTGATTCCCAAGCCGTTCGATCCGCGTTTGATTACCACCATCGCGCCGGCCGTGGCCCAGGCGGCGATGAGTTCCGGCATCGCGACGCGGCCGATTGCCGACCTGACCGCCTATCGCGAAAAGCTCCGGGAGTTCGTTTACCGTACTGGGGTGGGTATGCGCGCCGTGTTTTCGGCGGCCAGGCGTGGGCGGAAGACACGCATCGTCTATCCGGACGGCGAGGATGAGCGGATCCTGCGCGCGACGCAGACGATTCTCAATGAAGGCCTGACCAGTCCGATTCTGATTGGTCGCCCCGATGTGATTGCCGCACGGCTGGAGAGGATTGGCTCGAAGCTGCGTGTCGGTATGCATTTCGAGGTAGTCGATCCCAACAGTGACCAGCGCTACAAGGAATGCTGGACGACCTATCATCAACTGCGGAAGCGCCAAGGGGTGACGATCGACATCGCCAAGACCCGCCTGCGCAGCGACAACACCATCATCGGCGCCATCCTGCTCAAGCTCGGTTACGCCGACGGCATGATCTGTGGTCTGTCCGGTCGTTTCGCGCATCATCTGCGCCAGGTCGATGAGATCATCGGCAAGGCGCCAGGCTGCAGCACGATGGCGGCGATGACCCACTTGTTGTTGCCCGGACGCGCGCTGTTCCTCTGCGATACGCATGTCAACGAAGAGCCCGATGCCGCGCAACTGGCGGAAATTGCGCTGATGGCGGTAGACGCGGTGCGTCGCTTCAAGATCAGGCCGAAGGTGGCGATGCTGTCGCATTCGAACTTCGGATCCTCACAGAGTGCCTCCGCGAGCAAAGTGGCCGAAGCCGCGCGAATCGTGCGCGCCAGAGCGCCCGATCTGGAGGTCGACGGCGAAATGCACGGCGAAAGCGCGCTCTCCGAAGCCATCCGCAGGCAATCGGACCCGGAGTCACCACTGAGCGGTGAGGCCAACGTGCTGGTGATGCCCAATCTCGATGCCGCCAATATTTCCTATAACCTGCTCAAGGTTACCGGCGGCGAGGGAATGTCGGTGGGGCCGATCCTCCTTGGCGCCGCGCGTCCGGTGCATGTTCTGGCTCCGACCTCGTCGGTCCGCCGGGTGGTTGACATGACCGCACTGGTGGTGGTGGACGCGGCGAGCAAGTAACGGCGTGGCTTTGCCACGATGACCCATGCTGGCCGGGTGCAGATTGCGGTGATCTCTGTGTTTGGGAGGCATATGCCAGTCATCGCCGCCTGTGGTAGAGGGCGGGCCTGCTGGCGTTCGCGCTCGCCTGCGCGGTGACTGCTTTACAAACGCTCTCAGGCAATGCATCATCGAGTAGGCCAACTCGGTATAGCCGGGACCTGATGGTTCACAACGCGTTGCAGGGTCCTATCGCGAAATATGGCAGCCAATCCGCAACAATCACCGCTTAGCGGTTTCGCCCGTGCGCTGGTACAAGCTGGCCGACTCAAGGAAGCAGAGGCCGAGACTCTGCTCGCCCAAGCAGCGGCCAAGAAGACTTCGCTGATCGAGCAACTGGTCGGAGCCAAGAAAGGTACCTTCCTGGAATTTGCACGTTTCGCTGCAGACAAGTTTGGTTATCCGCTGCTCGATCTGGCTGCGTTCGACGATTCCTATATTCAGAAGAACGCCATTGACCGGAAGCTGATTGCGACTCATCGCGTGGTGCCATTGCACAAGCGCGGCAATCGCCTGGCCATCGCCATCGCCGACCCGACCAATCTGCGAGCGCTTGACGAGATTCGCTTTCAGACCGGCTTGGCAGTTGACCCGGTCATCGTCGAGGAAAACAAACTCGGACCGCTGGTCACCAAGCTGTCCGAGTCGGTTGAGGAGACCCTGAAGAGTTTTACCAGCGAGGACATCAACCTCGAGTTTACCGACGAGCAGAGTCCGGAGAAGGTGGACGATGCGAGCAGCCTCGAAGTTGATGACGCTCCCGTGGTCAGGTTCATTCAGAAGATGATGCTCGATGCGATCAACGAGGGTGCGTCCGACATCCACTTTGAACCCTATGAAAAAAGCTATCGCATCCGATTTCGCACCGATGGCATTTTGCGGGAAGTGGCAGCGCCGCCCTTGGTCATCAAGGACAAGATTGCCTCGCGCATCAAGGTGATTTCACGGCTCAACATTGCCGAAAAACGCGTGCCGCAGGACGGACGCATGCGTCTGGTGCTTTCGAAAAATCGGTCGATTGACTTCCGCGTCAGCACCTTGCCGACGATGTACGGTGAAAAGATCGTCTTGCGGATTCTCGATCCAGCAAGCGCCAGTCTCGGTATCGATGCTCTGGGATATGAGCCGGAACAGAAGTCGGTTCTGCTAGACGCGATCCATCGTCCCTACGGAATGATCCTGGTTACCGGCCCGACAGGTTCGGGAAAAACCGTTTCGCTCTACACCTGCCTCAACATCCTGAACAGGCCAGGGGTCAATATTGCCACGGCGGAAGACCCGGCCGAAATTCCCTTGCCGGGAATCAATCAGGTCAATGTCGATGACCGTGCCGGCCTGACCTTTCCGATAGCCCTCAAGGCGTTCCTGCGTCAGGACCCGGATATCATCATGGTCGGTGAGATTCGCGACATCGAAACCGCAGAGATTGCGATCAAGGCTGCGCAAACCGGGCACATGGTACTGTCCACCCTGCACACCAATGATGCGCCAGCGACGCTGACCCGCCTGATGAACATGGGCATCCCGACATTTAATCTGGCTTCAAGCATCCTGTTGATCACCGCGCAGCGTCTGGTTCGCCGGTTGTGCACCTGCAAGAAGCCGCTGGACACGCCGATTGAAACCCTTCTCAATGCCGGCTTTCGGGAAAGCGATCTCGATGGCACATGGACCCTCTACGGTCCAGGGGAATGCGAGCGTTGCAAAGGAAGCGGCTACAAGGGAAGGGTCGGTCTGTATGAGGTCATGCCGGTGACTGAAGCGATTCAGCGCATCATCATGGCCAGCGGAACGGAGCTTGATATTGCGATCCAGGCCCGAAAGGAAGGCGTCAATGACCTGCGTCGTTCCGGCCTGCTGAAGGTCAAGCAAGGGCTGACCTCTCTTGATGAGGTTCTCGGCAGCACCAACGCTTGAAGAAGAGGTAACAATGGCGACTGCAGCAAGACCTCCCAAGAAAACCGAGTCAGACGTCAAGGAATTTGTTTTTCTTTGGGAAGGCAAGAACAAGGCCGGGAAAGTCGTTCGTGGTGAACAGCGTGCCAGCAGCCAGACGGTTGTGCAGGCCACGCTGCGTCGGCAAGGGATTCTGGTCAGCAAGATTTCCAAGCAGCGCTTCAAGGGCGGGCGGCAGATCACCGACAAGGATATCACGCTGTTTACGCGCCAGTTGGCGACGATGATGAAGGCTGGTGTGCCACTGCTGCAGACCTTTGAAATCGTCGGTCGCGGACACGACAACCCGGCCGTTGGCAAATTGCTGCTGGATATCAAGGCCGATGTCGAGACGGGTAGCTCGCTTTCGCAAGCGTTCCGAAAATATCCGATTCAATTTGACCCCTTGTACTGTAACCTGGTTGCGGCTGGCGAGCAGGCCGGCATTCTCGAAACACTCCTCGATCGACTGGCCAACTACAAGGAGAAAATGATCGCCATAAAGGCCAAGATCAAGTCGGCACTGTTTTATCCGGTGGCGATCATCATCGTCGCCTTCATTATCACCGCAGTGATCATGATCTTCGTGATTCCGGCGTTCAAGGAAGTGTTCAAGAGTTTTGGTGCCGACCTCCCGACGCCAACGCTGGTGGTGATCGCCATGTCGGATTTCTTCGTCCAGTACTGGTGGGCGCTGTTCGGCGGCATCGGTGGCGCGATCTACGCTTTCTTCTATACCTGGAAACGATCGGAAACCATGCAGATCGCTTTCGACCGGGCATTCCTGCGCATGCCCGTTTTTGGCGACATCATTCGCAAGTCGGTCATCGCTCGCTGGACCCGTACGCTGGCCACCATGTTCGCAGCTGGTGTTCCTCTGGTGGAGTCCCTGGAATCGGTCGGTGGTGCCGCCGGCAACTACGTGTATAAGGCGGCCACACGGCAGATTCAGAGTGAGGTGAGCACCGGTACCAGCCTGACCACGGCAATGCAGAATACCTCACTGTTCCCGAACATGGTGAATCAGATGGTCGCCATCGGGGAGGAGTCCGGCGCTCTCGATGCCATGCTCGGCAAGGTCGCCGATTTCTTCGAAGCGGAGGTGGACGACGCCGTCGAGGCCCTTGCCAGCCTGATGGAGCCGATGATCATGGTGGTTCTCGGGGTGCTGATCGGTGGCATGGTGATTGCCATGTATCTGCCGATCTTCAAACTGGGCGCTGTCGTCGGATAATGCCTGGCGCCTTGACTGTCGATCTGGATCCGACCACGTTTACGGTCATCGCGGGCGTCCTCGGGTTGCTGGTGGGCAGCTTTCTCAATGTTGTCATCCATCGCCTGCCCAGAATAATGGAGCGCGAATGGCATGCCCACTGCGCCGAACTGCGCGGTGAACCGCCGATCGAGCACGAACGGTTCTCGCTGGCCAGGCCACGCTCGCAGTGCCCAGCCTGCGCTCATGCGATCACGGCCATCGAGAATGTGCCGGTGCTGAGCTGGATATTTCTGCGTGGGCGCTGTTCGGCCTGCGCCAAGCCGATCTCCCTGCGCTATCCGCTGGTCGAAGCCACCAGCGGCCTGTTGTGCGCCTTCGCTGCTCTGCATTTCGGCTACGGCTGGGCAGCGACAGGCGCCATGCTGCTGATCTGGTGCCTGATTGCCCTGACCTGCATCGACCTTGACACGCAGTTGTTGCCGGATTCGATCACACTGCCCTTGCTCTGGGCTGGGCTGTTGTTCAACGTATCGGGGAGTTTCGTTGATCTGCAATCGGCCGTGGTCGGTGCGGCGGGCGGCTACCTCTCCCTGTGGTTGGTCTACTGGGCTTTCAAGCTGACCACCGGCAAGGAGGGCATGGGTTACGGTGACTTCAAGCTGCTCGCGGCACTTGGCGCCTGGCTCGGATGGCAGATGCTGCCGCTGACCATTCTGCTCTCGTCGCTGCTAGGCGCGGTTGTCGGCATCACTCTGATCGTGGTCATCAAACGCGGGCGAAGTGTACCGATTCCCTTCGGCCCCTATCTGGCAGTGGCGGGGATACTGGCCCTGTTCTGGGGAAAACCCCTGACGCGTGCTTACATCGGATTGCTGTAGTGCCATCCGGTTGCGCCCGCCCGGCGAGCAAGCTGGAATTGCCGCCGGTTCGCGTATAATCTCGACTCTCTAAGTTTATTCAAGTGCTCTTCGAGGGTTTGACATGCCGATTTACGCTTATCGCTGCGATTCCTGCGGGTTTGAGAAAGATCATCTGCAAAAGCTTAGCGACTCGGTGTTGCGTATCTGCCCTCAGTGTGGTCAAGCGACTTATAGCAAGCAATTGACGGCTGCGGGTTTTCAGTTGAAGGGCACCGGCTGGTACGCTACAGATTTCAAGGGCGGTAATGGCAAGGCTCCGTCCACGACCGGCAAGCCGGAAAGCACGGAAAAACCAGCAAGTACAGACGCAAACACCGACGGTAAGACAGGCACCGAAAGCAAGGCGAGTGCTGACGCGACTTCAGCCAGAGCCTCGGGAGCCAGTGCGTGCGCCGGCAGTTGATCAAGCGCTACTTCATCACCGGCCTGCTGATCTGGGTTCCATTGGGGATCACTGCCTGGGTGTTGGTGCTGATCGTCGGCACCATGGACCAGTCTTTGCGCCTCCTGCCTGAAGCGATTCACCCGCGCAATATGCTGGGCTTCGACATTCCCGGCGCTGGCGCGATTCTCACCTTGTTGGTCATCGTGCTCACGGGAGTGCTCGCCGCCAATTTCATCGGACAGCGGCTGGTTACCTGGTGGGAGCGGCTCTTGACCAGCATTCCGGTGGTCAATTCCATTTATAACAGCGTCAAGCAGGTTTCCGATACGCTTTTCTCGTCGTCCGGCAACGCTTTTCGGAAGGCACTGCTGATCGAGTATCCCCGACGTGGCGCGTGGACGATCGCTTTCCTTACCGGCAGGCCCGGCGGCGATGTCCTGCAGCATCTGGACGGCGACTATGTCAGCGTGTATGTTCCGACGACACCGAATCCCACTTCCGGTTTCTTTTTGATGCTGCCCAAGGCGGAGGTCATTGAACTGGAGATGAGTGTGGATACGGCCCTGAAGTACGTGATCTCGATGGGCGTCGTGGCGCCGCCACCCAGACCTCAGGTGGCGACTGCTCGCCGCCACTGATACCAGCACAACCCGCGGAAGGCAGCATGCGAACTCACTATTGTGGACAAGTCAATATACAGCTCATCGGCCAGGAAGTGACCCTCTGTGGCTGGGCGCATCGGCGCCGCGACCACGGAGGGGTGATCTTCCTTGATCTGCGCGACCGCGAGGGCCTGGCGCAGATCGTTTGCGATCCGGATCGCCCAACGATGTTCAAAGTGGCCGAGTTGGTACGCAACGAGTTCTGCCTGCGGATTATCGGCAGGGTTCGGGCACGTCCTGAAGGCACGGTAAACGTCAACATCGCCAGCGGCCAGGTCGAAATTCTTTGCTACGAGATCGAAGTCCTGAATCCTTCGGTGACGCCGCCGTTCCAACTCGACGAAGAAAATCTGTCGGAGAACATTCGCCTGTTGCATCGGGTGATCGACCTGCGCCGCCCGCAGATGCAAAAGAACATGCAGCTTCGTTACCAGACGGCGCGGGCTTTTCGCCGCTTCCTGGACGACGCAGGTTTCATCGACATCGAAACGCCAATGCTGACCAAAAGCACCCCCGAGGGTGCTCGCGATTACCTGGTTCCGTCGCGCGTTCATCCCGGGCAATTCTTCGCGCTGCCGCAGTCGCCGCAATTGTTCAAGCAATTGCTGATGGTCGCCGGCTTTGACCGCTACTACCAGATTACCAAGTGCTTCCGCGACGAGGACCTGCGTGCCGATCGCCAGCCGGAGTTTACCCAGGTCGACATCGAGACTTCGTTCATGAGCGAGGGCGAGATCATCCAGCTCATGGAAGAACTGATCCGGGCGGTGTTCAAGGAAGCGATCGGGGCTGAACTGCCGAATCCCTTTCCCCGCCTGCCGTACGCCGAGGCCATGCAGCGCTATGGCTCCGACAAACCTGATCTGCGGGTGACTCTGGAACTCGTCGAAGTGGCCGACGTCTTGAAGGACGTTTCCTTCAAGGTCTTCGCGGCGGTTGCCAACAGCGAAGGTGGGCGCATCGCGGCCTTGCGCATTCCCGGCGGGGCCAGCCTGACGCGTGGGGAGATTGACGCCTATACCCAGTTTGTTGCCATTTACGGCGCCAGAGGCCTGGCTTATATCAAGGTCAACGACGTGACGCAACTCAACGAGACGGGGCTACAGTCGCCGATCGTCAAAAATCTGCACGTCTCCGCACTGCAGACCATCATCGAGCGGACAGGCGCAGCTTCCGGCGACCTGATATTTTTCGGCGCCGACAAATGCAAGGTGGTCAACGACGCGCTCGGTGCCCTGCGAGTCAAGATCGGTCACGAGAAAGGCTGGGTCAATGGGCACGCCTGGGAGCCGGTGTGGGTGGTGGACTTTCCGATGTTCGACTATGACGAGGAGGAGAGGCGCTGGACTGCCTGTCACCACCCGTTCACCAGCCCGAAAGACGAACACCTGGCACTGCTCGGTACTGATCCCGGCGCTTGCCTGGCCAAGGCCTACGATCTGGCACTGAACGGATCCGAACTCGGTGGAGGTTCGGTGCGGATTCACCGGGCGGCCGTTCAGGAGCAGGTGTTCAAGGCGCTGGGTATTTCTGAGGAAGAAGCACAGCTCAAGTTTGGTTTTCTGCTCGAAGCGCTCAAGTATGGGGCTCCACCGCACGGTGGTCTGGCTTTTGGCCTGGATCGCATCGTGACCATGATGAGCGGTGCCGAGTCGATCCGTGACGTGATCGCCTTCCCGAAGACGCAGCGCGCACAGTGCCTGCTTACCGATGCGCCGAGTCGCGTCGACGAGAAGCAGCTGCGGGAGCTGCATATCCGAGTACGCCAGAGGGTCGACACACAGGTCGAGGTTGGCAAGAGTTGAGACGGAGGCCTGACTTCACCGCGCTTTTCCGCGCGCTGCTGCTGGCGGTACTGGCTGGGCTGCTTGGTCTGGCCGGCCCACTCCAGGCTCGCGAGACACCGTATGTGCGCGACGTCGTGCTGGCCGACCTGCCTGCCGAGGCCAGGGTGACGCTCAGCCGGATCCAGCAGGGTGGGCCATTTCCGTATCCGCAGAAGGATGGCACGACGTTCGGGAATTTCGAGCGGCGCCTGCCGCCGCAGCCACGTGGCTACTATCGAGAGTACACGGTTCCGACGCCAGGCCGGCGCGACCGAGGCGCGCGCCGCATCATCGCGGGTGAAGGGCGCGTTGGTGATGTCGCCCGTTCCGGCGAGTATTACTACACGGACGATCACTATCGCAGTTTTCGCCGCATACGCGAACGGCCATGATACGCGCCGAGATGCTGAACGTATTGGTAGATTGTCGACGCTCCGGTGTCTACCGCCTGCCTCCGTGCGGGCGTACGGTGCTGCTGGAAGCTGCGGAAGCCACCGGCCTGACCTGTTTTCAGGTCAGCTTCGCCGACGCAGACCGGATCGGTCGTGCGCTCGGAGAACTCGGGCAGGCGCTCGGTTTCCCTGAATGGTACGGACAAAACCTCGATGCCCTGAAGGATTGCCTGACCGATTTGTCGTGGTGTCAGGCGGCAGGATATGTCCTGATCATCGCCCGGGCCGAGATTCTGTATGCCGAGGACAAGGTCGGTTTCCAGGCGCTGAATGAGGTTTTTGCCGAGGCGGTTGCGGAATGGCGATCGCAGGCTTGCCCGATGTGGGTGTTTTACGATCTGCCTGCCGATGTACTGGCGACTCTCGCGACGCTCGGATGATCGTCTACAAACGGCCGGTGTCGGTTCTGGTCGTGATCCACACGACCGACCTGCTGGTACTGCTGCTTGAACGCGCCGCGCACGCCGGCTACTGGCAGTCGGTTACCGGCAGCCAGGAAGCGGGTGAGCAGTTGATGGATACGGCAGTCCGTGAAGTGGCCGAGGAAACAGGAATCGATAGCGCGCGCGAGAATCTTCGAGATTGGCAACTCACCCACAGTTACCAGATTTTTGCCGAGTGGCGCCATCGATATGCCCCCGGCGTGCTCTACAACACCGAGCACGTGTTTTCTCTGGAGCTTCCAGAGGCAAAACCGGTCAGCATCGCACCAGGTGAGCATAGCAATTACTGCTGGCTGCCGTGGCGCGCAGCGGCAGCGAAGTGTTTTTCGTGGAGCAATCGCGACGTGATCCTCATGTTGCCGGAGCGGTTGCGCATTGCCGATCGCTAGACCGTTGTTCAAGGCAGGCCGGGCAGTAGCAGCCGGTACCTGGGACGGGCGCGCAGGCAAGCTGCGGTTGCTGCATACACCAGCACGACGCGAGGCCGGCGCTGGCGCCGCAGACAAAAGGCGCTGCGCATTTTGCGCATGAAGTGGCTGGTGGATCGGCAGGTGAACTCACCATGGTGATCGTCAATCGCGAGCCAACAGGCCTTCCGAGATCCAGCGCTGCAGAAGCACTGCCGCCGTCCTTGCCGGTTCCGCTTCGGCAAACTCGGCAATGCGCGTGCAACATTCGGCAAACGGCGCACCAGCACGCAAGGCGCGCAAGGCGACCGCTTCGCAGGGATCGGCCGATCGCCAGCAGCATTCGAGAGTCGGACGCCAGACCAGGAGCACATGCGGTAGGGCCTGTGGCGCGTCAGTTGCCGCCTGCCCATCATCATTGAGCGTTTTCCAGATTGGCTCGACAGCCCACTCCAGATCAAGGATCTGGAGCGACGGCACGGCTTTGAAAACCTGCTTCGGCCATTCGTCCGGCCGCAGCGCGGCCACATCCTCGAAGCCGAGGAGGGTGGCATCCGCAGCGTCGAAAGCGGTACGCGTTGCCCAGTCCATGCGCGCCAGGTCGACCAGAGCCGGGTGCGGCAAGCGCTTGGGCACAGCGGCGAGAAATTCCACCAGCGAGTCGCCAAACCAACGAATCGAACGAAAATGCGATGGTCTCTCGGCAATATAGGCGCGTGCCAAGGCAGCAAAAGCGTCATCACCGAGCGCGCGTTGCAATGTTGGGAAATTGTCGCGTAAAGCGGCAGTCAGGCGCGCAGGGTAGGCTTGCAGATAGACGCTGAAGCCACCACTGCCGATGCCCTCGGCAGCGAACAATCCGGGACTGGCATCTGCGAGCAGGATGGCGTCCTGGAAGCGTTGTTGCAGTTCGCAGAGGGTGCTCATGCGGCCTGTCTCGTGTCGGCCAGGTTGCTGTGCTCAACCGATCGCGCCATATCGAGTTCCGCGAGCAGTACTTTGAGCGGCGGCATGTTGTCGTCGCGCTCGATCATCGTCGGGATGTGACCAAATCGCCTCACCGCATAGGCATAGAGCTCCCAGACTGCCGTACAGATCGGTTGATCGTGGGTGTCGATAATATACCCACCGTGATCCTCGTGCCCTGCGAGATGAATCTGTCGGACGGCTGTGATCGGCATGGCGTCGATGAAGGCGTGCGGATCAAAACGGTGGTTGACGCTGCTGACGAAGACGTTGTTAACGTCGAGCAACAACTCGCAGCCGGTACGCACTAGCAATTCGCGAATGAACTCCCACTCGTTCATCTCGTTAGCGCGGTAGTTCACATAACTGGACACGTTTTCCAGCAACAGCACCCGCCCAAGAATGTCCTGCACCTGCATTACGCGTGGTACCAGATGGTGCAAGCTTGCTTCGGTGTACGGCAGGGGCAGCAGATCGTGGAGATTCAGCGACGAAGTGCCGGTCCAGCAAAGATGGTCCGAGATCCAGGCCGGCTCGACCCTCTCGGCCAGCGCATGCAGGTCCCGCAGATACGCTTGGTCGAGGGGTTCGCTGCCGCCGATGGAGAGGGCTACCCCGTGCATCACCATCGGGTAGTCGCGGCGAATCTGGTCAAGATAGTGCAGAGGTTTCCCGCCGGAGACGAGGTAGTTCTCCGTGATGACCTCAAGCCAGTCCACTGGTTGCGGTGCAGCGACGAAATCCCGATAGTGTTCGGTCCGTAGGCCGAGGCCGAAGCCCCTGATGGTTTTACTCATGCTGTTTCTCTGGACTCAGACTGCTGCTGAACCTGACCGCTCACCTGCCGGCAGCGCGGCCAGGTTCAGCCACATGGGACTTACTTGGTCACCACCTTGCCTCCCGCATCGGTGCATTCCTTGGCGCTGGCCTTGGTCACCCAGCCCTGACCCTTGCAGGCGTTGGTTCCCTTGCACTCGCTCTTGGCCGTCTTGCACTCGGAATGCCCCTTGCACGAGTTTACGCCAGCGCAGTGAACCGCAGCCACGTCTGCCGCCTGGACGATCGGCGAAACGATGCTGCCCGTCGCAAAAAGGGCGGCGGCAGCGGTGGCGATAGCGACTCCAGACATCTGATTTGACATGATTTTTCTCCTCTCGGTGGATGGGTTGTGGGTCAAAGCAGGCCAGCCTGCAACCAGTGCTTCGACACAGCTTAGACGCGTAGGAGCGCGAATTACTTACAGGAACACAGAAATTATTTTCTCCGTTCGGGCGCGGGCTTTCCGTGGCTCTGTGCGGGTGAACTTTTTCTGCCATTAGCACTCTCATGCCGCGAGTGCTAAAATGGATCCTGTCAAGAGTATCGCATACGGAGAAACGATCACCATGTCACAAGCCCTGACTATACCTACGCTTTCCACGGTCGGCAGTATTGATGCGTACATCCAGGCGGCCAGGCAATTTCCTCTGCTCAGCGAAGAAGAAGAGTTTCGCCTGGCAACGCGCTTCCGCGATGAAGCTGACCTTGCTGCAGCACGGCAACTGGTGCTTTCACACCTGCGTCTGGTGATAGCCATCGCGCGTGGTTACTTGGGGTATGGCTTGCCGCACGCTGATCTCATTCAGGAGGGCAACATCGGATTGATGAAGGCGGTGAAACGCTTCGATCCTGGTCGCGGCGTTCGGCTGGTTTCTTTCGCAATCCACTGGATCAAGGCCGAGATTCATGAGTATGTTCTGAGGAACTGGCGGATGGTCAAGGTGGCGACGACCAAGGCGCAGCGCAAGCTGTTCTTCAATCTGCGCAGCATGAAAGCCAATAGCGAGGGACTCAGCACCTTGCAGGTTGCAGATATCGCTGGCCGTCTGGGAGTCAAGTCAGAAGAAGTCATCGAAATGGACACTCGTCTGGGAGGGCATGATCTCGCGCTCGAAGGCGATTCTGACGATGATGAGGCTTTTGCACCGATCGCCTATCTTTCCGATCATTCGAACGAACCAGTACATGTTCTGGAAGCCCGCGCGCGCGACTACCTGCACAACGATGGTCTGCAGGGTGCTTTGGCGAGGCTGGATGCACGAAGCCGCCGCATCATCGAAGCACGCTGGCTGAGCGACGAAGCCCCGGCAACTCTGCACGAGCTCGCCTCAGAGTTTGGTGTCTCCGCCGAGCGAATTCGCCAGATCGAAGTCAAAGCGATGCAGAAAATGCGTGCTTGTCTCGCGCCGCTCGCGAGTTGAGCACACGCTGCTTTATCTTGCCCGAAGGCCGGCCCGTCCGGCCTTTTTTTCGCGCTGCGGCGGATTGTTTTCCGGAAATTCCTGACTAACGGCCATGATCAGGCAACACACGCCGCATGATGAAGGCCATGGGGGTGTCGCCAACGCCGATCCATTTCCTGCAAAGTGGCGGGGGAGCACTGCGGAGACATTCGGAATGAGTAGCGAATGACCGGAGAACAGGCTTGTGTCGAAAAATCTTACACCGTCAATACATGAAGATCGGGAAACGCAACGGATACAGTAGGTTGCAAACTTTAGCATGGAGTTTGCTTCCAGGAAAAACCCAGTTGAATTCGCCGGTAAATTTCTGTCACACCTACGGAAGGAGCCCTCATGAAGGTAAATGGCTTGTTGCGCAGCGCGTCTTCGACCGGGTTCTTGATCACGACAAGTGACAGATATTCGGCTTGGGAGGGGCTTCCTGTTGCCGACACGCTCGCACTGAGTTTCATTGTCACCAACCGCAACCCGATTGCCAAAGCCGATACCTACACGATCCGTCCGAACCAGACGCTCAACGTCGCGGCACCGGGACTGCTGGGCAACGACAGCGACCCTGACGGCGACACCCTGAACGTCTCCGTGCTCAACGTGACGGGCCTGAAAGGGACGCTCTCGCCGTACGCCGACGGCCACTTCAGCTTCACGCCGACGACCAACTTCGCCGGCACGACCAGATTTACCTACACCATCAGCGACGGGGTTGGCGGGAGGTCGACGGCGACCGCGACCATCAACGTAGTGAATAGCGCGCCGGTCGCCGGCAACGACCACTACGCGGTGCACGCCGGCCGGACGCTCGACATCAGCGCGCCGGGGCTGCTGGCCAACGATCGCGATGCCGACGGTGACGCCCTGAGCGTCGCCGTGGTGAACGTCAGCGGGCTGCGGGGGACGCTCACGCCGTACGCCGACGGCCACTTCAGCTTCACCCCGACGGCCGGCTTCGTCGGCACGACCAGTTTCAGCTACACCCTCAGCGATGGTTTCGGCGGCAACAGCACGGCGACGGTCGCCATCGACGTCACCAACCGCAACCCGATCGCCAAAGCCGATACCTACACGATCCGTCCGAACCAGACGCTCAACGTCGCGGCACCGGGACTGCTGGGCAACGACAGCGACCCTGACGGCGACACCCTGAACGTCTCCGTGCTCAACGTGACGGGCCTGAAAGGGACGCTCTCGCCGTACGCCGACGGCCACTTCAGCTTCACGCCGACGACCAACTTCGCCGGCACGACCAGATTTACCTACACCATCAGCGACGGGGTTGGCGGGAGGTCGACGGCGACCGCGACCATCAACGTAGTGAATAGCGCGCCGGTCGCCGGCAACGACCACTACGCGGTGCACGCCGGCCGGACGCTCGACATCAGCGCGCCGGGGCTGCTGGCCAACGATCGCGATGCCGACGGTGACGCCCTGAGCGTCGCCGTGGTGAACGTCAGCGGGCTGCGGGGGACGCTCACGCCGTACGCCGACGGCCACTTCAGCTTCACCCCGACGGCCGGCTTCGTCGGCACGACCAGTTTCAGCTACACCCTCAGCGATGGTTTCGGCGGCAACAGCACGGCGACGGTCGCCATCGACGTCACCAACCGTGCTCCGGTAGCGAGTGACGACAGGTATGCGGTGGAAACCGGCAGGACCTTGGAGATTGCCGCGCCGGGGCTGCTGGCCAACGACCACGACGGCGACGGCGACGCTCTGAGCGTCTCCCAGCTCAACGTGACGGGCATGAAAGGGACGATCACGCCGTATACCGACGGTCATTTCAGGTTTGTTCCGACTGCCGGTTTCACAGGTACGACCAGTTTCAGCTACAAGGTTAGCGATGGCTTGGGTGGTAGCGATTCGGCAACCGTCAAGATCGATGTCATTGCGCCAACTGCAGGCCTTCCTCCTGAGTTGCCGTCGGGATCCGCCGCACAATGGGCTGCGATATTGTCCAACCCGGCAATAGTGATCGTCCATAAGGCAGATTATCTGGACGTCGCAGAAGTATGGAGCACGGTTGGAGCCTCCGAGGCCAGTCCGCAGACGCTGGCTGGCGGTGATCTTTACGCAGGAGGCCTGGGAGTCAGCGGGCAATCCGCTGCGACCAGTTCCATAAAGCAGGAGATCGACGGCAGAGAGGCCTTGCGTTTCAATCTTGCCGAAAAAGCGAACAACCTGACGCTGTATCTGTCGCAGTTTTTTGCGTACGACGATGGTACGGCTTTTGTCGAGAGTGGCCGTCTGCGGTTGCTCGATGACGGTGGCCGGGTGGTCAAGGAGTTGGGCTTCCATGCCAACAGCGGCACCGGCCTGCAGACGGTCAGCCTGGCCTCGGATGTCGCCTTTAGCGCTATTGAACTGAATGCCGGCGTCGCCCAGGGAAGCGATTTCATTTTTGGTGGCTATGCGAATCCGGACGGCAGCTTTGGATCTAATGTCTTCTCTGACGAGTCAGGTGCAAGGCACGGTAGCGAGTTTCTGGTTGAAAAGATTGTTCTTGGCCTGCCACTCGGTGATGCATTCAGTAGCTGAGGTTCAGTTGGGCGGACCGAGCGGCCTGCCCGCTGCGATCCGTCTGCAGAAGCCTCATCACCCTCCCTCAGGCAGGCGCTCAAGGTTTCGATCATGGCGATGCTGCCCAGGCTCATCAGATTGAAATTCATGCCCAGCAGACGCATGGTGATGAAGCCAAGCAGCACGCCGATGGGCAGCATCAGGATTGCCACCAGAGCACTGCGCACGTGCAGCAGGAATACGACGCAGACCAGCGCGACGATGACCGATTCCTCGATCAGGGTTCTGGTCAGCGTTTCGATGGCCCGGTGAATGAGGTCGGGGCGGTCATAGAAGGTCTGTACCGTTACACCTTCCGGCAGGCCCGGGCCGAGTTCCGCGATCTTGTCCTTCAGGTTGTGGATCACCTCGAGCGCATTCTGACCATAGCGGGCCATGGCGATGCCGGAAACCACTTCTCCCTTGCCATTCAATTCGGTCAGGCCCGGCGTTCGTCGGGAGCCAACTCGACGCGAGCGATGTCGCGAATCAGCACCGGTGTGCCCTTGTCGCTCTTCACCACCAGCGACTTGATGTCGCTCAGTCCACGCAGGTAACCCTTGCCGCGCACCATGTACTCGGTTTCGGCCATTTCGACGATGCGGCCGCCGACGTCCCGGTTGGAGTCGCGGATGACCTGGACGAGCGTCATCAGAGGGATGCCGTAAGCGCACAACCTGCCCGGATCGACAGTGATCTGGTAGGTCTGGACGAATCCACCGATTGATGCGGCATTATGGAGCAACTACCCCCAGCGTCTAGCCGTTGGCTCAGCCCAAATGCACTTGTTTTCGACGAACAGGAGCATTTTCATGGCAGAAAGCCACGTGGTGACGGCCTTGGTAACCAAGCGTGCCGAGATGGCCGGGCTGATCGAGCATCACCGGAAGGAAATGGGGCGACTGGCCGTTGATCTGGCCCACCTGGACGCGACCCTCAAGCTGTTTTCCCCGGAAATCTTACCACCTATCATGTTTCGGCCCCCTGGAAGAACTTGGGGACAGGCCGTGCGCTGGCAGCGCGTCTCAAGAGCAGGCGGAGGCCGCGTTTGAACCAGGAAAGGGCACTGCGATAGGCTTTGCGGACACTCCAATGGTTGGGGTCGGTCTGCTCACGGGCTTTTTTTCAG
>Ga0208938_1000776_pt1 | contig 21266 bp, 21 predicted proteins | sample AD_UKC125_MetaG_FD_184434 | JGI IMG/M metagenome (GOLD analysis project Ga0208938, IMG submission 184434) | Active sludge microbial communities of municipal wastewater-treating anaerobic digesters from USA - AD_UKC125_MetaG (SPAdes) (version 2) | ecosystem: Engineered > Bioreactor > Anaerobic >...
CCGAGACCACGACATCGCGCACCCTCGGGGTGGCGCGCAGGTAGTCGAGCATGGCGGTATGCCGGTCGGCCGGCTTCCCGAGGAACTTCAGCTTGGTCACCTGGGGGGTCGAGTTGCCGACCAGGTCCATTCGGGTGCAGTGGCCGCAATACTGCGGGCAGGTGGGCAGCAGCTCGGCGAGCACCTTGGTGGGGTAGCGGTGGGTGAGCCCCTCGACCGCCCACATGTCGTGCTCGTGCAGGCTGTCGCGCTGAGCCTTGGGGTGGGAAGCCCAATCGGTGCGCCGGTCGGAGAAGACCGGCAGCATGTAACGGCGCACCGGGTCGGCGTAGAAGGCCTGGGTGAAATCGGCTCCGGCCGAAGGCATTCCGGCGTCGTCGGTGGCCGGCACCATGGTGTTGAGCATCTGCGGTGGCAGCAACATCGACATCGTTGCTCGCTGTGCCTGGTCGCGCTCGAGATCGGCATAGAAGTCATCGGACAGCAGCTCGCCCATGACCTCGCGCAGCTGGCGGGTGTTCTTGACACAGTGGCTGCGTTGCCACTGCACGTCGTGCCACTGCGCCGGGGTGACCTGGACCCAACCGGGCAGCCGGGTCCAGTCGGGCTCGACAAGCTCACGCTGCTGATAGCGGTACGGCTGCTCCAAAACAGGGCTCATAGTGGCAGAATAGAGGAAGATTTGCGGTCTGACCAGCCGCGCACGGCAAGATCTGCGCTCTGACGCCAACTAGGGAAGAGAATGGACAGCATGTCCCACGTAGCCGCCAACCCTGCCGCACCCACCGCCTCCCGCACATCCGCCGGATTCACCCGGCCGATGGGCTCTCCGGTCGGCCTGCATCGGGTGCTCGAACCAACCGGCGACCAGATCACCCTGCCTCAGGCGGCCCGCCGCCTGGATCCCACAGCGCAGATCTGGCCGAGCGAGGTGCGCATCGACCTGGACACCCTCAACCTCGACGCAGCGTCCTACCGCCAGCTCGCCGACTCGCACCGTCGGCCCGATGGCAGCGTCGACGGCGCCGCTGTCCGTCAGGCGGTCCTCGACATTGTCGCCGAGCGCGGCAAGATGCAGAACCCGGTCACGGGCTCCGGAGGCATGCTCATCGGCACGGTCGCCGAGGTCGGTCCCGACAGTCCGCTGGGTCTGCACGTGGGGGAGCGGGTCGCCACCCTGGTGTCGTTGTCGCTCACCCCGCTGCAGATCAGCGATGAGTTGGCCCGGTGGGACGGCCTGAGTGAACAGGTGCCGGCGGAGGGTCACGCCATCCTCTTCGAACGCAGCATCGCAGCCGTGCTCCCGGACGACCTCGACCCCAGGCTGGCGCTCATGGTCATGGACGTCTGCGGCGCGCCTGCGCTCGTGGCCCGGGTGGTCGGCGAGTATGCCGTCCGGTCGCCGGAACCACCGTCGGTGCTGGTCCTCGGCGGAGCCGGCAAGTCCGGATCGTTGTCCCTCGCGGCAGCCCGGGCCAGCGGCGCTGGGCGGCTTGTGGGGGTGGTGCCCTTCGAGGCCGAGGCGACGGTGTTGCGGTCGACCAGCCTGGCCGATCAGGTGGTCATCGCCGACGCCCGATCCCCGCTCGGTCTGCTCGTTGCCGTGACGAGCGCGGGCGGCCCCTGCGACATCACCGTCGTCTGCGTCGACGTCCCCGGGTGCGAACAGCCCGCCATCCTCTCGACCGCCACCGGTGGCACCATCATCTTCTTCTCCATGGCGACGAACTTCGCTGCGGCGGCGTTGGGGGCCGAGGGCCTGGCGGCCGATGTGCGCATGCTCGTGGGCAACGGCTACGTTCCGGGGCACGCCGCCTACGCCACGGAGTTGCTCCGGGCCACGCCCGATGTCCGCCGGTTGTTCGAGGCGCGCATCGAGTAGCACCCCATCCCGCACACCCGGGTATGCCGTCCGGCGACGATCGCCGGCCGTGGACTCGGCGACAACCCGCAGCGAACAGCTGCCCCACGGCATACCATCGGGCCATGCCCGCGGTGCTCGTCCTCAACGGACCCAACCTCAATCTCCTGGGCACCCGGGAGCCAGAGGTCTACGGGTCGCAGACCCTCGCCGACATCCAGGCCCAGTGCGAGCCGGTTGCCGCGGAGTTCGGCTGGACGTTGGAGATGCGCCAGACCAACCACGAGGGAGTCCTCGTCGACTGGTTGCATGAGGCGGGCGCTGGTGTGCGCGCCGGCACGGTCGTCGGCGTGGTGCTCAACCCGGGCGCCTACACCCACACCTCGGTGGCGATCCGCGACGCCATCGACGGGGCCCGGGTTCCAGTCATCGAAGTGCATCTGTCCAACGTGCATGCCCGTGAGCCCTTCCGGCACCACTCTTACGTCTCGCCTGTGGCGCGCGGGGTCATCGTCGGCCTCGGAGCTCGCGGTTACGAGCTGGCCATTCGGGCGCTCGCGCTCACCTGAGTTCGGCACCGATGACCGGGTCTGCAACGGCGATCAGGCGGGTGCTCGCGCTCCTCGCACCTGCCACGAGCGACCTGTCCGAGCCGCAGGAGCGGGGCTGGGCGAATGCTGCCGTCACCACTCTGTCCCGCGGCGTCCTGGTCATCTGGGTCGTCACCGCGCTCACGGGCACCGTGGCCCTGACCGCGACTGTCCAGCGGGCCCTCGCCAGTGGCAGTGTGCTGCAATGGGAGGCCGTGGTCGGGCTCGCCCTGGTCGCCGCGTCCTCGCTTACCCAGGGTTGGTGCGTGCTGAATCGGCGTCGCGGCGGCCACGCCCTGTGGTTCGTGACCGTCACCCTGTGCGTTGGCCTGGCCCTGGCGGTGCCGGCCACCGAGCCGCTGGACCCCCGGTCGGTGTCGTGGTGGCCGACCCAGTGGACGGTCGCCGTCTTCGCCTTCTCATCACTGAGCCACGCCCGGCGACGGTGGCTGTCCGCAGTGGCACTGATCGGGACCAACGCGGCACTTCGGTGGACCACCTGGCGCCTCGATCCGGCAGTTCCAGACCTCGACCGGCTCGAGATCACTGCCGCGTCGGCGGGTCAGTTTGTCGCCATGGCGATCGCGGCGCTGGTCGGCACCCGAGCAGCCCTGGACGCGGCGCGATACACCGACCGGGCCCAGGCGCTGGCCCGAGCGGCCCGGGCCCAGATCGCTGCTCGCGAAGCAGAGGTCGCCACGGCGCAGGAGGCAGATCGGTTGGTGCACGACGAGATCCTCTACGGTCTGCGTGCAGTCGCCCTCGGGGGTGAGGCAATCTCCGCCGACCATGTTGCAGTCGCCGCCAGTCGCGCGATCGCCGTGCTCGAACGAACCTCTGCCACCCAAGGCACCCCCTCGCTTGACGCCGACACCGTGGCTGCCAGCTCGGAGACCCGCGGGGAGAGCAGCCCCTGGTTCATGCCACGACGACCTCGCTTCCGCTCCGAGGCTCCCGAGGAGGGGCTGCTCGGGCTACTCGCCGAGGCATGCCGGGAGTGCCCACTGTCGGTGTCGCTGCGCGGCTCGGAACGGATCTGGGTGCCTCCAACCGCTGCCCGGGCAATCCAGGCTGCGATCCGGGAGTCGCTGCGCAATGTGGTGCGCCACGCAGGTGTCGACCGGGCGGTCGTCACGCTCAGCTTGGACGGGGGCACGGTCCAAGTCCTGGTCCGCGATCAGGGAGTGGGATTCGACAGCCAGAGCGAAGCCGGACTGGGCATCGAGTCCTCGATCCGGCGACGCCTGGCCGACGTCGGCGGCACCGTCGACATTGCCTCGCGCCCAGGAGCGGGCACGCTCGTCCACATCACCTGGCATCCAGGCACCCCAGCGGCATCCGGCCAGTGGCTCACCGCGGGTGCGGCGCCGTTGGTCTTCCCCCGGATCTCGCTCATCCTTGCCCCGCTTATCGCGGCCAACCTCTGGTATGCGCTCTGGCTGGCTCCACATTTGCTTATGCCGCCCGCGGTCATGCTGGCCAGCGCCATCTTGGTCGCTGTAGGCGGGTGGGCGATGATCCGTGGCATCGCCGGCAGGTTAGGCCCCGTGGGCTCGATCGCCACGATGTTCGTCGGCGCTGTCGCGGTGGTCGTCAATGGGATGGCGCTCACAACCCCGACGGGCGCCAACTCGTTCTTCTGGCTGCTGCCAGGTGCATCGTTCCTGTGCTCGGCCGTCAGCCTCTATCGTCCATTGCGCGAACCGCTCATCGGGTGGGTTGTGCTCACGGTCCTCGGGGCGCTGCTCGTGTCGCGCGTGGCGATCGAGGCCGCCACGTGGCAAGCCCTGGCGCCAGCTCTCGCGACGCCCATCCTGGCAAGCGCCCTGGGAGTGGTGGTGCGGGTGAGCCTCGACCGGTTCGCGTGGGCGATCCTTGCCGCGGAACACGAGGTGCGATTGTCGGGCTCTGCCGAGGCACGTGACAGCGAACTACAGACCCGGCTGCGTCTCCGGCTGGCGCAACGAGCCCCGCAGCTGTTGGCGTTCTTCCGTGATGTGCTCTCCAGGCCAGTTTCAGAGCTCTCGTCGAGCGACCTCAAACGCTCGGCGGGCATCCTTGAGCGAGAACTCCGGGAGGAACTCACCGTCGGTGACGTGCCCGAGGTGCGCCAGCGGCTCTGGCGCCTGCGCGAGCGCGGCTGGACCGTTGCCCTCCGGGGCGTCGGCGGCTGGGACAAGGGGTTGGCCACCGCCGCGACAGAGGCTCTCGACACCGTTCTGGACGCCCCGCGAGTCGCTGCGCAGGACCTCACCCTCACCGCGATGCGGGGCCCGCTCGGACGTCGCCTCGGGCTGGCCGTGTCGGGGTCGGCGTCCGCAGCAGTGGGCGACGCGCTGCCACCGGGATGGGAAGTCGCCCATGCGGCGACCGAACTGCACGCGGTGCGGCGACTGACGGGTCCGGTCGTCGAAACCGACGACTGGACCTAGTGGACCCATGCCGGAAACATTGCCCTTCGTGGCCATTCGTGTGTTCGCGATCGACGACCATCCAGTCGTCGTCGAGGGCATTCTCGCGCTGGTCGCTCGACAGGCTCCAGAGCTGGAGATCGTAGGGACGGCGTCGACGTGGGGGAACGCCGTGTCAGCGCTGGATCGTCTGTCGGCGCCACCTGATGTCGTCTTGCTCGATCTGCATCTCGGGGACGGGTCCGACCCGGCCGAATGCATCACAGCACTGCGCAGTCGGGGGGCTGCGGTGGTCCTGTTGACCTCGGAGGTGCGGCCCGTGCCGATCCGCCGGGCGATGCGGGCAGGCGCGCTCGGGTTGGCGTTGAAGTCGGATCCGATCGAGCACGTGGTGTCGGTTGTGCGGACGGCGGCGGCGGGGGAACCGTCGGTGTCCAGCGACCTCGCCTTCGTGCTCGTTGCCGATCCGGAGCTCACCGTGTCTCTGCCACCTCGAGAGGTCGAGGTGCTGACCCTGCTGGCCGACGGCGTTCCGCGCAAGTCGGTGGGGGCGATGATGCGACCGCCGGTGACCATGGCGACGGTGGTCACCTACCTCACCCGGGCTTGCGCTCGGTATCGGGAGGCGGGGATCGATGTGCGCAGTCCGGGTGATGCCGTTCGCGCGGCGATCGCCGATGGACACGTCGCGCTCCCTGAACAGCGGCGGGTGCGACAACCTCCTGAGTGAGGGGTGGCGAGGGGTGGCGTCATCCTCGGGGGGAGGTGACGGTCAAGGTCGGGGTGGGGCGAGATTGAGGGATCTCGCCCCACCCTTTCCATCGAAGTGCGCGATCAGGGCGTTGATCTTCCGGTGTGACGTGCCGTTGGCAGCAGATATTGCAGATCGCTAGACTGCTGACGTGACATCCTTCAGCCGTCAGCTCGACCTCGACCGGACCACGATGGACCGGGCCCGCCAGCTGGCCGCCCAGGCCGGAGAGCCTGTCGTCACCTTGGCCCGGAGCCACACCACGGCGTCGGTCGAGCGGGCCACGCTCCGGCTGGCCGGCCTCGGGGGTGCCGATCACGACGGTGAGCCGTGGGTCAACCATCTCGTCGATGCAGTGCGCCGCCAGGTCGGGCTCGAGCACGGCGTCGCGCTCCCGGTGTGGGATGCGCTCACTGGTGGCCAGGCTCCGGATCTGCTCACTCTCGCGCAACGAGCTGCAGCCGGGGCGGTCTCGTTCCGGCTGCCGACCGGTCAGGATCGGGCCAGCGCCGGCGATGCGGCGGCCGCGGCCATCGGGACCGGGATCGCCCGCATCGATGCCCAGCGCCGACGTCGGGAAGGTCTGATCGCCGAACTCGGCGATGCCCCCCGCACTCCGTGGATCTACCTCATCGTCGCGACCGGCGACATCGACGAGGACATCCCCCAAGCCCAAGCGGCGGCGCGCGAGGGCGCCGACGTCATCGCGGTCATCCGGTCGACCGGCCAGTCATTGCTCGACTACGTGCCCGAAGGCGCAACCCACGAGGGTTTCGCCGGCACCTACGCGACCCAGGAGAACTTCCGGCTCATGCGGGCAGCCCTGGACGAGACCAGTCGCGAGCTGGGCCGCTACGTGCGGCTGACCAACTACGCCTCGGGGCTCTGTATGCCGGAGATCGCCACCCTGGCCGGCCTTGAGCGCCTCGACATGATGCTCAACGACTCGATGTACGGCATCCTCTTCCGCGACATCAACCCGATCCGCACCTTCGTCGACCAGCGCTTCAGCCGCCAGATTCACGCCCGCGCCGGGATCATCATCAACACCGGGGAGGACAACTACCTCACGACGGCAGACGCCGTCGACGCGGCGCACACGGTGACCGTGAGCCAACTGCTCAACGAGTACTTCGCCAAAGAGGCCGGCCTGGCCGATTGGCAGTTGGGTCTTGGGCACGCCTTCGAGATCGACCCGGCGGTGCCGCAGTCCTTCCGGCTCGAACTCGCGCATGCGCTGCTGGCTCGCACCCTCTTCCCGGATGCGCCGCTCAAATGGATGCCCCCGACCAAGCACATGACCGGCGACGTCTTCCGTGGTTACCTGCTGGACGGCTTCTTCAACCTGGCCGGCGCCCTCACCGGTCAAGGCATCCTTCTGGTTGGCATGATGACCGAGGCGGTCGTCACCCCCTTCCTGTCCGATCGTGACCTCGCCCTGCAGAACGTCCGCTACGTACTCGACGCTGCCGGAGGGCTCGCCGAGGATTTCGCCCCTCCCCGCGACGGCTTCATCCAGACGCGCGCCCGCCAGGTGCTCGACGAAGCGGTCGACCTGTTGGAGCGGATCACGCAGCAGCCGACCGGCCCGGCAGCGCAGGGAGGCGGCACGGCATACCCGCCGTTGTTGGCGGCCATCGCGGAAGGCACCTTCGGGCTGATGAAGCGCCCGCCGGACCGCGGCAAGGGGCTGGAGGGCGTCGTCCAGCGCGCCGAGGGCGAGCACGGCTACCTCAACCCGGCCATCGACCTTCTTGAAGCGACCGCGGAAGGGGAGCGAGCATGAGCAATCGCAAGCACCTCACCGAGACCCAACGTCGCACGACGCCGACGATTGTTCGGCCGTACGGCGACACGACCGGTGACGGCATGATCCAGGTGTCGTTCACCCTCCCGCTGCCTCATGACAAGCGCGCCGAGGGGGCGGCGCTGCAGCTGGCCAGGAAGATGGGCATGGACCCCGCGCTGGTCGTCCACGCCAAGCCCATCGGTCCGGACTTCACCTTCTTCGTGGTCTACGGATCGTCCAACCATCTGGTCGACATGTCCCAGGTCACCGTCCAGGAACGCGACTACCCGTTGCTTTCGCCCTACGAGGTCAACGCCGCGATCAAGGAACGCTTCGGGCGCAAGCTCGTCGTGGTCGGCGCGTGCATCGGCACCGACGCCCACACGGTCGGGATCGACGCCATCCTCAACATCAAGGGTTTCGCGGGCGAGAAGGGCCTGGAGTATTACACCGAGCTCGACGTGGTCAACCTCGGCGCCCAAGTGCTCGTGCCCGACCTCGTGCGGGCCGCGCGCAGCGAGCACGCCGATGCCGTGCTCATCAGCCAGGTGGTCACCCAGAAGGACGCCCACATCCACAACACGACCCACATGACAGCGGCCTTCCGCGAGGCCTACCCGGCCGGCGCGGTCCCCCTGCTCGTGGCCGGTGGGCCACGCTTCGAAGAAGGCTCGGCGGCCCGGCTGGGTGTCGACCGGATCTTCGGACGCGGCACCACGCCCGGTGACGTCGCCAGCTACCTCGTCCACGCGCTGGCGCAGCGCTCGACCCGGAAGGATCACCATGACCAGCACGCCTGAGGTGGGGCTGCGTGTCGTCCACCGCCGCTATGTCCCCTACAGCCACGCCCATTATGCCGGCCACCTCGTCGACGGTGCCTACTCCCTGGCGGCATTTGGCGACGTCGCGACCGAGTTGTGCATCCGGTCCGACGGGGATGAGGGCCTGTTCGCCTCGTACTCGGACGTGCAGTTCCTCGCCCCGGTGCGGGCCGGCGACGTGATCGAGATCGAGGCGACGCTGACCCGGATCGGGCGCCGCTCACGGGAGATCGACTTCGCCGTCCGAGTCGTATGCCGTGGCACGGGGTCGCCACTGGAATCCAGCGCCGAGGTGCTCACGCCGCCGCTGGTCGCGACGACCGCAACGGGCGTCGTCGTGGTCCCACCGAGGGGTCCGGCGGGCCGGTAGATCGGATCGGGCCGTGCCCGATCGCCGCTGGACCCGGCAGTCAGCTCACCCCTCGGGACGCTCCCGGCGTGTCGCGCACGACACGCCGCGGTCGTGAAATTCCTGTGGGGGAGAGGGTCACCGTCGTGCCCACCGTGACCTGCATAAACGCCCGTTCATGCAGGTCAACGGCCGGTTGACAGGCCCGTGCGGGTAGGTAGGTTTGGGCGTGGTTGTTCGTCGGGTGGCTGTCTGACAGGCACGGCAACGGCCGACACCGTGGTCACAGCCGGGAGCGGACGCATCCCGTCAACCAGGCTGACGGATGCCGGCCGGGGTCCGTGTTCGACGTTGGACGGTGACGAACCTCAGCAGTGCCCGTGACGTGCAGTAGACAACAGCTGGGGGGCTCGCAGCCTGCGTGCCGGCGGCTGGTCCGAAGTGCGGCACGGGCGCTGCTGTAACCGCCTCTACAGTGGTCCGGTGACCTTGCCCGCCCGCGTCGCCTCGGCAGCACTCGGCGGAATCTGCCTCACGCTGGCCTTCCCCGGCTATGGCCTGTGGCCCTTAGCTCCGGTCGGGGTGGCACTGGCGACGCTGGCCGTTCTCGGTGCGCGGGCTCGCGCGGGGTTGGCTTTGGGCCTGGTGACCGGCCTGGCCTTCTTCGTCCCGACGTTGAGCTGGGCCGGCACCGACTTCCTCGGCATCATCCCCTGGCTCGGGCTGGCGGTCTTGCAGTCTCTGTACTTCGCCCTCCAAGGCTGGCTGAGCGCACTCCTGGCCCGATCGGGCGGTTTCGTGGGTGCCCTGGGGGTCGGGCTGGCCTGGGTCGCCCAGGAATCCTTGCGCAGCCGCACTCCGTATGGCGGATTCCCATGGGTGAGACTGGCGTTCAGTCAGGCCGACTCCCCGCTGGGCCGGTGGGCCGCCCTCGGCGGCGCACCCTTCGCGACCTTCGGCACGGCCTTGGTCGGCGCGTTGCTTGCGGTCGCCGGGCACACGGCATACCGGCGGTTGCGCCTGCGTGGCGGCCGGCTGCCTGCTCAGACGCCACCCCCGAGATCCCCTCTGCGGTATGCCGTCCCCGCCCTGGTTCTCGGCGCGGTCGGCCTGCTCGTGCCGCTGCCCGTCGACGGCCCGACCGCACGAGTGCTGGCCGTGCAGGGCAACGTGCCCCGGCCCGGCCTGGACTTCAACGCTGAGCGTCGGGCCGTGCTGGACAACCATGCCCGGGAGACACTGGCCGCGCTGGCCCGCCGCGGGGCGGCCGGGGCGCCGCCGCTCGACCTGATCGTCTGGCCGGAGAACTCCTCGGACATCGACCCGGTCCGCAACCTCGACGCGGGGGCTGTGATCCAGAGTGCTGTTCAGCGCGCCGGCGTGCCAATCGTGGTGGGGGCACTGTTCGAGCGGCCGGACGAGATCGCCAACGTCTCGGTGGTCTATCGGCCCGACATCGGGATCACCGACACCTACGTCAAGCAGCACCCAGTGCCGTTCGCCGAATACATCCCGCACCGCGACTTCTACCGACACCTGAGCGCCTCGGTCGACCTCTTGCGGGTCGGCATGGCGATCGGGCCCGGCCCTGAGGTTTTCACCATGCAGCGGGCCGGCGGCCCTCGGGTGCTCGCCGGTCCGAGCATCTGCTTCGAAGTCGCCTACGACGACCTGGTGCGCACCAACGTCACCGAGGGCTCGACGCTGCTTCTCGTGCAGACCAACAACGCGACGTTCGGCGCCAGCCACGAGTCGGTGCAGCAGTTGGCCATCTCCCGGATTCGCGCCATCGAGCACGGCAGATCCGTGGTCCATGTCTCGACCGTCGGGGTGAGCGCCCTCATCCGACCTGACGGTTCGCTCATCGAGCCCACCACCTTGTTCACGGCGGCCGCACTTGATGCCGACCTGCCATTGCGCGAGTCGCGCACCCTTGCCACGACGCTAGGCCCCGTCCCGGAATACTTGGGTTGTGTAGTGGCGCTGCTGCTGCTGGCGCGCGCACTGTGGGCGCGTCGATCTGGAAAGGAAAGCCCCTCCTCATGACGCTTCCCGAGCGCGGCCCGCTCGATCGAGTCCTCGTCCTCATTCCGACGTACAACGAGAAGGACAACCTGCCGCGGATCGTCGGCCGGGTGCGCGCGAGCGTGCCGGCCGCCGACATCCTCATCCTCGACGACAACTCCCCGGACGGCACCGGTGCGATTGCCGATGGTCTCGCGGCCAGCGACCCCCAGGTGCACGTCCTGCACCGAGCCGGCAAGCAGGGCCTCGGCGCGGCCTACAAAGCCGGTTTCGCGTGGGCTCTGGAGCGCGGCTACGACGCGGCCGTGGAGATGGACGCCGACGGCAGCCACCAGCCCGAGCAACTCCCCAGCCTGCTCGCCGCAGCCCGCGACGCCGACCTCGTGATCGGCGCGCGCTGGGTCCGGGGCGGCTCGGTCGTCAACTGGCCAGCGCACCGCAAGGCTCTGAGCGTCGGAGCCAACATCTACACCAAGGTCATGCTCGGCCTCCCCGTCAACGACGCCACCGGAGGCTATCGCGTCTACCGCACCTCGGCGCTGCGCGCGATGGATCTCGACTCGGTGAGTTCGGCCGGCTACGGCTTCCAGGTCGACATGACCGTCGCGCTCGTCCGTGCCGGGCTGCGAGCGGTCGAGGTGCCCATCGAGTTCGTCGAGCGAGAGGTTGGCGAATCGAAGATGAGCGGCAACATCGTCTCGGAGGCCTTCGTCAATGTCGGCAAGGCCGGTGTCGCCCACCGCATCGGCCAGCTGCGCTCGCTCGGCGCCGACCTGGCCCGTCGACGTCGCGAGGGCACGTGGCACAGCGCGTGACCACCACCGGCCGGTGGCGGATCCGGTGGAGCGGCTGGCTGCTGCTCGCCCTGCTCGTGTTGCCCATGGCGGAGATCGCAGTCATCCTCGCGGTCGGCCGCGCGATCGGCGGCTGGCCCACCGTGGGCCTGTTGATCGTCGAATCCACCCTCGGTGCGTGGGTCGTGCGGCGGGAGGGCTCGCGGGCGTGGACCGCCTTGGCCACGGCGCTGCGCAGCGGCCGTATGCCGTCCCGCGAACTCACCGACGCCGCTCTCGTCCTCGTGGGTGGCACGCTGCTGCTCACCCCGGGGTTCGTCACCGACATCGCCGGCTTCTTCTGTGTGCTGCCCTTCACGCGCGCCCTGGCGCGGCCGGTGTTGGCCGCGGTGGTTCAACGGCGCCTGCTCGGAGCTGTCGTGGGCGGCACGGCATACGGGAGTGCGGACGGCGCCGGGGCGCCGGGCAGCCCGGGGAGCGCAGCCACTGGTCCACACCCACGGCGGGGCGCGACCGGGACAGCCGGAACGGTGATTCCGGGCGAAGTCGTCGATCGGTCCTCCGGCACCCACAATCGATAGACCCGCCGAGGGGCCCGACCGGAGTGGTCGAGCCCCTCGAGTGTTGCCGAATGGGATGCGATCAAGCGCTGCGCCGCGTGGGCTTCTCACCACGAGACTGGCGCAACAGGGTGAGCCGCTCTTCGAGGAGTTCTTCGAGTTCGGGGATCGAGCGCCGTTCCAGGAGCATGTCCCAGTGGGTGCGAACCGGGCGGGCCGGCTTGGGCTCCGGAGCCTCACCGCCACCGAGCAGCAATGCGCTCGAACCGCAGCGGCACTCCCATGTGGGGGGGACGTCTGCTTCGATGCTGAACGGGAGCTCGATCCGGTGCCCCTGCGGGCACACATAAGTGGTCAGCTGCCGTTCGCTGGGAACGACGCCGACATCGGTCTCCATGCTGAAGGCACCCAACCGGGTGCCGCGAAGTGAACGATCGGCCATGCTGTCCCTCCCAGGATCTGTGGGCCCGCCTGGATGCGGTCAGGCTCCCACTGGTTAGACGTTCGAACGCGCCGTGAGGTTGCCTTGTTCCCAGTGAGGCGAGCCTTACCCGATGTGCATCGGGCTATGCACGCGCCCGCGGTGTGGGAGGTTGTGCGGGGAGGCAGGTGCGCCCGAGGCCGGTCGAGCGTCGGTCGAGAATCGGTCAGATGACCCGGGGGACCTCGTTGCCGGCTTCCAGGATGCCCCGGCGCATGTCGACCCGCGACAGCAGCAGGCCGCCCAGGATGAAGAAGATCACCAGGGCCACGATGGCGTAGCGATAGGAGTGGGTGAGTTGGTGGACCAGGCCGAAGATCAACGTGCCCAACCAGCTCGTGCCGCGCTCCATCGCCTGGTAGAGGCTGAAGTACTCCGCCTCCTTGCCGCGCGGGATGAGCTGGCTGTAGAGCGAACGCGACAGCGCCTGTGAGCCGCCGAGGACCAGGCCGATGAAGAAGGCCAGCGCCACGAAGAGAACCAACGAGTTGGCCGGCACGAAGAAGGCCACCAGGACGATGGCCGTCCAGATGCCCAGGCTGTAGAGCACCGTGCGCCACGCCCCGATCTGCCCGGCGACTCGGCCGAACAGCAGCGCGCCGCCGAAGGCCACGAACTGCACGAACAGGAAGATCCCGAGCACCGTCGCCTGGTCGAACTCCAACTCCCGGATCCCATAGAGGCTGGAGTTGCCGATGACCGTCTGGATGCCGTCGTTGAAGAACAGGTAGGCGAGCAGGAAGAGCATCGTCTGCGGGTAGTTGCGCAGGTCGCGAAAGGTGGTCCGCAGTTGGCGCAGGCTGCCGCCGACGACCCCAGCGCTGCGCGCGACGGGGGTGGCCACCGTGCCTTCGACGTGGCGAAGGCCGAGCACAGGAATGACCGTGAAGGCCGCCCACCAGATACCGGCCGACAGCAGGCTGATCCGGGTGGTCTGCCCGATGGTGAGTCCGAAGCTGGTGTGGAAGGTGATGAGAGCGAAGTTGATCGCCAGCAGCAGGCCCCCGCCGAGATAGCCGAACGCCCACCCCTTGGACGAGACGCGGTCCCGGTCATCCGGTGGGGTGATCCGCACCAGCAGCGAGTCGTAGATGACCAGGGACGCCCCCAGACAGACCTGGGCCAGGATGAGCAGGAGCACGCCCAGGGCCCAGTTGGTGCCGGCGACGAAGAACATCGCCGCAGCGGCCAGCGACCCCACCCAGGCGAACCCGGCGAAGAGCTTGGTGGGGTGCGTGGTGCGGTCGGCGATGGCTCCGACGAAGATGAGGAAGACGGCCGAGACGATCGTCGACACGGTGATGGTGTAGGCCGCCAACGAGCCCGGATCGACCGGTAACCCCAAGACCGACAGCGTCGTGAGGCACTCGGCGTTTTCGGGCAGGCCCGGGCACGCGGCCTCGGTCGCCACCGAGGTGAGATAAGGGCCGAAAAGCACCGTCGCGGTGGTCGTGACGTAGGCGGAGTTGGCCCAGTCGTACCAATACCACGCCCGCTGCTCCTTCGTCTCGACGAAGGTGTGGGGGCCAGGCGGGGCCGGCACGGCAGGCTGCGGGGCGGTGGTGCCGCCAGGGGTGGTCATGGGCGCCAAGAGTGGCACATCGCAACGGCTCAGGGACAGGTATGCCGTGCGCCGCGCCGTCACACGACGGTGACGCTGAAGTCACCTCGGGCAGCGACGATGTCGGCGCAGTGCTCGAGGTGTTTCCGGCTCGGTTCGACCAGTGGGATCGGGGTCGGTCGAGTGCCGTGCCGGCGGAATCCGATGACCTTGATCCGCATCCGCGGATCGATATCGGCGAGCCAGTCGCCGGTCGCTTCCAGCAGCTGCGGGTCGTCGTTGCGGCCGGGGAGGATGAGCAGCCGCACTTCGTGGAGCTTGCCACGGCTGGCCAGGCGAGCGATCGAGTCGAGGGTGCGGGCGTTGTCCGCTCCGGTCAACGCGACATGGATAGCTGAGTCGAGGCACTTGAGGTCGACCATGGCGCCGTCGAGCACGGGATCGAGCACCTCCCAGGTCGAGGCGGGCGCGTCTCCGTTGGTGTCGACGAAACAGGTCAACCGGCTCAGCGCCGCGTCGGCCTTGATCGCGTCGAAGAGGGCCCGCAGGAAGTGCGGCTGCATCGTCGCTTCACCGCCCGAGACGGTCACCCCAGACAGGAACGGTGCCGCAGGACGGATCTGTTCGAGCAGGTCCGCGACCGCGAGGTGACGGGCCTTGGGGGAGGAGGCGTAACGGCATACGGCGTGGCAGTGGTCTGCCTGCAGACACACCTCCGGATTCCAGGTCACGGCACCCGTAGCCGTGAAACCCAGTGCGCCGGAAGGGCATTGGTCGACGCACTCGCCGCAATCGACGCACGGGTTGATCGTGTAGGGGTTGTGACAGGCCAGGCAGTCGAAGGTGCAACCCTGCAGGAAGACGACGAAGCGGTTGCCGGGGCCGTCGACTGCCGAGAACTCGAGGGTGTCAGCGACCAGGCCGCGGAGCGAGCTCATGTGCCCCCACGCGCTTGACGGCGCGTTCGGTGAGGTGGAATGTGCGCTCGGAGCCGGCCGCGAGGTAGTCACTGCCATGGCGCGCGCCGTGCTCGTCGATGCCCACCAGGTCGCTCTTGCGCACGAGATAGCCGGTGATCCGGATGAACTCGTTGTCGGCGAGGTTGAAGGTGAAGTCGCGCATCCCCACCTCGAAGGCGCCCTTGATGATGTCGACCATGGCCTGCGGGTTGCCCACGGCGGTCTCGTCGACGTGGAAGATGTCGCTGATGCCGGCAGCGAAGTGAGTGTGCAGCGGGGCGGCGGCCGTGATGTGCTGGCGCATTCCCGGCTCGTCGGTGACCGGGATCCGGGTGCCGGCCGTGACACCCTCGTCGAGGTCGATCCCGCCCTGCGAATGCAGGTAGGCCGCGCCGTCTCCTCCGGTGCAGTAGGGCTGTGGCCGCGCTGCCACGAGGTCGGCGATCCGTTCGACAATCCGGTATGCCGCGTCGTTGGCCCGCTCGTCGTGTCCCCAGCGGGCGTCGTGAATGCCGTCATGAGCCAGCACCTCGGCGACGCACTCGGCCAACCCGAAGATGCCGAACATCGCCGAGAACCGGTTGATGTCGATGAGGCCCTCGGTGGCCAGGAAATGGTCGGCGAAGAAGTGCTGCTCCTCGACGAGTGAGGTGATCCGCGCCTGCATGAGCTCGGCGGTGAGCTCGACCCACATGGGCAGTCCGGTCGCGAGGAATTCCTCGAGGCCACCGTGTTGGCGGACTGCGGCTTCCTTGAGGTTGAGCCGGGTCAGGGTGTGCGAGCCGCCACCGATCTTGAGCGAGTTGTAGCAGCTCACCGCCGCATATCCGGGTCCGTGGTCGCGGACCATCATCGGGTGGTTGACAAAGTGCGGCTTCCCGGTGGCGAAGACGGTGCGCACGCCGTCTTCGATGAGGCTGTCCGGGGTGACCTCGGGGTCGACCTTGAGGGTGATGTTGGGCACGACCTGACGCAGCGAGCGCTCGACGCGGAAGATCGACCGGACGACGCGGCCGTCGGCGGGCCCGAGGTTGGTGTGGACGAACGCATCAGGCAGCAGCCGGTCGAGCTGGATCCAGAACCGGCGCAGGGTGCGGTCCAGCTCTGCGTCGGTCATGTCAGCCGGGACAAAGGGTTCGAGCAGCGCGTCGAGGTCGCCGAGATAGACCGGGTAGGTCGTCACCGACGGCACATGCCCGTAGAGGATCGTGAGGAAGGACAGCGCGTCGTCGAGGTCCTGCGGCGGGTCGAGTTCGAGGTGCTTGACCCCCTGCCGCAGCGCCTTGGCGTAGTCGGGCAGCACATAGCGCGGCGTGTAGGGCCGGTTGCCTTCGAACATGTCGCAGATGATGCGCTTCTCGAGCGCTTCCTGGCAGGCCTGCGACAGCGGGGGATAGCGCAGCGCGCTTACGGCGAGCGCGGCCAGCCGGCGGACCTTTTGGTCATAGCCGATCGCGGGGCTGGTGACGATGGACTCGGCGTCGTTGACGAGTTGGGTCAGCTGCATACCTCCAGGGTATGCCGTGTCACTCGGCCAGTGACGCAGCCGCCTCGAGGATCGTCCACGCCTGCAGCTGCGAGGACAGCTCCAGAGGTATGCCGGGGGGCTGGCTTTCGCTCGCCGGCCGGGCTGGATCGGGGGAGAAGACCGTGATCTGGGCGGACGGCATACGCAAAGCCTTTGGCAGAGAGAGCGATTGGCGACCCGCCCAGAGCAGGTGGGCGTTGTCGCGCACCAGCTGGGCCGCGGTGGCGCGGGTAGGGGAGTCGAGGACAGGGGAACGGGCGGCCAGCGCGAGGTAGCGCACGAGGATGCCGGTGAAGAGGCCGCCATCGCCGTCGCCATGCGCGCGCAGGGCGAGGCGGCCCGCGCTGTCAGTTGTCAGGTGGGTCCGCACGGCGTCGACGAGATCGGCGGCTCGGCGGGCCGAGTCCGGGCCCCCGCGGGACGCCAACTCGGTGAGGGTGCCCAGGACCGTGCCTTGGTTGTAGGTGAAGACATGCGGCGTCAGGCGAGTGCTGCCGTCGGGTTGGATCTCGATGCCGTCCCGGAACAGTCCGGTGCTCCCGTCGTGGAGGTGGGCGTAGGCCCAGTCGACGAGCGCCTGCGCTCTGTCGAGATCCCCGACCCGTGCTCGGAAGAGGGCCACCGGGCCGGTTGCCGGCAGGTTCTTGAAGTCGTGCGCCGTGTTCCAGAAGACGCCGCCCCCGAGATCAGGTGTCTCGCCTTTCCCGATCGTGCGCCGCAGGGCGCGCCCGACGTGAGCGCGCGTGGCGCGGGGGAGTGGGCCGGCTGAGCCACCCCGCGTCTCGAGCCGTTGGGCAGCCAGCAGGAGCCAGGCCATGTCGTCGTAATAGGCGTTGGTGAAGCGCCCAACGTTGCGGATGCCGATGCTGACGAGCGTGCGGTGAGCCAGGCTTCGGGCAGAGCGGGCGCGAGCGTGGTCACCGTGTGCCTGCTCACGAAGGGCCTCGTCAACGAGCGCGTCGATGTAGTGGGCTTGCCACCAGTAGTTCCACGGCCCGAAGACCGGACGCCCGACCGGGTGGTCGACGCGCGCGAGGTGAGTGAACGGCATACCGAGCAGCCGGCGGCCGAAGAGCCGACGGACCGACTCAGCCGCCTGCCGCGCTCGGTCACCCCAGGGGTCCATGCGCCCATTCTCACCCCAGCGGGCAGGTGGGCTGGGACGTCACCGCGCCGCCAGCGCCGGCTGCGATTCCACAGGGATGACACATGAGACGCTCAGCCGCGCTGCCTACGGTGCCGGCATGACACGTCACGAGAGCCCGCACCCCAGCTACGAGGGACGCAGCCTGCCCCGGCCCGACGAACCGCCGTACGACCAGGGCCTGGCCTTCGACCTCGCCACCCTGCTCGATCGACGCCGGGCCCTGGGTCTGCTAGGTCTGGGAGTCGCCAGCACCGCCATTGCCGCCTGCAGCCCAGGGACTCCGACCCCTGCGGCCACCGTCGGATCGACACCAGCGTCCACCGGGACGGGCGGCTCATCCAGCAGCGCCGCGCCCACGTCGTCCGGGACCGCACTCACCGAGATCCCCGACGAGACCGCCGGGCCTTACCCGGGCGACGGCTCCAACGGACCCGACGTCTTGGCTCAGAGCGGCGTCGTTCGTCAGGACATCACCCGCAGTTTCGGTGCCTCGACGACCCGCGCCGAGGGCGTCCCCATGACCCTGGAACTCACGGTTCTCGACATCGCCGCAGGCGGCGGACCGATGGCCGGGGCGGCCGTGTATGTCTGGCACTGCGACCGCGCCGGGCGCTACTCGATGTATTCCAGTGGGGTCACGTCGGAGAACTTCCTGCGCGGGGTCCAGCTCACCGACACCAACGGGGTGGTGCGCTTCACCAGCATCGTGCCGGGCTGCTACGCGGGTCGGTGGCCACACGTGCACTTCGAGGTCTATCCGGACCATGGGAGTATCGCCGATTCGGCGAAGGCCATCGCCACCTCGCAGGTCGCTCTGCCCAAGCCGACGTGTGACGCGGTCTATGCGACTGCGGGCTACGAGAGCTCGGTCAGCAACCTGGCCCGACTGTCCCTGGCCACCGACAACGTCTTTGGCGATGACGCAGGCGTCCACCAACTCGGCACCGCGACAGGAGACGTCGCCAGCGGGTATGCCGTGCGGCTCACCGTCCCCGTCGACACCCGAACGCCGCCCAATCGGCGGTAGAGCCTGGGCCGGGACGACGAGTCCGTGACCAAGGTTGGCCAAGATGGGTATCCTCAGTCCATGACGACCGTCAACATCGGCAAGGCCAAGACCGACCTGTCTCGGCTGATCAACCTCGCTCTGGCGGGGGAGGAGGTCGAGATCGCCAAGGACGGCGTCCCCGTTGTCCGACTCGTGCCAGTGATGACCAACTCGCCCGGCACGCGGTTCCTCGCGGCGGGCAGCTCAATGGCTGGACAGATCCACATCGCTGATGACTTTGAGTTCACTGATCAGGAACTCGACGAGATTCTCGGCTCATGAGGCTGCTCCTGGACACGCATGTCGTGTTGTGGCAGCTTTCCGGTCAACGCGGACTGTCCCAGTCCGCGGTCGACGCGATCGCCGATGCCGACGATCTCCTGTTCAGTGTGGTGTCCTTCGCCGAGATCGGCATCAAAGCCGCCGTCGGCAAACTGGTAGTCCCGGAGGATTTGCAGGCCAAGATCGCCGACGCCTGCGTCCGGAGCCTTGGCCTGACCGCGGCGCACGGCCTCGCGGTTGCCCGGCTTCCGACCCATCACCGCGACCCGTTCGACCGCTTGCTCATTGCTCAAGCCATGACCGACGGGCTGACCCTCATCACCGCGGACCCGAACTTCGCGGCATACGACGTGCCGATCATCGGCACGTGAGCCTTCAGATCCCTTCGACTCCCCGCCTTCCTGACCGGCGCGCCCGGCAGTTCCACGTAAACTGTTCGCCGCCCCCTCACGCCTCGTGGGACGCTGCTCGACGTGACGAGCAGCGAAGTATGGGACGAAGAGACTGCCGCGAAGTACGACGAGGATGCCGCTGAGCACTTCGCACCGGACGTTCTGGATCCAACGGTCGACCTCCTTGAGCGGCTCGCAGACGACGGCCCGGCACTGGAGTTCGCCATTGGCACTGGACGGGTTGGTATCCCGCTGGCGGCCCGCGGCGTCCACGTGACGGGCATCGAGTTGTCGGAGCCGATGGTGGCCCAACTTCGACGGAAGGTTGGCGAGGACGAGCTGCCGGTCGTCGTCGGCGACATGGCGACCACGGTGGTCCCGGGCGCGGGGACGTTCTCGCTCGTCTTCCTCGTCTGGAACAGCATCTCGAACCTCCGGACGCAGGCCGAGCAGGCGCAGTGCTTCAGGAACGCAGCTGAGCACCTTCGTCCGGGCGGGCGATTCGTTATCGACCTCTGGGTGCCCCCGATCCAGCGCCTACTGCCTGGCGAACAGGCAGTCCCCATGAGCGTTGACGAAGCTCACCTCGTCTTCGACACCTACGACCTCGTCACCCAGCAGTGCGCCTCGCACCACTACTACCGCGACGACGACGGCAGCAGCATTCGCTACGGGTCAGGCCATTTCCGCTACATCTGGCCGGCCGAATGCGACCTGATGGCTCAGTTGGCGGGCCTCGAACTCGAGTCACGGTCGGCCGACTGGAAGGGGAGCCCGTTCCTCGCCACCAGCGGCAGCCACGTCTCGGTCTGGCGCAAGGCCTGACCGTCAAGACCGCGCGGCGGGCCAGCAGCCGCCGTTGTGATGGTCGTCGCGTCTAGCGTGGCCTCGCGTCGTCACGAACGTCCGCAATGTAGCCTGCGTACGCCGTCGCCGAGTCGATGGCGTGGCGCTCGATGGTGGCGGGGAGTAGCCAAGGGCCCGCAGCGACGGCGACAACGTCTGGCAGGACGTGATCTACCAGCTCGGCGTCGACGACGAGGCCACGCGCGATCGACCCATCGGGTGCAAGCGACAGGTTCATCCTGAACGACGGACATGCGTTCCCGTGGGTCGCCAGCCGCCACGTCGGCACGCGCTGGATCGAAAGTACAAAGAACTGAAGGGCAAGCTCCGAGGGCGGCCCGTGCAGCAGCCGAGCGAGGACCTCGGCAGCCCGCTGGGAGAACCAGTCGCCGTCGCGCACGTTTGACATGGGCGGTGCGGTTGCCCACGCGCTTGCGTTCCCGCATCTAAGGCAGCTCCCGTTCTTTAGCTGCTAGGCACGGGAGTTCGCGAGACGGGAGTTGCTGTGTCCGGGGCGCTCGGAGCTTGTATGTTGCGACGATGAGGCAACTGATCGCCCGCGGCCACTTCGACATCACGATGACCTCAGCAGATGGTGTTCTCGACCGCACGGGCCGATTCGACTTCGTCAAGACATGGACAGGCGACGTCACCGCTGAGGGTTCCGGCTCGATGTTCTCCGCCGGTGACCCCGGCGCGGGTGCCGCGGGCTATGTCGCCATCGAGACTGTCAACGGAACTCTCGCTGGCCGTCAGGGCGGCTTCGTGCTGCTCCAGCGAGGCCTCATGGGCGCCAACGGCGTGAGCCTGGAGTACTGCGTCGCGCCAGGTTCAGGCACCGGCGAACTCGCCGGCATCTCTGGGACGCTCGATCTGGATGTCAGCGCCGGGCACGCCTGGACACTCACGTATCAGCTACTTGACTGATCTCGGCAAGTGCGCGTGTCGACGGCCACGACAAACTGCCCGGAGACGGCCACGAAGCTGCCCGCTGGCGGACGTGAGAACTGCCCGCTGAGGGTCATGGGATCTGCCCGACACGATGTCGTCTGCCTTGCCGCGGTCCGTGGT
>Ga0208938_1000780_pt1 | contig 21204 bp, 17 predicted proteins | sample AD_UKC125_MetaG_FD_184434 | JGI IMG/M metagenome (GOLD analysis project Ga0208938, IMG submission 184434) | Active sludge microbial communities of municipal wastewater-treating anaerobic digesters from USA - AD_UKC125_MetaG (SPAdes) (version 2) | ecosystem: Engineered > Bioreactor > Anaerobic >...
TTTTTTCTTCATTGCGCCTTGACGTGATGCGGGTTGGGCGGGGATGCCAGATCGGTAAACACAATTTACAATCGCCCCGTGGGAACAAAAGTCGGCTCCATGCCGTGTGAGAGCTGGAACCACGGGGCAACCCAGTCAGGCGATCCTATATTCCCACCTCGTTTCTCAAAGCCGCTCCCGTGAGCGGCTTTGTTTTTGAGTAATACACCCCGTAAGGCGCCTTGTCGGTTTCGTCCACCGCGTGGATGAGACTGACCTTGCCCCACATCATGTCCAGAAAGCGGCTCTCCTGACGGGTGTAATGCCGCTGCAAGGCCCACAGAAGGTAGTCCACCGCTTGCAGACAGGCCTGCTGCGCCGACCGAGCCGGCGTGACCTGGATGGCGGTGGCGACCTGTTTGTCCCATTGCCGGGCGAACCGCTCGCGGGCCAGTTCCAGCGCCGAGGCGAAAGCCCTGGTCCGATCCGAACTGCCCCGAACGGCATAGCAGACGTGGCAGCTTTCATATTGGTGCAGGCGATTCTTGAACAGCCGCGCGACGGTGTTGTCGTACAACTCGTTGGGGTGGTAGCGGTAGTTTCCGCCGCGCGCATTGCGTTCGCGCACGTAGGCCAGCACCGCCTGCATGTCGCGCACCACCGCGTAGAACTTCACCGGGTGGCGCAGCAACAGCTTGAACACCTCCCGGCGGACCTCGGGCAAATCGTCCTTGGCGTGAAACGCCACCGCCGTCTTGCCGCGCCCCGGCTGGAACGAGGGCACATCCCTGAAATATGGGTCCGCGGCGAGCTCTGCGCGCAGTTGCTCCAGTTCCACCGCCAGCGTCGTCGGATCTTCCACTTGCAGCAAACCCATGATGAAGTGGCCCATCGCGCCACCGGGCTGACCCACCATGACCTGCCCCTTGGCGTTGAACAGCACGCCATCGCCGGATTCATCGACAAAGTAAAACGCGGTGTTCGTGGGGCTGAGCCCTGACGGCGGCAGCGCATTTGTGTTGGGCGTTGTCATGGCCTCACCTCGCCTTCACGTCATACGGAATATGCCGGAACGTCACGTGGGCCAGTGCCAGCCGGGCCGGGCCCAGGCGGCAGGCTTCGCCGTAGACGACCAGCGGCGCCTCGGGCGCCGGTGTGGTGGCGTGCTGGGCCAGTAGCGCGTCGAGCACGGCGACGGTCAGCACGTTGCCGCCAGCGGGGCGGCGGTCGCCCAGGATGCCGTTGAACAGCAGGTAGACCGCCTTGACGGGGCGCGGAGCCTGGGGAGTTGCCCCCGCGACCAGGGTGGCGTCCGGCGCGGGCTCTGGCGGGGCGGAAAACAGGTCCGGGGGTGAATTTTCAGGTGAAATCGGCTCCTTCCCAGCGTCGGATGGCCACGGGGCGCTATCAATGTCGTAGTGGGTTCCGAGCCATGGGGTGCCGGCAGCGCCCTGGCCGGGGGTGCGGGCGGTGCCGGTTTCCTGCTGCCAGATGAAGGCGGCCAGCGTGGCGAAGCGCACCTCGGGGTGGATGGCGCCGTCGGCGCCGAAGATCGGCGCGCCCAGGCGCAGGAAGCGAAAACCGCCGCCGCCTTGCCAGTTCACCGCCGCGCTGATGCCGCCCGGCTCGCCGGCGATCACCTTCTCCAGCCGGGGCAGGCAGTGCGTGGCGGCGTGTTCGCCCATCTCGATGCCGATCCAGCGCCGGCCCATCTTGTGCGCGACAGCGGCCGTGGTGCCGGAGCCGAGGAAGCTGTCGAGGACGAGGTCGTCGGGTTGGGTCGCGAGTTGAAGCACGCGCTGAATCAGCTTCTCAGGCTTGGGCGTTTGAAAGAGATCAGGCGTGCCTTCCAGCAACGACTTGAGGCCAATGCTGGCCTCTTTGTTGCTGCCGGACTCCATGTGCTCCCACCAAGTATTCGGAGTTAGGCCACCCGTCATTTCTTCGAGAAACTTTTTGAGCATCGGCCGCCCCGTTCCGCTCAATCCAAAAGTGATTCGCCCATCTGCTAGCCATGCCTCGTATTGGGCTTGGTTGCATCGCCAATAGCGATTGGTTGGCGGCAAAAAGGTCGCCCCGGTTGGGCCAACGATTGGGAACTGGCCGGCGGAGTAAAACTTACCCGCCGAAAGGTTCTCTGCTTTCCATGGTCCTCTGGGGTCAGCGTCAGGATTTTTAAAAGTAGCGATCTGGTCTTCGGTGCGTTGCAGCTTGCCAATGGACAAGGCCGTTTCGTTCCGCGCGTACAAAAACAGGTGATCGTGGGTATCCGAGATGTGTTTGGCGGTTTGATTTGAGGTGTATGCCTTTTGCCAAACCACATTCGTCACAAAGTTCCCCCGCCCGAACACCTCGTCCATCAACACCTTGAGGTAGTGCCCCTCGTTGTCGTCAATCGTCACCCAGATCGAGCCGTCCTCGCGCAGCAGCTCGCGCAATAACTGCAGGCGCGGCAGCATCATGCTGAGCCACTGGCTGTGTTCCAGGTTGTCGTCGTAGTGCTCGAAGGCGCTTTTCGTGTTGTACGGCGGGTCGATGAAGATGCATTTCACCTGGCCCCGGTAGAACGGCAGCAAGGCTTTCAGCGCTTCGAGGTTGTCGCCCTGGATCAGCAGGTTGTCCGCGCCGGTGCCGTGGCTGGAGACGGGCTCCAGCAGGCGGTAGGGCACGCGGGCCGCGATGGTGAAGGCGTCGGCGCGGTTGAGCCAGTCGAGGGTGGGCATGGAGTTGGGCGTGTCTGTCAGGGCGTCTGGGCGGCAAAGGTGGCTTCCACGGTTTCACGGTGGAAAAGCGCCATGTAGGGCTGGTAGCGATACAGGCGGTTGCGCTCGAAGCCGGTGATTTCCTGCAGCCAGCCTCTGCCTTCCAGGTCGCGTGCCAGTTTGACGGCGGTGGGGTGGGTGCAACCCACAATTTCAGCGATGCGGTTGGGCGACACCAGCGGTTGCTGGAACAGGCTGTCGAGCAGCTTGAGGGCCTTGGGGCTTTTCATCACGGCGCTGCGATGCGCTTCGCGCAGGTTCACGATGTCGGTGGCGGTGCGGGTCGCGGCGCGGGCGGTCTGGCTCACGCCGCGCAAAAAGAACTTGAGCCATTGCTCCCAATGACCGTAGTTGCGGATGGCGGTAAGGCGGTCGTAGTACTCGATCCGGTGGGCCTTGAGGAACACCGACAGGTACAGCAGCGGGCGCGACAAGGCCTGTTCCTCGCACAGGATCAGCGTGATCAGCAGGCGCCCGACGCGGCCATTGCCATCGAGAAACGGGTGGATGGTTTCGAACTGGGCATGGGCCAGACCGCATCGAATCAGCAGTGGCGTGTTGGTTTTTCCTTCGTGCAGGAATTTTTCGAGCGCGCCCAGGGCGTTCATCAATTCGTGGGGCGGTGGCGGCACGAAAGACGCGTTGGTCAGTGTGCTGCCTGCCGGGCCAATCCAGTTCTGGGAGGTGCGGAATTCGCCAGGTGTTTTTTCCCCACCCCGCACGTTGTGCATCAGCTCGCCATGAATTTCGCGCACCAGTCGCAGGCTCAAGGGCAGCTCATTCAGGCGACGCAGCCCGTGGTTCATGGCGCGAACGTAGTTGATGACCTCTTCCACGTCTTTCGGAGTGTCATTGCTGGTGCCCTGCGCCTCGAAGGCCAGCACGTCTTCCAGCGTGCTTTGCGTGCCTTCTATCTGGGATGACAGCACGGCCTCGTGGCGCACGTACATGGCTACGAAGAGATCAGGATTGGGCAGCAGGGCTGCAATGGCGTCCAGCCGGGCGATGTCCCGGTCGGCTTGAGACAGCAGTGTGCGCAATTCGCCATCGAATTCAATGTCCGGCTGGGGTGGCAGGGCTTCAGGAATGAAAGCCTTGTACCCGGTGGTTTGCTGAACGTAGCGGCCTGCGCGCTGAGGTGATCCTGTCATGGCGATTTGTATTTGTATAAGACGTCCGCAATCATAGTCTTATAAAAATTTATAGAGAAACTATTTCATAAAACGTGAGAAAAAATGGCTTGCGTAAACATTCAAGTGGTTTGCAGGCGCATCAAACGAATTCTGTCCGCCGCGCCCGTTTTCGGGGCAGTGGCGCTGCCATGGCGCTCTGGCCGACGAGCGATCCGGGGCCTGGGACCGTCTCGAACAGGGTCGGCGGTCGGCAAGGCTGTCGGGCGGCGGCGGCGAGCGCGCCCGGGCGGGTGGGGCTGTTCAGGTCGGCGTGGCACCACAGGGTTCCGCCAAGGTCCCGTCCGGCACCGGCCCATAAAGCGGGGAAGCCTTGTGGTTCGCGCGTCTCACCCGTGGATCGCGGCCGCAACGATGAGCGAGATGCCCAGGCACATCGCCGCCACGACGAGCGCCAGCGCCCGGTTCTGCTTGACGACGATCTCTTCCCACAGGTTGTAGGGCGTGATCTTGTCGATGATGACAAAGCACAACCAGAAGATGATCACGCCGATCAGCGCGTACACGATGGAGCCGATGAAGGCCGCCGGTTTCAGCCACTCAATTCCCATGATGACCTCCAGTAAAAACGTTCATTTGTGTCCCCCGCCGCTGGAGCTGCCACCCCAGGATCCGCCGGAACTTCGTGCCGTGGTGGAGGAGCAGTTCTCCACGCGCGGGTCGCAGCGGCTGCAGCGGCTGAGCAGCGACAGCACGATCAGGATCACGATCAGAATCACGATGATGGGGATGATGCCGATGCTGCGCGCCGCCGTGAAGGGCGCGGCGTCGCTGCGCTTGAGCAGGTCCTTTTGGTCTTCGAGCCTGAAGGCCTTGGCCACCGTGTCGCTGTCGATCTTCGCGCCGGCGGACCAGGTGATCTCGTTGCGTGACTGCTCCATCGAGAGCAGCTGCTTGCCGGAGGCGAAATCGCGGTTGTCGGTCTTCTGGCCGCGCTGCACCTGCCAGTAGAACTCGCCGGCGACATAGGTGGTCTCGGCCTTGTAGGCGTACTGCTGTTTGAAGGTGGTGCCCTGATAACTTGCGCTTTGCCCGTTGCTGGCCAGCGCCGGCGCGCCGGTCACCGGCTTGACCAGGCTCCAGCCATCGGTGGCGTCCACCAGGAAACTGAAGCCGCGCCTGGCGTTGTAGAGCAGGTACTCCTCCCAGCCGAACTGCTCGTCGTCGCCGGGCTCCTGGCCCATGCGGTGCTGGAAGCCCACCACCTGCCAGGCCAGGCCTTCGAGCTGGCCCACGGTGCCCAGCGGGATCAGCGGGCGGACCGGCTCGTCCTGCTCCGCGTGGCGCAATTCACCGCCGATGCCCGCACTCAGGTCGATCAGGCTGTTGCAGGACTTGCAGGTGATGCTCTTGCTTTGAGCCAGGGCCACCTCGACGGTGGCGCCGCAGTTCGGGCAGTTGAACTGCCGGCCTTTCTCGTCCTTGGCTGACCCGTCCTTCAGGCCGGTCATCTGCAGTTCGTCCAACGTGACCGGGCGGCCCAGCGACAGGGCCGGCGATTCGCCGGCCAGCGTCGGACCATAGTCGATGCTGAGCACCTGTGCTGCGCCCTGGCCGCGCAGCTCCACCATGGCGAAGGACTGGCCCAGCGGTGGCAGGCGGGGCAGTTCGCCCTGGGCAGCTATCAGCGCGACCTGCTCGTTGCTTGCGACGCTGTACTTCTGCCCGTTGATGGCGGTGGTGGCGCCCACGCGGAACTGGTCCGCAGCCGGGATGTCACGCCCGGTCGCCACCGCGCGCGAGAACACGTAGGCGCCGTTGTCCTCGCTCAAGGCGCCGGTGCTGCCGTCGTTCAGCAGGGCCTGCCACTCGGTCCAGGTGCCTTCGCGGTACTTGTATTGGAGGCGCCCGACGAGGGTGAAGCCCTGGCCGTCGACGGTGCCGCTGGCCATGAGCTGCAGCAGGCTGTGGTCGTCGAACAGTTCGGCCATCTTGCCGATGCGCGACAGCACCTCGCCCTGGCGCACGACCGTGCTCTGGCAGTAGCCGCAGACCGCGGTGGTCGATTGCGCGCTTCTGAACTCCACCGGCGCGCCGCACCCGGGGCAGGGCGCGCGGTAGTGGCGCTGGGTTGGGCCGGCGGATTCAGCCATGAGGGGAAAGGCGGCGCCTGTGCGGCGGAAGACAGACCGGTTTCAAAAGAAATCGGCCGTTTCCCAGCGTCAAAAGGTCATTTTTTGCTATTGAATCAGGAATGAAGTCTGGCGTCTCAGACCAGCTTCTTGAGCAGCTCGGCCTTCTTGGCGTCGAATTCGTCCTGCGTAAGGATGCCCTTGGCCTTGAGTTCACCGAGTTTTTCCAGCGTGGCCATCACATCTTCAGGTTTGACGCCGGCCTCCTGGGCCGCAGCAGCGGTCGCCGCAGCCGCGCCCGCGGTGTTGCCCTGCAGTCCGGCGGCCAGGTTCTGCGCCAGCACCTGGCCCAGCGCCACGCCGGCGCCCAGTCCCATGGCGTCGCCGGCAATGCCGCTGCCACCACCACCGCCGCCTTCGGCAAACTTCGGAATCGCCTGTGCGGTCTGGTACTGCATGAACTTGCCCATGTCGTTGCCGACCATGCCCATGCCGATCTTCTGGTCGAGGATCTTTTGCAGCTCTTCGGGCAGCGAGACGTTCTGCACCGTCATGCCTTCGAGCTTCAGCCCGATCTTGCCGAACTCCGGGGCCAGTTGCGTGGACAGCGCCTCGGCGAACTTGAGCTGGTTGGCCGCCAGGTCCAGGAACGGGATGCCGCTGGCGGCGATGGCATTGCTGATGTTCTGCAGCACCAGGCCGCGCAGCTGGCCGTCGAGGTCCTGCACCGTGTAGGTGTCGCGGGTGCCCGAGATCTCGGTGTGGAACAGTTTCGGGTCGGCGATGCGAAAGGCGAAGTTGCCGAAGGCGCGCAGGCGCACGGCGCCGAAGTCGGCATCGCGCACGGTGATCGGCTGCGGCGTGCCCCACTTCTGGTCGATCTGCTGGCGCGTGCTGAAGAAATAGACGTCGCTCTTGAACGGGGACTCGAACAGCTTGTCCCAGTTCTTGAGGTAGGTGAGGACGGGCAAGGTCTGGGTGGTGAGCTTGTAGGTGCCGGGGCCGAACACGTCGGCCACCTTGCCCTCGTTGACGAACACCGCCATCTGCGACTCGCGCACGGTGAGCGAGCCCCCGTTCTGGATTTCCATGTCCGCCATCGGGAACCGCCAGGCCAGCGTGCCGTCGCCGGTCTCGGTCCACTGGATGATGTCTATGAACTGTTTCTTGATGAAGTCCATCAGGGCCATGGTCGTTGCCTCCGGGATGAAAGGAGCGGAAATCATACCCCTGCGGGCAGACGCTTCGCTACCGCAGCGCATGGGGGGGCTCAGGCGCCTTCGGGCACCGGATATCACGGGGTTGGCTGGGTCTTGACTGCCGAGGCGGCGGCTGCCATGGGAGGCGTTGCCGTGGAAGCGCTCGCGGGCGCTGATGCGGCCGAGGCTGGCGGGCGCGGCGCGCCGGGCGGTGGTCCGGCCTGGCCCTTCTGCACCGCGGCCATGTCTTCTGGTGTCGGAGACTGCCCCAGCAGCCAGTAGTCGAAGACGCGGCGGGCAATGGGTGCGGCCATCGCGCCACCGAAACCGGCGTTTTCCACCACCATGGCCAGCGCGATCTTCGGCTTGTCTGCCGGCGCAAACGCCATGTACAGGGCGTGGTCACGCAGGCGTTCGGCCATGCGCGCTGCGTTGTATTTCTCGTTCTGCTTGATGGCCACCACCTGCGCGGTGCCAGTCTTGCCGGCGGCCACATAGCCTGCGCCCCGGAAAGCGGTGGCGCCGGTGCCCTCGGTGTTCACGCCGACCAGCGCGTTCCTGATCACGGCGATGTTCTTCGGGTCGGCGATGGCCTCGGCCTTGATTTCGCGCAGGGTCTCGCGGGACGTTCGGGTGACGACGTCGACCACCTCCTTGACCAGGTGCGGTTTCATCTTGATGCCGTCATTGGCAATCACGCCGGTGGCCAGCGCCAGCTGCAACATGGTGAAGTTGTTGTAGCCCTGGCCGATGCCCAGCGAAATGGTTTCGCCGGCGTACCACTTCTGCTGCTCGGGGCGCTTGTAGGCCTTGCGCTTCCACTCGGTGGACGGCAGAAGACCGCGCACCTCGCCCTGGATGTCGATGCCGGTGAAGGCGCCGAAACCGAACTTCTGCAGCTCGTCATGCATCAGGTCCACGCCCATGTCGTTGGCCAGCACGTAATAGTAGGTGTCGCAGGACTGCACGATGGACTTGTACATGTCCACCGTCCCATGGCCGCCCTCCTTGTCGTCGCGGAACCGGTGGTTGCCGAACATGAAGTAGCCGGGGTCCTGAATGGTCTGTTGCGGCGTGCGCTTGCCGGTCTCCAGCGCCGCGAGCGCCATGAACGGCTTGTAGGTTGATCCGGGCGGGTAGGTGCCCCGCAAGGCACGGTTCAGCAAAGGCTTGTCGAGCGACTCGTTGAGTTCCTGCCAGTTCTCCTGGTCGATGCCGTCCACGAACAGGTTGGGATCGAAAGTGGGCTTGCTGACAAAGGCCAGCACCTCGCCGGTCTTGGGGTCGAGCGCGACCAGGGCGCCGCGCCGCTCGCCAAAGAGATCCTCGACCAGTTTCTGCAGCTTGATGTCGATGGACAGCACGACGGTGTTGCCGGGGGTGGCCGGCGTGCTGGCCAGGCGGCGCACCGCGCGGCCGCCGGCAGAGGTTTCGATCTCCTCGACGCCGGTAATGCCATGCAGCTGGGTCTCGTAACTCTGCTCCACGCCCAGCTTGCCGATGTAGTCGGTGCCGCGGTAATTGGCCGCGTCTTCGGACTCCTGGATCCGCTCCTTCTCGCTCTGGTTGATGCGGCCGATGTAGCCGATGACGTGACTGGCCAGTTCGCCAAAGGGATAGTTGCGAAACAGCCGGGCCTTGATTTCGACGCCGGGGAAATGGAATCGCTGCGCTGCGAAACGGGCCACTTCCTCGTCGGTCAGGCGAGTGCGGATCGGCAGGGACTCGAAGCTCTTGGATTCCTCCTGCAGCTTCTTGAAGCGCCGTCGGTCTCTGGGGTGGATTTCCACCACCTTGGACAGCGCATCGATGGTCTGCTCCAGATCGGCGACGCGCGAAGGCGTGATTTCCAGCGTGTAGGCGGAGTAGTTGGTCGCCAGTACGACGCCGTTTCGGTCCAGGATCAGGCCGCGGTTTGGCACGATCGGGACAATGGCTGTGCGGTTGCTTTCGGCTTGTTCGGCCAGGTCTTCATGCCGGAACACCTGAAGGTACACCAGCCGCGCGGCGACCAACCCGAAGGCGACCACTACCACGATCGCGATGATCAACACCCGCAACCGGAAACGCGAGAGGTCGGCCTGGATGTTGCGCAGTTCCGTCATGGGGTCCCGGCGTTGCTACAGGGGGCGGTTTTCGTCGGGGTTCGGCGCACGCCGCTGGGGCATCAGCAGCAGCACGCTGGCCACCGGCCACAAGGCCGACTCGAGCAGCGGCGCCAGCAGCACCGACCATCCTGGAAAGATGCCGCCGGCGATCATGCGGATCGAGATCTCTATCGCATGGGCCGCCACGAACAGCGGCATCACCTGCAGGGCCTGGGAGGGCACCGGAAACCACAGCAGCCGCCGGTGGACGGTGATGGCAAAGTATGAGAGCGTGGTGTAGGCCAGCGCATGCTGGCCGAGCAGGGCCGACTGGTGGACGTCCATCAGAAGACCGAAGACGAAAGCCGCTCCCACGCCCACGCGGCGTGGCTGGTGCACACCCCAGAAGACCAGCGTCAGCGCCAGGAAATCGGGAAGCCAGGCGACGCGGCCCATGCCGGCCATGTTCGGTGCGATGTTCAGCAGCAGCGCAACCAGCAGGCTGCACCAGATGAAAACCGGACTGGCTGGAAGCAGCAATTGCTGGCCGGGCCGCATGATCATGAGCGTCCCTTTCGTCGGGCAACTGGCGTCGCCTTTTCTTCGGGGGGCGGTGCAGGGATCAAACCGCTCATCGGCTTGAGAATCATCACGTGTCGCGTGCCGGCAGCGAGCGCCATCGGCGTACAGTGGATGCGTGCGAAGGCAGATTCGGCGCGGCGCTCGACCTTGGCCACCCGTGCCACCGGCAGGCCGGGCGGATAGACCCCGTCCACTCCACTCGTTGTCAGAACGTCGCCCTCCAGCACGTCGGCGTTGGCGGGCATGAAGCGCAATTCGAGTGACCCTCCCGGCGTGGCAGGGTCGCCAAAGGCGACGCTTCGGGCGCCCGTGCGCGTGTTCAGGACAGGAATGGCCTGATCGCGGTCGATCACGAGGGTCACCTCACTGACCAGCGGGTAGACGCGGGTGACCTGGCCCACCACGCCCGATTCGTCTACCACCGGCGAGCCGGCTTCTACGCCCTGCGCAAGTCCCTGGTCGACGATGATTTTCCGGGTGTAAGGATCGGCCGCGTCATACAGGACTTCCGCGGGCTGTGATCGGACCGTCAGTTGCTCGCGCAGGGCGAGCAGTTTGCGCAACCGGTTGTTCTCCAGACTGAGGTGCTCCACCTGATTGGATCGCAGGGCCTGCATGGCGAGCTTCTGGCGGGCCTGGCTCTCGGTCTGCTGGGCCGACTTGACCGTGCCGACGTAGGCGCTGGCGTTCTGTGCCAGATAGACCGGCTGCATCACAAGCCACTGCAGGGGATAGAGGGCGGTGGCAGCGACCGCGCGCAGGGGTTGGGACAGCTTCAGCCTCGCATCGGCCACCATCAGGAACAGCGCCAGCGCACTGAAGAAGACCAGCTTGGACAACGCCGACGGCCCCTGTTTGAAAAAGGGGGGCGGGGTTCGATCGAGGGTTCCCAAAGGCATGGTGCTGGCGGATTGTCCCAGTTTCGACCGCAGCGCGGGGCAGGTTTGCCGGGGGCGGCTGCTACAGGGCATCCCGGCCCGCCCACGGGTGGCCGTCGGCGGGTTGCGCGGTCGCCCGGTGCCTACTCGCTGGTAAAGATGCTGCCCAGGCGGTCCATGCGCTCCAGCGCCATGCCGCAGCCGCGCACGACGCAGGTCAGCGGCTCTTCTGCCACCAGCACGGGCAGGCCGGTTTCTTCGGCCAGCAGGCGGTCGAGGTCGCGCAGCAGGGCGCCACCGCCGGTCAGCATCATGCCGCGATCGGCGATGTCGGCGCCCAGTTCGGGGGGAGTGTGCTCCAGGGCCGTCTTGACGGCTGAGACGATCTGGTTCAGTGGGTCGGTCAGGGCTTCCAGGATCTCGTTGCTGGAAATCGTGAAGCTGCGCGGAACGCCCTCCGACAGGTTGCGCCCCTTGACTTCCATTTCCTTGACTTCGGAGCCCGGGAACGCGGAGCCGATGCTCTTCTTGATCGCCTCGGCGGTGGGCTCGCCGATCAGCATGCCGTAGTTGCGGCGGATGTAGTTGATGATGGCGTCGTCAAAGCGGTCGCCACCGACGCGCACGCTGCCCTTGTAGACCATGCCGCCCAGCGAGATGACGCCGACTTCGGTGGTGCCGCCACCGATGTCCACCACCATGGAGCCGCTGGCTTCGCTGACCGGAAGGCCGGCGCCGATCGCGGCCGCCATCGGTTCCTCGATCAGATAGACCTCGGAGGCGCCAGCACCCAGCGCCGATTCACGGATCGCACGGCGTTCCACCTGGGTCGAGCCGCAAGGCACGCAAATGATGATGCGCGGGCTGGGCCGGAACACGCCACGCGGCAGCACCATCTTGATGAACTGCTTGAGCATCTGCTCGGTGACGGTGAAGTCGGCAATCACGCCATCCTTCATCGGGCGGATCGCCTCAATATTGCCGGGCACCTTGCCCAGCATGGCCTTGGCTTCCTTCCCAACCGCCTGGATGGTCTTCTTGCCTTGGGGGCCGCCTTCGTGGCGGATGGCAACGACCGAAGGTTCGTCGAGCACGATGCCCTTGTCGCGAACGACAATCAGCGTGTTGGCTGTGCCAAGGTCAATGGCCAGGTCGGACGAGAAGTACCGACGGAAGGAACCTAACATGACAAGTCCTCTCGGGCATGAATGGCGCGTCGGCCAGGCATCGCCCTGTTAATCGATTCAAGAAAGTGGATTTTCCGCGCAAAAGCCGTCGGTTTCGCGGGTGTTGCACCAAAGGCGGGATAATACCGCATTGCCTCTGAATAACCCGTATGGCTGAGCCCGCGGTCTGACCTTTACACCCCGTTTCCAAAGTTTCTTCCATGTCCCTGACCCCCGATGACATCGCCCGGATCGCCAATCTGGCCCGACTTGAACTGCATCCGGATGAAAGTGAGCGCATGCTCACTCAGATCAATGGTTTTTTCGGCATCGTGGAGGCCATGCGTGCCGTCGACACGACCGGCGTGGAGCCGCTGGCCCATCCGGTCGCGGTGATTCAGGACGTTGCGTTGCGCCTGAGGGCCGATGTGGCCAGTGAACCGAACCAGCGGGAGGCGAACCAGCGCAGTGCGCCGGCCGTCGAGCGCGGCCTGTTTCTCGTCCCCAAAGTCATCGAATGAGGCCGCAGATGCATTCAGCCAGCAAACCCTTGCACGATCTCGGCGTTGCCGAACTGGCGGCCAGCCTTCGCGCCGGCCAGGTATCTGCTGTCGAGGCGGCGCAGCATTTCCTGGGCCGCGCCCGGTCGCATGAGTCTCTCGGCGCCTTTCTGGCCATTGACGAAGAGGTCACGATGAACCAGGCACGGGCCGCCGATGCGCGCCTTGCTGCGGGAACGGCTGGGCCGCTGGAAGGCGTGCCCCTGGCGCACAAGGACATCTTCGTCACAAAAGATCTTCCGAGCACCGCGGGCTCAAGAATGCTGGAGGGCTACCGGTCGCCATTTGATGCGACCGTGGTGCGCAAGCTCGCCGACGCCGGTGTCGTGACGCTGGGCAAGCTCAATTGCGACGAGTTTGCAATGGGATCCAGCAACGAGAATTCGGCTTACCAGCCGGCGTGCAATCCGTGGGATCTCGCGCGCGTGCCAGGCGGATCTTCGGGCGGCAGCGCCGTCGCCGTGGCCGCGCGTCTGGCGCCGGCCGCCACCGGGACCGATACCGGGGGGTCGATCCGCCAGCCGGCGTCGTTTTGCGGAATCACCGGCATCAAGCCGACCTATGGCCGGGCATCGCGCTACGGCATGATCGCCTTTGCGTCGAGCCTGGATCAGGCCGGACCGATGGCGCGCTCGGCCGAGGACTGCGCCTTGCTGCTTTCGAATCTGTGCGGACCGGACCCGGACCGGGATTCGACCTCGCTGGATCTGCCGACCGAAGACTTCGCTCGTTCGCTGAACGACAGCATCGATGGCCTGCGCATCGGCATTCCGAAGGAGTTCTTCGGCGAAGGGCTCTCGGCCGACGTACGGACTGCCGTCGAAGGCGTCCTCGGAGAGTTTGAAAAGATGGGAGCCCGTCTGGTGCCGATCTCTTTGCCGCGCACCGAGCTGTCGATCCCGGTCTACTACATCATTGCTCCGGCCGAGGCCAGTTCCAACCTGAGCCGATTCGACGGCGTGAAATTCGGGCATCGCGCGAAGGCGTTCGCCGATCTGGTGGACATGTACAAGAAGACGCGCGCCGAAGGCTTCGGCGACGAGGTCAAACGTCGCATCATGATCGGCACCTATGTGCTGAGCCATGGATACTACGACGCCTATTACCTGCAGGCGCAGAGGATCCGCCGCATGATCGCCGACGATTTCCAGCAGGCGTTCAAGAGCTGTGACCTGATCGCCGGCCCCGTCGCGCCCACCGTGGCCTGGAAGCTCGGTGGGCATGGCAACGATCCGCTGGCCGACTATCTGGCGGACATTTTCACGTTGCCGGCCTCGCTGGCGGGTTTGCCCGGCATGAGCGTCCCCGCCGGGTTTGGCGACGGCGCGATGCCTGTGGGGCTGCAGCTGATCGGAAACTATTTCACCGAGTCCCGCCTGCTGAACGCCGCGCATCGTCTGCAGCAAGCCACCGATTTCCATTCCCGCAAACCCGAGGGAGTCTGAGCATGAGCACGCCTGCAACCCCCTCCTTGAAATCCCTGCTTGTGCGCGGCTATGAAGTGGTCATTGGCTTCGAGACCCACGCGCAGCTGTCCACGCAGTCCAAGATCTTCAGCCGCGCACCCACCGCCTTTGGCGCCGAGCCCAATACCCAGGCTTGCGCCGTCGACCTGGCGTTGCCCGGAACGCTGCCCGTCATGAACCGGGGTGCGGTCGAACGCGCCATCGAATTCGGCCTCGCCGTGGGATCCCATATCGCGCCGCGCAGCATCTTTGCGCGCAAGAACTACTTCTACCCGGACCTGCCCAAGGGCTACCAGATCAGCCAGTTCGAGATTCCGGTGGTGCAGGGCGGCGCGGTCGAATTCTTCCTAGGCGACGAAAAGAAATCCGTCCGCCTGGTGCGTGCCCACCTCGAAGAGGACGCGGGCAAGTCACTGCATGAGGATTTCGTCGGGCAAAGCGGCATCGACCTGAACCGCGCGGGCACCCCCCTGCTGGAAATCGTGACCGAGCCCGACATGCGTTCCAGCGCCGAAGCCGTGGCCTACGCCAAGGAGTTGCACAAGATCGTGACCTGGATCGGGATCTGCGACGGCAACATGCAGGAAGGCAGTTTCCGTTGCGACGCCAACGTTTCCGTGCGCAAGCCTGGCGCACCGCTGGGCACGCGGCGCGAAATCAAGAACCTGAACAGCTTCAAGTTCATGCAACAGGCGATCGATTACGAGATCCGCTGGCAGATCGAGGAGATCGAGGATGGCAGGCCGATCCAGCAGGCAACCGTGCTGTTCGACCCCGACACCGGCGAAACCCGGGCGATGCGCACCAAGGAAGACGCCGCTGACTACCGTTACTTCCCCGACCCCGATCTGCCGCCTCTGGTGATCGCACCGGGATGGGTCGAACGCGTGCGCTCGGAAATGGCCGAACTGCCGCGCGTGATGGCCCAACGTTTCGTCTCGACCTATGCGCTGCCTGAATACGATGCCACCACGCTGACCCAGAGCAAGGCCATGGCGGCCTACTTCGAGGCGACAGCCCAGGCCAGCGGACAGCCCAAACTGGCGAGCAACTGGATCATGGGCGAGGTGTCGCGCCGTCTGAATGCAGGTGAAACGGGCATCGAGCAATCAAAGGTCAGTTCGGCGCAACTGGCTGGGTTGATCGTCCGCATCGCTGATGGCACGATCTCCAACGCCGCGGGCCGCCAGGTGTTTGAGGCCTTGTGGAATGCCGAAGGGCAGGAGGCGGACGGCATCATCGAAGCGCGCGGCCTGAAGCAGATGAACAATGCCGGCGAACTCGAACGGATCATCGACGAGGTCGTTGCTGCCAATCCCGACAACGTCGCGCAGTTCAGGGCCGGAAAGGACAAGGCTTTCAATGCGCTGGTCGGCCAGATCATGAAGGCCAGCAAGGGCAAGGCCAACCCCCAGCAGGTCAACGATCTGCTTCGCCAGAAAATCGGTTGAGCCGCCCGTCAGCGCACGGGCCTGGATGCGCCAGTCCGGTTGGATTCGGGCCCTGGTTTGGGCGGTGAAAGGGCCCAGAACTTCTCCAGCTTCACCAGGTCTTCGTCGAAGCGCGCGTTGACGCGCTTCTTCTCTTCCTCCTGGTCGGCGATGAAACGGATCTGGACGCTGGTGCTCTGCGCGTTGTCCTCGATCTGCCGGCGAAGGGAAGGCGGTGCCTTTGAAGGGTCCTTCTTGTAGAACTCCATCTCGGTGTCGATCTTTTTTCGCTGCTGCTGCAATTCGGTCAGCCGCTGCTGGGCGGCCTTGATCACCACGTCAATCTGGGCCAGCGCCTCACGGCGCTCCGCATCGTGTACCGATCGGTAGGGATAACGAACCAGCAAGGCATGGTCCCTCCGCTTTTCTTCCACCCGCCGGGCCCGCTCTTCTGCCGCCTCCCGCTCCTTCGCCTCTTCCGCCGCTCGCTCTTGAGCGGTCAGAGATGGGCCGACCTTGCGCCGGACGGTGCCGCTCGGATTGAGCTCCACCTGCTCGCGATCGATGCAGTCCACGATCGGACGGTCCGAGGTGATCTTTCGCCCCTTGGCGTCCACGCAGGTGTAGATGCCGGCCGACTGCGCCGCCGTGATGGTGGCGAATGACAGCAACAATGCTGTGGCGAGGCTTCGAATCGTTGGATTCACTTCCGGATCTACTCCACGCCGTAACGCTGCCGGTAGGCAAGAACCCGTGCGTGGTGGTCGGCGATCTCCCCACCGGGACGGGCGGAGAGATAGTGCAGCAAATCCGCCAGCCGCGCAATCGCGCAGACCTCCAGCCCCAGTTGATTGCGGACATACTGCACGGCGCTGTGATCGACGTCGACACCGTTTTCGGTGGCTTTTTCCTGCCGGTCCAGGGCGATGACCACCGCATGGGGGATGGCCCCCGCCGAGCGGATGATCGCGATCGATTCCCGAACAGCCGTGCCGGCCGACATCACGTCGTCCACAATCAGCACCCGGCCCTTCAACGGGGCGCCCACCAGCGTGCCGCCCTCGCCATGATCCTTGGCCTCCTTGCGGTTGTAGGCAAACGGAACGTTGCGCCCGAGCCTCGCCAGTTCGATGGCCACCGCAGCACCGAGCGGGATACCCTTGTAGGCCGGGCCGAAAATCATGTCGAACTCAATGCCGCTGCAGATCAGGGCCTTTGCATAGAATTGCGCAAGCCGGCCCAGTTTGGCGCCATCATCGAACAGGCCGGCATTGAAGAAGTAGGGGGACATGCGTCCGGCTTTGGTCTTGAACTCTCCGAAACGCAGGGCCCCGGACTCCACCGCAAACTGGACAAATTCCAGTGCAATCGCGTTGCCGTCGGCACGATCCGAATCAAACACCATGGGGATATCCTTGTTCAAGTTGACCAGCCTCAATCTCAACGGCATCCGATCCGCCACGACCAAGGGGCTTGAACCGTGGATGCGCCAGCATCGTGCGGATTGTATTTGCGTACAGGAAGTCAAGGCCCAGGCGCCGGATGTCATCGGGCGCTTCGACGAACTGGCCGGGCTGAAGGGCTACTTTCATTTTGCGGACAAAAAGGGGTACTCGGGCGTCGGGGTGTATTCACGGCACGAGCCCAGCGAGGTGATTGCCGGGTTCGGGTCGGCCGAATTCGACGCCGAAGGACGCTATCTGGAGTTGCGGTTCGACACACCGAAGCGTGCACTGTCCATCATCAGCGCCTATTTCCCCAGCGGATCCTCCGGCCCTGAGCGCCAGGAAGCCAAGTACCGGTTTCTCGACGTGTTTCGTCCGCACCTGGACGCCCTGCATCCCCGGCGGGCATTTGTACTTTGCGGCGATGTCAACATCGCGCACCAGCAAATCGACCTGAAGAACTGGCGCAGCAACCAGAAGAACAGCGGTTTTCTCCCCCTGGAGCGGCAATGGGTGACGGAGCTCCTGCAAGAGGGCAATATGGTCGACGTCTACCGGCGCCTGGAGCCGACGGCGACAGATGCGGCCTACACCTGGTGGAGCAACCGGGGGCAGGCCTATGCAAAGAACGTCGGGTGGCGGCTGGACTACCAGCTGGCCAGCCCCTCCATCGCGGACAAGGCCCGTAGAGCAGCCATCTACAAAGGCGAGAAATTCAGCGACCACGCGCCGCTGACCATCGAGTACGACCTCGCCCTCTGAAGCGTCAGGCCTGCGGCGAAAGCACGAGCACACCGTGAGTGATCATCCAAACACGGCCTTGCAGAAAGCGGTGACGGCATCGCGTTCGGTGGCAAGCTCCCGTGGCGCCACCTGCGTGGGCTCCTCATTGAGCCGGGCCCGATGCTGGACGCGCCGCAGTTCACGGTAGGCATCAGCCGCCGCGCTTCCGATACCTTGCGGAACAAGCCCTGCCTGTTCGGAACGGTGCATCAAGGCGATGTTGCCCACGTTGTCCGCCAGTTCCGGGTGCGTTGCGGTCTTTGAAAGCACCAGGAATTGCATCGCAAACTCGGCATCAACCATGCCGCCGATGCTGTGTTTCACGTCAAATCGATCGGCCGCCACGGGGTGGGCCGAACGCACCCGTTCGCGCATGGCCACGATCTCGTCGTGCAATGCCTTCGTGTCGCGCGTGGCGCCAATGACCGCTAGACGAACGGCGTCGAACCGCTCCCGCAGGGGTTCGCTGCCCAGAACAAACCGGGCGCGGGTCATGGCCTGGTGCTCCCAGGTCCAGGCGGTGTTGCTGCCGCGCTGCTGCTGGTAATTGGCATAGGCCTCAAACGTGGTCACCAGCAGGCCGGAGCCGCCATTGGGGCGCAGCGCTGTGTCGATCTCGAAGAGGTCTCCCTCCCCGGTCTTGACGGTCAGCCAGTTGATCAGCTTTCGCACGAAGGCCGAATAGGTTTCCGGCGCACGTTCGTCGTCGTCCTCGTAGACGAAGACGATATCGAGGTCGCTGCCGTATCCGAGCTCCTTGCCCCCCAGCTTGCCGTAGCCGATGATGCCGAACTGTGGTTCATCCCGATGCTTGTTGCGCAGGCGCTCCCAGCACCAGCGTGCAGTGACGCGCAGCACGATGTCGGCCATCGCGCTGAGGTCGTCAGCGACCTGCTCCACGCTCAGGTGACCTTCCACGTCGCGTGCCAGCGTTCGAAAGACTTCGGCGTGGTGGGCGCGGCGCAGCAGGTTGAGCAGGCCCTCCTCGTCGTCCTCACCGGTTCGGCGCAAGGCGTTGCGGCGATCCTCGAGTTCACGCTCGAAATCGCTGGCGCTGAACCGTTCTTCCAGCATGAAATCGCTGGCCAACTCGTCGATCACGCCAGGATGCTGCAGCAGGTAGTGTGCCGGCCAGCGGGCCGAACCCAGCAGCCGCAGCAGGCGCTCATGCACTGACGGACGCTCCAGCAACATCGCGAGGTAGCTTTCGCGCCGCAGCAGGGGCTCGATCCAGTCCACCAGCCGCACCGCGGCCTCCTCGCTGATGCGCCCCTCTCGAACCCACAGGGCGGTGCGCTGTATGAGGCGGATCAGACGGACGCGCGCATCGTCACGAAGGGCGGCCACACGAGGGTGTACGCACCAGTGCCGGATGCGCTCGCGCAAGGCTTCGGGCAGATGCTCCAGAAGAGCTTCGAAGTCGGATGGCAGGCTCTTGCCATTTCCGTTGCAACCCTTGCATTCCTGCTCGCCGGCGCCAGCCAGCAACTTGTCAAACTCCTGCGCCACCAGTTCGCGATGGCGGTCCAGTTCGGATAGGAAAGGACAGCAGCTCGCAAATCCGAGCGTTGATGCAATCCAGCCCAGATCGCTGTCCTGCGTCGGCAGAACATGGGTCTGCTGGTCGTCCAGATACTGGATGCGATGCTCGACGCGGCGCAGGAAGACATAGGCGTCGGCAAGCGCCTGTGCGGTGGCCTGAGGCATCAACCCGGCGCGTGCCAGCCTCTGCAGGGCATCCAGCGTCGGGCGTGTGCGAAGTTCCGGAAACTGCCCACCGCGCACAACCTGCAGCAGCTGGACGGTGAATTCGATCTCGCGGATCCCGCCGCGCGACAGCTTGACATCATTGGCACGTTCCGGATGGCCTGCGCTGCGTCGCGTCGCGTGATCGCGGATCTGCCGGTGCAAGGTGCGCAGGGACTCGAAGACGTTGTAATCCAGGTAACGGCGAAACACGAATGGCAGAACGGTGCCGCCCAGGACGCGGGCCGAACCGGAATCGATCGCCTCGCGTGGTGCGATCACCCGACTCTTCAGCCACGCGAATCGCTCCCATTCGCGCCCCTGCACCTGGAAATACTCTTCAAGGGCGCCCAGCGACACGGCGGGCGGCCCCGAATTGCCGTTGGGTCGCAGCGCCAGATCCACCCGAAACACGAAGCCGTGCTCGGTGGTGTCGCCGATCAATCCGAAGATCAGACGTACCGCGCGGGAAAAATACTCCTGGTTGGAGATCCGGCCGCGGCCGTCCGGCGTTCCGGTTGTTTCGCCGTCTTCGTCGTAGATGTAGATCAGGTCGATGTCGCTCGAAACATTGAGCTCGCGCGCACCGAGCTTGCCCATGCCGACAACCCACAGCTGCGCGCGTTTGCCGAGGGAGGACATCGGCGCCCCGTGGCGGGCATCGAGTTCCGTGAACACCTCGTTGCAGGCCACGTCCAGCGCGAATTCCGCCAGCGCGGTGACGCCGTGAGTGATGACATCAAGAGCTTGCTGCGCACAGTCCAGGACGATCAGGCGGTGCATGACCAGCTGACGCAGGATGCGCAGCGCAGCACCCGGCGGGTTTCCCTGAGCGCGCAGCGTGGCGAAGGTCGTGGCGATGCTCGGGGGAGTGGGCGCACCCGCGGGCAGCAGGGGAAGCTGCGACGCATACCGCCGCTGCAAGCGCTGGAAGAAGCGCGATCCCGCCTCGGCCGCGGCTACCGGATCTCCCGCGCCGATGCCCGTGTCTGCGGGTCCCGCCAGGCTGGATCGACCCGGTTGGGGCGCAGCGTCGGCAGCGGCGCCGGTGATAATTCCTGTCATATCCAAGTGCCCAATGAATGACTTGACGCCGTCCCCATCACCGCTGGCTAGGGCATCCGCTTCCGCCATGCGCTGGATCGTGCGGCTTCTGCTGGCGGCGCTGGTCTTGCTGTTGCTTGCATGGGTGACGGTGCATTATTTCATTGTGCCGCGAATCGCCGATTTCCGCCCGAGGCTGGAGTCCATGGCTTCTGGTGCACTCGGGGTGCCGGTGCGGGTCGGCGAGATCGAGGCGCGTTCCGGCGGGATGGTGCCTTCCTTCGAATTGCGTGACGTGCGCCTGTTCGATGCGCAAGGCCGAGAGACCCTGCGCTTGCCCAGGGTGCTGGCTTCACTGTCGGCAGCTTCGCTGTTTCGCCTGGACTTCGATCAGCTTTTCATCGACGAGCCGACTCTGGAAGTGCGGCGCAGCGCCGACGGACGCATCTATGTGGCCGGGCTGCCATTGATCAAGTCGGCGCAGGACACCGATTCGCCGGTCGCCGACTGGTTCTTCGCCCAGCATGAATTCGTCATCCGCAATGCGAGCGTGCGCTGGGTTGATGAGCAGCAGGCGTCCGAGCCCCTGATCCTCAGCCAGTTGGATTTCCTCATGCGCAACGGTGTTCGCAGCCACGACTTCCGGGTCGATGCTGTGCTTCCGGAGGGCTGGGGCGATCGCCTGCAACTGGTCGGCCGTTTCCGGCGCCCGCTGCTGGCGGGCAAGCCGGGTCGCTGGATGGACTGGCAGGGCCAGGTATTTGCGAACTTTGCGCGGGTGGAGATCGCCCGAATCTTCCCCAACTTCAGTCTGG
>Ga0208938_1000781_pt1 | contig 21182 bp, 16 predicted proteins | sample AD_UKC125_MetaG_FD_184434 | JGI IMG/M metagenome (GOLD analysis project Ga0208938, IMG submission 184434) | Active sludge microbial communities of municipal wastewater-treating anaerobic digesters from USA - AD_UKC125_MetaG (SPAdes) (version 2) | ecosystem: Engineered > Bioreactor > Anaerobic >...
CAGGCAGATATGCGAGAACATATTCAACATAACGATATCAGGATGTTCCGGGCTTTGCAGGAAAGGTTTTGAATTGACGGAAAGGGAAGGTTCCCAATACGCGGCCATTTTCAATGAACTGCTGTGTGCTGCGCTTTATTAGTTGTTTTGAAGTTTTGATTAGCGTTTTTCATAGAGCTAATTTTGCAGAACCATGTGATTTTACGCTTATTACGCGTTGAAATGGACGAACTGGGTTATTGAGCATTTCTGCATCCGATTGTTTGTTGGAAGCCTTACAGAATCCTTTCATGGTATTCAAGGTTAACTGCCAATCATGTGTTAACACCCCAAATTGTGAGAACAGATGTTATGTGTATGATGAGTAATGTTGTGATGCTGGATCACTTTTTCTGATGAAGCCAGGAAACAGCGTTATTCGTAATTAGTCCAGGCTTCTATTCCAGTCTTAGAAACGCAACTGTAAGCGATTTTAATACTATATTCATTATTATCAAAACACCTGTGGATATGTGATGATGTTGATGCTGTGGTTTTGTGTGAATGAGAGAAATGTCCCCCCCCGGTTCCATCCTCAAACTGTTGAAGAAAAGGTACTGAAATAGTAAAATAAACAATATGTATTAGGGGATGGTCATTTTAAAACGGGTGGTTGATATCTGATGGGGAAAAAGATCAGGGTTGCGGTCGTTTTCGGGGGACAGTCCTCAGAACATGAGGTATCGAGGTTTTCAGCGGAGTCTGTAATCAGGAACATAAATACAGATAAGTATGATGTTGCTATGATCGGTATCACGAAAGATGGAAGATGGCTTCCTTACGACGGGCCTGTTGGGCTTATTGGTACAGGAGAATGGCAGGCTTTGGCAGAATCGAATGTAAAGCATAAACATGCATTGCTCACTGCCGGGACGGCGATTGCCGAAGTGGGAAAGGACGACAAGAAAATTGACGTGGTTTTTCCGGTGCTGCATGGTTGCAATGGTGAGGACGGTACGATCCAGGGACTGCTGGAACTTGCCGGGATTCCGTATGTGGGCTGCGGTGTGCTGAGTTCGTCGCTGGGGATGGACAAGGCATATGCAAAGATCATTTTCGAGAAGGAAGGCCTGCCCCAGGGCAAATACCTGGTTTATAATCGCAAGGAGATCGAGAAAAATTTCGAAAAAATATGTGATGATGTAAATCGTGTATTAGCTTATCCCTGCTTCGTCAAACCGTCAAATGCGGGGTCCTCAGTCGGAGTGAGCAAAGTCCGCAGTGCCGGTGAACTTCGCGCGGCATTGGGACTGGCGGCGAAATATGACAGACGTATACTGATCGAGGAATTCATCGATGGTCGGGAAATAGAATGCGCCGTGCTGGGGAATGATAATCCGATTGCATCAACTGTGGGCGAAGTGATACCATGTAATGAGTTTTATGATTATGAAGCGAAGTATTTGAAGGGGGACAGTTCTCAAATTATTATACCCGCGGATCTGCCCGCCGAAGTGATCGAGAGAATCAGGGAGTACGCGGTAAGGGCGTTTAAGGCGCTGGATTGCTCGGGACTGGCGAGAGTAGACTTCTTTGTACGCAATGACAACTACGATGTTTTCATTAACGAGATAAACACCATGCCCGGGTTTACGAAGATAAGCATGTATTCGAAATTGTGGGCTGCCTCGGGACTGTCATATGAAAAGCTGGTTGACAGGCTGATAGAGTTGGCGTTGGAACGTTTTGAAGAAAACAAGAGGGAAATCGACTACATCTGAACATTGTTTACCGGCAAAACGCTTGGGGGAAATATCAGTATGGACAACAGACCGATTGGGATTTTCGACTCAGGCCTCGGGGGCTTGACAGTGTTTAAAGAAATCGCAGATCAATTGCCTCATGAGAGCCTAGTATATTTTGGCGACAGCGGACGGGCTCCGTATGGGATAAAGTCCAGGGAGACTGTCATTAAGTATACACTTCAGAATATCCGTTTTTTACTGACTCATGACATAAAAATGGTCGTAATCGCATGCAACACAATGAGCGCGCATGGTTACGAGTTTGTCAGGAAGAGTCATGATCTGCCCATAATCGAGGTTATTGGAGCAGGCGCAGCGGCTGCAGTTGCAGAAACCAGGAACAGGAAGATTGGAGTAATCGGGACTCCCTTGACAATAAGCAGCGGCGTGTACCAAAAGGCCATAAATAAACTCGATGACAGCATCGAAATATATCAGAAGGCCTGTCCCCTTTTTGTTCCGCTCGTGGAAGAGGGGCAGGAATGGTGGGAAAATGAAATTACTTACAGCATTGCGAAAGAGTATCTCACACCGCTGAAGTTAACCGGCGTCGATACGCTGGTTCTTGGATGCACGCATTACCCGCTGCTCAAGAATACGATCCAGAAGGTGATGGGAGAAGGCGTGACGCTGGTCAGTTCGGCTTTTGAAGTGGCAAGGGTTGTAAAAAAAGTTATTTTGGATAATAATATGCAGCGGGATCCGCAGCTTGGGCCGGCGTATCACTATTATACAAGCGACAGTGTTGATAAATTCGAACCTCTGTGCAGCGCCATACTTGGGAAAACCGTAAATTCGGCAAAGAAGGTGGATATCGAGGGATATTGATAACTTTGACAGTGATGCAGGGTTTGGCAACTGTTTCAACCGACAATATCATATTGGTTTACAGCAGGGGAGGTGCGTGGTTTTATGGACAAGAATGTGATAATATCAGTGAAAGGCACGCAGTCCACCGACGACCAGGTGAACACGATAACGGAATTTGTCACAGAAGGGAAGTACTATAAAAGGGACAAGGCCTATTTTATTACTTACGATGAAAGCGAAGTCACCGGCATGAGCGGGACCACGACGACCCTGATGGTGCTGGACGGGATTGTGACACTGGTCAGGACAGGATCGATAAACTCGCAGTTCGTTTTTCAGCAGGGACAGAAGCATATATCATACTATGACACTGAGTATGGTTCCTTTACAGTCGGAGTTACTGCCAATGAAGTTGATGTAAGAATAGATGACAATGGCGGAGAGATCCGCATCGGATACCAGTTGGAAATAGATAATAATGAGACCGGAGAAAATGACTTCTGGATGTCAATCAGGGAGGTTGGGCACTTAAATGACGAACATAATAGAGAACATTAGGGAACAGATCAGAAACGTTGTCAAAAAGGCATTGGCCGCTGCAACGGAAAAGGGACTGCTGCCCGGTATAATCATCGAAGATGTTTTTATTGAAACGCCAAAAGAAAAAGAACACGGCGACTTCTCCACAAATATCGCAATGGTGCTGGCAAAACAGGCAAAGAAGGCGCCTGTACAGATAGCTTCCGTATTGATCGACAATATGGATTTCACGGACACATATATTCAGCGTGCCGAGTGCGCAGGACCGGGATTTATAAACTTCTTCCTGGGAACAACGTGGCTTTATGACACTCTTAAGATAATCAGCCGCGAGGGCGATGATTACGGCAGGATCGACATCGGCCGGGGCAAAAAAGTCATGGTGGAATTCGTCAGTGCAAATCCGACCGGACCGCTGCATATGGGAAATGCCAGGGGCGGAGCGCTGGGGGACTGTATTGCCAGCGTGCTTCAGGCCGCGGGTTATGATGTGACGAGAGAATATTACGTCAATGATGCAGGCAACCAGATAGAGAAATTCGGCATTTCGCTGGAGGCAAGGTACATACAACTGCTGAAGGGCGAAGATGCGGTGGAATTCCCGGAGGATGGTTACCAGGGCGAAGACATTATCGATCACATGAGGGATTACATCGAAGAATACGGGGACAGGCTTTTGGATGCGGACCCGGAAACAAGGCGCAGAGAACTGGTCAACTATGTGCTCCCGAGAAACCTCGAGCGCATCAGGAAAGGTTTGGAGGCATACGGGATCAATTACGATGTCTGGTTCTCAGAGCAGTCTCTTTATGACAGCGGCGAATTTGATGAAACGATCGACTACCTGAAGGGAAAGGGCCTTCTGTATGAGAAAGACGGTGCTCAGTGGTTCAGGGCAACGGATTTCGGCGCCGAGAAGGACGAGGTAATGATCAGGAGTAATGGGATACCGACATATTATGCATCTGATATTGCTTACCACAGGAACAAGTTCATAAAACGCGGTTTTGACTGGGTTATCAATCTGTGGGGGGCAGATCATCACGGCCATGTTGCCAGGATGAAAGCGGCTGTTGCGGCAGTGGGTGTAGACCCTGCAAGGCTGGACGTAGTTTTATTCCAATTGGTCAGGCTTTTCAAAAACGGTGAAATCGCCAGGATGTCCAAGAGGACGGGCAGGGCTATATCACTGGACGATCTGCTCGAGGAAGTCGGCAGAGATGCGGCAAGGTTCTTTTTCAATATGAAGGCTGCAGGAAGCCACCTGGACTTCGATCTTGACCTTGCAGTAAAACAGTCGAACGAAAACCCGGTCTATTACGTGCAGTATGCCCATGCGAGGATCTGCAGCATGCTGCGGCTCCTTGAAGGCGAGGGCATAAGCGTGCCTCCCGTGGAAGAAGTAGATTTGGCGTTGCTTAGTACGCCGGAAGAGTTAGAGTTGATCAAAAAGCTTGCCGAGTATCCTGATGAGATAAGAATAGCGGCGCAGACACTGGAGCCCAGCCGCCTGACAAGGTATGTCACCGACGTGGCCTCGCTGTTCCACAGTTTTTATACCGAGTGCAGGGTAAAGGGCGAGGAAGAGAGGCTCATGAAAGCCCGGCTCCTGCTGGTGTCAGCAACCAAAACAGTAATCAAAAACGTGCTTGATATTTTAAGCATAAATGCACCTGAAAGGATGTAAAGCGGAGGACAAAACGGGGGACAGTTCTCAAATTCTGAAAGTCGGGGGACGGTTCTAAACTAGATAGGATCATTTTCTGTAACAAAAATTTAATCGTTATGAGCTGGCAAAAAGCTAAAATTCAAGCTCTGTAAGCCGATATATATAACAGGTCATATGCCTTGTATATCGGCTTTATTTATTGCCGCTTGCCATGAAAGGGTGCTTGATTTGCGAATATCAAATAAGCATTACAGGAATCTGAAATTAGGAGCAGTAATTGTTACACTAACAATAATTGCAGAACTGTCCCTCCCCCTGAAAACTAATACCGCTGAAATCCAGCGGACGGTTTATTACGGGGATGAGAGAGCGAATGCCGTTATTCGGCATCTCTCATTCAGTGATGTTGGGGCGGGTAATTGGGCCAGTGAAGCAATATACGAGGCAAGCGCGCTTGACATTCTGACTGGGTTCAAAGATGCAAGCGGGAGGTTTGGAAGGACTGTCCCCCTGACAAAGGAGGAAGCACTGTCTGTTGCTTACCGGGCCGCAGGACGCGGGGCCGAAGCGCAACAGTTGGGCACGGCCATAAATAATGCCAGGCTGCCGGCAAACAGGAAAACTGATTCTTTGGAAGTTTGGTATGATGGTTTTCTGCAGTTGGCAGCAAACGAACTCTTGATTTCTTTCAATGATTTAAACGATGCCTTTAATGCAGACCAGACCTCTCTGGCTGAAGACAGTTTCAGAAGGCATGCTCCTGCTCAGCGGCAGGAAATGATCTATTGGCTTGCCCTGACGCTGAATATCGGACCGGCGACACAAATCCGGGAAGCGGTCAACTACACCGACTGGCGGAGCGTTGACCCGGAAAAACTTCCGTATATTGAGGCAATGCTACAGCATGGCATTATTTCCGGCAGCAACAACCGCATCAACCCCCGACAGTCTGTCACGAGGGAACAGGGTGCCCAAATCATCAAGAACGCAGAAGACTTCGTCCTGCAGGCGACAGGCCATACCAGGATTTCAGGCATTATCGAAGAAGTGTCCCCCATAATTGACCATAGCGGCGAGACTTCTACGAACGGCAGGAATATCTATGTCGCGAATGCGGACGGCAGTTTTGCGTTGATCCGGACGGCAGTTCAGGATGCGCCGGGAACAGGAGGCAGGGATGAGAATGCCGGAACGGCATTGCCGGGGCAGGCGACGGAATTGGTCGTCTATAAAAACGGGACCATCGGCAACAGCAGCCTGCTGCAGAAAGGCGACAGGATCCGTTACATTTCCGACAGCAACAACAAGATCAAGTATGTGCATGTTTTGTCAAATGTCAATGAAGTGAAATATGTGGCAGCCCAGGTCCAAAGCGTGGATCAGGTTAATCGGCTTATCGATGTGATACAGTTGTTTGAAACCGATTACCCGGACCTCGGGGAAATTGCCGATAATGACGGTTTTTCCTGGTCGCAGGCGGCCAAAGCGACCTACAGGGTCTCCCCTCAGGCAAAAGTTACCATAAACGGCGCAAAGACCGACCTTTCTGCGATAACCGGTGATGCGACCGTTATCCTTACTATAGATGGCAATAATCTCGTGAAAGAGATACAGGGTGTCGATATTGGCATAAATGCAGAAGCCAGGAGGATCGTCAGGGGGATAGTCGAAGAAAACAATCCGAGCCTCGGATATATAACTCTCTTCAACGAGGACGGTTCCGGCACCGGAAGCAATCCATTGACGCTCAGGATATACAACTACCTGGATCAGGGCAAAGTCGAAGTGTTCAGGAACCACGAACCGGCAGATATCGACAGCGTCCAGGCCGGTGACACCGTATATTTGCGACTCGACAGCGACGGCTACATCGTTTCCGTGAGCGCCGTTGACAATTACTCGGTCCGGTACGCAAGGGTTATCTCAAAACTGCCGGCCCGGATAATAGTCGAGTACGATGACGGTTCGCAGCAAATCCTCGAGACAGGCGATGATATCATCGTCATAAAGGACAGACGTCTTGCAGGCCTTGCTGCGTTGAGGGACGGAGACCGCGTGAGGCTGCTTCTGAACGAGACGCCCCGTTCGACAGAGTTGAAGGAAATCACGATCGAAGGCGACGATTATTATATAAATAATATATATAAAGGAAAGTTCGATAAAATAGACAGGATTTCAGATAAAATAACGGTCATCGGCATGCAGGTCTTCAGGAAGGGAAGATGGGAGCTTGTTGACAGGAAAGGCGCTTCGATCCTTCCGTTGAGCGACAGTTTCAGGATTTATCTGAAGGATACACCCGTCAGTGTGAACGATGCAAACAGGCTGCTTTATCAGAACGAAGCATACATTGCCGTTGAGAGGACTTATGGCGGGATAGAGAAGGTGGTCATGATAACAGCCCGCAGCGACTTTGACAAAGAGGAGTCATCGACAGATACGGTCAGCGAACTCATTCCCGGCTCATCGAGCTTCAAAACGGCAAATGAGAACAGGACTGTCAGGTTCAATGACGGCAGCATCATCGTTAAGTACGGAAGGCTGGTGACGGGCAACAGTCTCAGCCACAATGACAAGGTTTACATGGCGCTCAACAGGGACTACACGAGCGGCAATTTCTACGCGGCCGTTGTCAACGTAGAGGAGCCACCGGCCAACATGCTCACTATCTACCGTGGCAGGATCAGGGATATCAACCCGAGCAGGGATTTCACCGTAGAGTCGTTCTCACAGCTGCAGGGGATCGAATGGGAATATTACAATACGCCGAAAACTTTCAATATAACATTCGATACCAGGATCCTGACGGAGGAAGGCGTCCTGAATGTCCGTGAATTCGTCGGTTACGGTGAAACGAGCTTTATTAACGACGTGGTTTATGTTGTTGCGGACGGGATCGATGCAGTTCTTGTCAGCACAGCACCGTTCGGTACCGTGAACGTGAGGGGCACAGTATATTCTGCGGACGACAGTACGATCAGCATACGCAGGGCAAGCGCATACAGTCCTTCCACAAACAAGTGGGAGAACATTGCCGATGTGACCGCCAATATACTCAGCAACACCATCGTCATCGAGAACGGCAGACTGATCGATCCTTCATCGATCAGAAACGGCGATGTCGTAAGGATCATCAAGAGGGACAGTTCTGCGGGAGGAGATGCTTACATTATCATAGTGGAATGATGCAGCATACAGCGGAACGATCTGATTCACAACGGAACGATCCGGCAGCGGATCAAGGCGGATAAAATCCAGAAGCAGAAGGAAATCAGAAGTGTAGCGGAAGTCTAATATTTCCGGACCGGAGGTACAGCCATGAAGAAAAGAATCACAGCATTTCTGCTTATAATAACCACAATACTCCTCATGTGCGGGCATGCCTTTGCCCGGGAAGGCATTTGCGGATATGAAGGAGGCATTTCGTCGGGTGAGGTGCCTGACAATACGACGTTCGATTACAAGGAAGTCACTTTCATCAGCGGCAAACCCGTCGTGTTTGAGGGGACACTTCTCATCAAAAAGAGCCAGAGGCAGGACAAGCTTACTACCACGTATACTTATAACCTCCGTAATGGCGAAAACACGCTTACGCGCGTGCTGACCTTCACCGCCGAGTCGGAAACGAAGGAGAACGGGCAGATCACTGAGACCGTCAGCCTAACTTCAGCCAGTGAGCGCGTAACCATCGACGGCGTCACATACACTATCCCTAACCGCAATAATTACCAGTTTGCCCGTTCGACCCTGATCGATCCCAGGCCCGCTGTTACCTATCATGCAGGGAGCATATGGAGCAGGAAGGTATACCAGGTGGGGGCTGCGGCTGACGGCAACACTGTTACCATTGAATGTACAGGCACATACTATGGCTATGACCAGTACTGGGGCAATGCCGAGAGCCTGCTGCTCGATTATATTATCAGCGGCGAGAGGAATACCGGCGATGGCGTCGACATCTGGGGAGGCACGGCGACGATCGCCATATCATCGACTTCGACAGAACAACTTGAATACTTTGAAAACAGGCCCAATCAGATTTCGTTCGCCGGCAGCTATGTCCAGAGCCGTATGAACAGCAACGTGCTGGAATATACGTGCATGATGCCGGAGTTTGATGCAAAAGGGATCTCGACGGACCGCATAGTCACGTACAGCGACAGCCTTGTCATCGAGACGTTCCCGATACAAAGGAGACTGGCGTCGGTTGATGTGAGGAATGCAAGGGGTCACTGGGCGGAGAATGATATCAGGCTCATGTTTGGCCTTGAAGTTTTCAAGGGGGACGGTTCTGCCTTTTACCCGGACAATTACATGACGAGGGCTGAGTTTGCCGCAGCAATCGCGAGGGTCGCAAAAGAGGTGCCCCAGGACCCGACGCTTGTGAGACGGACTGCGACGACACGAAGGACGACCGGGAAAGAGGTTGTTATATCGCCGTTTGATGATGTTTCGATAAACAATATCTATTTCAGTGACATCAAGAGTGTGTTTGAACGGGGGATAATGATGGGCAAAGGCGATAACCGGTTCGCGCCCAACGATTACATAACGAAGGCGGAAGCGACTGTTGCCATTATCAGGGCCCTTGGATTCGAATCACTGGCACCCGCTCCGGTGGCAGTCACAAGTTTTCGCGATAATGACCTGATTCCTGAACATGCAAGGAATGCTGCGTATGTAGCGCAGAAAATCGGGATCATCCAAAGTGACAGCAGGGGCAATATGAACCCTAACAAGAGGCTGACGAAGGCCGAGGGAGCATCACTGCTGCACAGCCTGATTAAGTACCTTCAGGAAGGCATCAGGAAAGACTACAGGGACAGGCTTATAAATTACTACTGAGGCTATAACCGATTCTGGCACCAAGGCTTTACAAGGGTACTTTTAAGTAGCCTTTGCACAAGACTTTCGAATATTCAGTAAATTGTCACGCATGAAACCTGTGGAGCCCAATGGGCTAAAGGACAGGTGCTTTTTTGTGATCATTCACCGGTTTTCCCGGGACAAGTCCGCAGGAAAGCTGGTTAATACCGGAATATCATGGTGCCTTGATATAGAATCCCGACAGAATGATGAATCTATCGAAACCGAAGGCAAAATCGAGAAATTGAGAACTGTCCCCAAGAACTAAAGGAGTGTCCCCTAAAAAACTAAAATCGAGGACTGTCCCCAAGTACTATTCCTCAGAATTGTGGAGAACTGTTCCTCAATGGTAAAATCAAAGTACAATAATAAACTAGAAAAAGAGGGGTTCTTTGTGAAAAAGCATTTTGTCAGAAGAGCAATTAGCCTTGCCTGCAGTATCGCAGTAGTTTTGCTTTTGGCCGGACAGCCGGTGTTTGCTTCCGATTCGGTCAGGGATGATTCGTCATATTTCATCCGCCTTATGGATATGATCCAGGACCAGTATTATGGCGAGGCGACAGATGATATGCTGCTTGAAGGTGCGGTAAGAGGCATGTTTGGCCTGCTCGATGATTACACCAGGTTTATGGATCGGCAGGAGCGGGATGATTTCTATGGAACCATTGGAGGTAACTTTGGGGGAATCGGAGCTACTTTGCAGAAAAACGGCGAATATATCGTTGTGACGAATGTTTACCGCGGGTCGCCTGCGGAAAAAGCGGGTATTTCCCAGGGCGATATTATCGTGGAAGCGGACGGCATCAGCCTGATCGATGTTTCTGTCGACACTGCGGCCGATATCATCAGGGGAGATCCCGGGACAAAGGTAAAGCTCGGAGTTTTCAGGAGCGGAGATATCGTTTACATAGATATAGTCAGAGAAATAGTTAAGGTAAACCCTGTCATATATGAGAACAGGGACGGTATCGGGTATATAAGGCTTGAGATGTTCAACTCGAACACTAACGAATACATCGACAGTGCCCTGAAATATTTCGACAGGACAGGGATAGACAAAATCGTGCTGGATCTGCGGGACAACCCTGGAGGGGAAATGATCCAGGCTGTATACCTGGCCGAGAAGTTCGTGACGGAAGGGCTGATAACGAAGCTTGATTATAAATCGGAGATATACCAGGATATCAATTATTATTCCGGACGCACCGAGCAGAAATACAGGCTGGCGGTGCTCGTCAACGGCAACAGCGCGAGCGCATCTGAAATAGTGGCAGGGGCAGTACAGGACAGGGGAGCAGGAAAGCTTGTCGGCACGAAAACCTTTGGGAAAGCCAAGTTCCAGGCTTCTGTGCCGATACTGACACCCGATGCATACATGAAGTATAAAACACAGTACGGAATTGATACTGTGAATTCCTATGAACTGCAATTGTACGGGATATATCCCGGAAAGGACGAGATTTATGGCTATGCCCAAATGACAATGGGGCTTTATTACACACCGAGCGGGAAAATGATCGACGGTGTCGGCATAACTCCTGACATACAGGTGGAAGATCCCGAATATGTCAATGGAATAGATATCCGTTTTGCAGAAAAACTCTCCGCTTCAGTTATACTTAAGCCGGGCAGCAGGGGTTCTGATATCTACAATGCAAAGGTCATCCTGAAATTATTGGGTTATGAACTCGAAAACATGGACATCAATTTCGATGAAGAGTTTGAAGCGGCATTGAAGGAATACCAGAGCGGGAGAAAAATAAAAGCGAGCGGGATCCTTGATATCAGGACACAGGCGACTCTCAATGTCGATCTGAACGAGCTTATTATGAAATACGACAGTCAATTTGCCGCGGCAGCCGAATACCTGAAAAATTGATTCAGTTGCTGCCTGTTGTTCCTGTATTTTTTTCTATTGCATAAAGTTGACGAATTGTATAAATATTATCCGAACTGACAATACTTAATAGCGAAAAGGATGTATAACGGATTATACATCCTTTTCTGCACAAAGCGTCATAATATTGGTATTGTCAGGGGGATTTAAAATGAAGAGATTAACTTGTTTTTTCAGGGCGGTAGGGGATCGGCTGATCAGGAATGCCAGATGCAATGGAAGGTCCATTGCTGTCATAATAGCAGTTGCTTTCGTGTTTCTGGTTTTTAAAGTGAACAGTTACACGGAAGATGTGAACAAAGGCCTGTCAGACAGCCTGATCCGGCTGCACGTGGTCGCCAACAGCGATTCGCCCGAAGACCAGGAATTGAAACGGGTCGTGAGAGACCGGATTCTTGAATATATCCGCGAAGAAACGGAAAATTCGGCCAGCATTGAACAGACGAAAACAGTGGTCAGCGAAAAAATTCCCGAGATTACGAGAATCGCGAAAGAAACGGTCCGCGATAAAGGATATGACTATGACGTGGAAACTGCCCTTGGGATGTATCCATTTCCGACCAAGGCCTATGGAGATATAGTGCTGCCGGCAGGAAACTACCAGGCATTGAAAGTAGTCATCGGGGATGGCAGGGGATCGAACTGGTGGTGTGTTCTTTTTCCGCCTCTCTGCTTTGTGGATGTGACCCATGGGACGGTGCCTGACATGGTAAAGGACGACCTGAGAGAAGTGCTCACTGATGAGGAATACAGTATTATAGCTTCAGCAGAAGATGGAAACGATATCCCGATCAAGATAAAGTTCAAAATAGTCGAACTGTTCCAGGATTCGAAAATCAAGCTCGCCGGGGCGTTCAGCAAGCTTTTCAGCCTGGAAGGATAAATGTTGGGGACGGTTCTCCGGTTTTGGGGACAGTTCTTCACTTTATGTAAGCCATAAAGCCAATAGCCAGTTTAGAGCCAGTTCCTTTTTCCTTTGTGAAGAACTGTCACGAAGAACCGTCCCCTCAAGTGAAAGTTGAGAACTGTCCCCCGTTTGTAGTCCCCCGTTTGTACTTCCTCCAGAGGCACAACCACCGTACACTTTGCAAAAGTTTCTTCCGCCTTCCTCGATTCTTCAAATTTACAGAACTGATTCCGCTGTTCATGATTTCGGGGTGGAAATCAATTTATCAAATAAGGCATTTTGAAGGACTGTCCCCGCTGGTTTTTTGAAGGACTGTCCCCCGCCGGTCCCCCACCAAAACCTGTCCTTGACGCGGGTATGCTTCTTATGTATAATGTTATCTAATATTTTTCCGGAAACGATTACGGAAGCGATCATATGGATGATTATACGGATAGGAGGTAAGATCCCATGGCATTCTATTTCAATGAGCCATCAAGAACCTTCAGTGAATACCTGCTGCTGCCAAACCTTACGACCAGGGAATGCACGCCTGAGAACATCAATTTGCGGACACCGCTTGTAAAGTTCAAAAAAGGAGAAGAGGCTTCCATACACATAAACATACCGCTGGTTTCAGCAATAATGCAGTCCGTCTCGGATTCGCGGATGGCAATCGAACTGGCAAGGTGCGGAGGCCTTTCTTTTATTTATTGTTCGCAGCCGATAGACCAACAGGCTGAAATGGTGAAAAAGGTCAAGAAATACAAGGCCGGTTTTGTTGTCAGCGACTCGAACCTGAAACCGGATGATACGCTGGCTGATGTACTGGCGCTCAAGGAAAGTACAGGACATTCCACGATCGCCATTACGCATGACGGATCTCCGACAGGCAAGCTGCTCGGCCTTGTGACGAGCAGGGATTACAGGATCAGCAGGACGCCGCCGGAAACAAAGGTCAAGGAGTTCATGACTCCGTTCGAATCGCTGATCTACGGCGAAGAAGGCATTACGCTCAAAGAAGCCAACGATATGATATGGGATCACAAGCTGAACTGCCTGCCCATTATTGACAAGAATCAAAACCTCCTATACCTGGTGTTCAGAAAAGATTACGACGCCCACAAGGAAAATCCGTACGAGTTGCTGGATTCCCACAAGAGGCTCATGACCGGCGCAGGCATCAATACGAGGGATTACATGGACAGGGTCCCTGCCCTTTTGGATGCCGGCGTCGATGTGCTTTGCGTCGATTCATCGGACGGGTATACGGAATGGCAGAGGGATACCATCCAGTGGATAAAAAAGAAGTACAACGGTGAGGTAAAGGTTGGCGGCGGCAATGTCGTCGACCGGGATGCGTTCATGTACCTTGTGGAATCCGGTGCTGACTTTGTAAAAGTCGGCATCGGGGGAGGCTCCATCTGCATAACGAGGGAGACGAAGGGTATCGGGCGCGGACAGGCGACCGCCGTTATCGAGGTTGCCAAGGCGCGCGACGAGTATTACGAGAAAACTGGCATCTACGTACCCATTTGCTCAGACGGCGGCATAGTCCATGACTACCACATGGCTCTTGCACTTGCCATGGGCGCGGATTTCCTAATGCTGGGCAGGTACTTCGCCAGGTTCGACGAGAGCCCGACAAGAAAACTCAGGATCGGCAACAATTACGTCAAGGAATACTGGGGCGAAGGTTCCAACAGGGCCCGCAACTGGCAGAGGTACGACATGGGCGGAGTCCACAGGATGGAGTTCGAGGAAGGTGTAGATTCCTACGTGCCCTATGCCGGAAGGCTCAAGGACAACCTGGAGGTGACGCTGAGCAAGATCAAGGCAACGATGTGTTCATGCGGCGCAATGAGCATCGCGGAGTTCCATCAGAAGGCAAGGATGACACTGGTATCTTCCACGAGCATCATAGAAGGCGGAGCCCACGACGTTATACTGAAGGAAAACGAAACATTTGCCTGAGGCTTCCGCAAGCCGCAATTCGGCATATTTATTGGTATAATCAGGAAATCGAATTGTTGACAATAGTGAATATGTGTTCTATAATTATAAAACCGTGTTGCATCATGAAGCAACCAGATAGCACTGTGTACTTCAGTGCTATTTATGTGTACTTCGACGGCTGCCCTCAGGCAACCGTTGCCAGATGCACTGCTCTGACGCCTCCGGGAAGCGTGTCGCGGCACCGGCTGCGATATGCGTGGAGCAAATAGCGGTGATGCACCTATGCATCACAGAATAAATGCAACTTAACTGCATATATTATCAACACAAATTTTTAGGTAAAGGAGAGGCTCTAAATGGCAGAGAAGGAAGTCATACTGACTTACGAGGGCTTAAAGAAACTGGAAGATGAGCTGGAGCAGCTGCGCGGTCCGAAGAGAATGGCGGTCAAGGAGAGAATAAAGGCAGCTCTGTCACATGGCGACATCACTGAGAATTCCGAGTATGACGAGGCCAAAAACGAGCAGGCTTATATCGAAGGAAAGATCGCCCAGATCGAAGCAATGCTCAAGAATGCAAGAGTAATCGATGAAGATGACGTAAGCACCGAAAAGGTCAGTATTGGCTCAAAGGTGAGGCTCCGTGATCTTGATACGAAAGAAGAAAGCGAATTCACGATAGTAGGTTCCACAGAAGCCAATCCGGCTGAATCGAAGATATCCAACGAATCTCCGATAGGCAATGCCCTCATTGGGAGGAAGAAGGGCGAAACTGTTGAAGTTGCGGTGCCGGACGGCATACTGAGATTCAAGATATTGAAGATAGGAAAGTAGAACCGTTGCAGCTTGTATAGCATGAATAATTTAATATATAATGAAGAGAATAACAGTTTATTTAGCGTAAACTGTTATTCTGTTTAGTTAGGATGTTTATCATGGCTTAAGGGAACTGCGGGGATATCCCATAGTGTCATGCATCCGGGGTCTTCAGGGCAGAATAGTGACAGCGCAGTTAACAGCGGTTACCCGGATGGATAATTTTGCGGCAAGAAATGTTATAATGTAATGATAGGATAACAAATACATAACAGATACCAACGGCGAACAGGCCGACGGACAGGACTGTCCCCTATAAACTGCAGGCCTGTCCCCAAACCAGACGGGGAACAGGCCGAAAGGCACAGGGTCGTCCCATAAAATCGCAGGACTGTCCCCAACAAAATGCCCAACAAAATGGAGGACTGTTCCCAACGAACCGCAGGACTGTCCCCAAAAAGAGAGAGCCTGTTTGCTGCTGATGCAGAAACTGCGTGAAAACCTGGCCGGAAAGGCACGGGACAAATACTATCAGGAGGTCCACAGATGGAAGATAACACGAATGTCAACATGAATGTCGGGCAGGACACCGAAAACCTCAACGAGATCCTTCTGGTGAGAAGGCAAAAACTGAAGGAACTGCAGCAGAGCGGAAAGGATCCGTTCAAAATAGTCAAATACGACGTGACACACCGTTCGAACGAGATAATTGAAAATTTTGATGAGATGGACGGAAAGCGCGTGTCGGCGGCCGGCAGGATCATGTCGAAGAGGGGCATGGGTAAGGCCAGCTTCTGCGACATACAGGACCGCGGCGGCAAGATACAGATCTATGTCAGGATAGATGACTTAGGCACAGAGGCATACGAGGAATTCAAGAAATACGATATAGGGGATATTGTCGGCGTCGAAGGCGTGGTTTTCAGGACCCACAAGGGCGAGATATCGATAAGGGCAGAAAAGATCACGATGCTGGCAAAGTCGCTGAAGCCGCTGCCTGAGAAATGGCATGGTCTCAAGGACGTCGACCTGCGTTACAGGCAGAGGTACCTGGACCTCATCATGAACCCGGATGTCAGGAAAACCTTCGTACTGCGCAGCAAAATAATAAAGGAAATAAGGAAGTTCCTCGACGAACGCGATTTTCTCGAGGTCGACACGCCCATGCTGAACACTATACAGGGCGGTGCTGCGGCCAGACCTTTCATAACGCATCACAATGCGCTTGACCTTGACCTGTACCTGAGGATCGCTCCCGAACTCTACCTGAAGCGGCTGATAGTCGGCGGGTTCGAAAAGGTTTATGAGATGGGCAGGATGTTCAGGAATGAAGGCATATCTGTCAAGCACAACCCTGAGTTCACTATGATGGAGGTCTATGAGGCCTACACTGACTATAATGGGATGATGGAGCTTACGGAGGAACTGATATCCACAGTCGCAAAGAATGTACTTGGCACCACGAAGATCGTATACCAGGGACAGGAAATTGATCTCACGACACCATGGAAGAGAATGACCATGAGGGACGCCGTGCTCGAATATACCGGCATAGACTTCGACAGCATCAAGACGGACGAAGAGGCAAGAGCTGCGGCGCGTGCGAAGAACATCGATGTTGGCGGCAAACTGACAAAGGGCGAAGTCATGAACCTGGTGTTTGAGGAACTGGTCGAAGAGCACCTTATCCAGCCCACATTCATAATAGATTATCCCGTGGAAGTGTCGCCGCTTACCAAGAGGAAGGCCGACAGGCCTGAACTGACCGAAAGATTCGAACTTTTCATATACGGGCGGGAAATGGCCAATGCCTATTCCGAGCTCAATGATCCCATAGACCAGAAAGAGCGGTTCCTGCAGCAGGTCAGGAAGCGCGAAGAGGGTGATGAGGAAGCAAGTATGATGGATGACGATTTCATCAATGCGCTCGAGTACGGCATGCCTCCCACCGGCGGGCTTGGCATCGGGGTCGACAGGCTGATAATGCTCCTGACGGACTCATATTCCATAAGGGATATACTGCTGTTCCCCACGATGAAGCCCAGGGACTAGCTGCCCTCCATGCAGGTCCTGCATCTGCAGGGCATATATGGCAGATGGTTGCTTAGGATACGATACTTTTCATGATATGCAAAGGGGTCGTGGCATATGGATAAAGACGAAGCCAGAAGGATCCTGGGAGTTCCGGAGAATGCGTCCAGAACGGAGATCGAAAGGAAATATGCCATCCTGTTGAAGAAATACAGGCAGGAGATGCACCACGAAATGCAGGAAGGACAGGATCCGACGGATGAAACAGACGAAGGCCCCGGTAACGGTCTGCCGCGAGAAAGCGCTGCAGGCCATGGCACTACGGGGGCCGGATTTGACTTTGATGCAGTAACCGAGGCATACAACACACTGATGGGTTATGAAGTCGAGGTCAGGCCGGAAGCGCCCGGCAAAATCGCGACTTTTCTGAAAAGGTTCGGCCTGGACGAGAAAAAGACGGATAATTTCCTTCATTATTATAAGTATCACATCCTGGTCGGGATAGTCGCAATAATTGCCATTGTCATGGTCATCAGAAGTTTTGTCAACAGGCCCAGTTACGATTTCAACATTGCGTTTTTTGGCAGGATATATTACTACGATGCGGTCGAGACGCTGGGAGACAGGATAAAGGAAGAAATACCGATCATAGAGGAACCCGGCATCGACGGGACCTACCTGTCAGATGACAGCCCGGGGGAACAGCAGTATGCCATGGAGATGAAGGCCATGACACTGCTGTATGCTGGTGAGATAGACGTATTCATCCTTGACAGGCCAACATACGAAAGGTATGCGAAAATGGGAGCATTCATGAGCCTCGATGAGATTGCACCGAGGCTCGGTGTTGATGTATCTGCCCACCAGGACCTGGTCCTCGCGGTTGAAAAAATCGACGAACTGCCGGGATCCGGCGGGGAAGACGGTCCGATGCAGGGAAGAAAGACCGACGAAAGTCCTGCCGGGGATGCTGCTGGCGGAGCAGGCACGAACGCTGAAGGAACAGGCGGGAGACAGCCCGGTGGAAAGCACCTTTACGGCATCTATGTGACAGGCAGCAGTGAACTCAGGGAGGCGGGAGTTATCGCAGAAGACCTGATAGCGGCGATATTTGCCGGTTGCCAGCAGCAGGACAAAGCGGAAGAATTCCTTAGATTCCTTTTAAAATAACGAAGACAGGGGGTAGCCTATATGTCCGGTGAACTGATCTTAAGAGAGGAATACACGGAAAAGGACGCGGAGGTTTTTGTCAGCGGTGAAATAGACATATATAATGCACAGCAATTCAAGGAAAAAATATACCAGGTCGTCGAAAACAGCAAGGGTGACGTGTCGATCGACTGCAGCGGTCTCAGCTACCTGGACAGCACGGGACTGGGAGTGTTTGTGGGCGCACTCAAGAAGGCGAAGCAGAATGGAAGGGACATCCATATCGTCAATATCAGAGACAACATAAAGAAGCTTTTTGTCATCACCGGCCTGGACAAACTGTTCATAATCCACTGACATGCATGTGAGAGGAAGTGATCTGATGGAGTTAAGCGATAAAATCGCGCTGTCACTGCCCTGCAAGGCGGAATATGTGAGCGTTGCAAGGCTGACGGCGTCCGGGATCGCCTACAGGATGGGATTTGACATCGATACGGTAGAAGATGTCAAGGTAGCCGTATCCGAGGTGTGCAGCAGACTGATCAACGTAAGCAAAAACAGCTGCGCCGAATACGAGATATTGTACGAGATCGGCGACAACAGGCTGAAGATAACATTCTCATCAAAAAACATAGAAAGAGCCGGCTGCATATTCGAAGATGACAAAGACGGTCTGGGGGTCGCGATCATCAAGGCCTTTATGGACGAGGTCGAATTCTGTCCTGACAACAAGGATTATATCCTGTCCATGACTAAATTTATCGAGGAGAAGTCCTGAAATGGATCAGAACGTCAAAAAGCCGGCACAGGCAGAGTGGCCTGAAGACAACGATGAGCTTTTTGCATTGTACAAAAAAACCGGAGACGTGGCTGCCAGAAACGAGATAGTGAACAGGTACACCTACCTGGCAGAGATCATTTCGAGAAAGTTTCTAAACAGGGGCGTTGAGTACGAGGACATTTACCAGGTGGCATGCATCGCTCTGATCAAGGCAGTAGAGCGGTTTGACCCCGGGAAAGGGTTCAAGTTCGTCAGTTTTGCCACTCCCACCATTGTGGGTGAAATCAAGAGATACTTCCGCGACAAGAGTTCGGCTATCAGGATACCGAGACGGATATATGAGGCATACCAGAAAGTCAACATGGCGAAGGACCGCCTTGCGCAGGAACTCAACAGGACACCGAAAGTCGATGAGATAGCGGCGTACCTGAACATCCGGCCTGAGACCGTGCTTGAAATAGTCGAGTCGTGGAACGTGTACAACATACAGTCCTTCGACCAGACTGCATATAATGATGATGACATAGAGCTTCATGAAACAGTAGGAGACAATGATGCCGAATTCGAGAGGATAGAGAACAGGGATTTCCTTGAAAAGAGCATCAGCAAGTTCAACGAAGCAGAGAGAGAGTTTATCAGGCTCAGGTATTTCGGCAGGAAAACGCAGAAGGAGATAGCGGAGCGCATGGGCGTTTCCCAGATGTACATATCCCGCCTCGAGAGGAAGGTTCTCGATAGATTCAGGACGATGCTCTACAAGTAGCGACTGTCTGATCGCAGCGGGAAGGAAAGCTCAGGGTATGCCCAAACGGAAAGGGGCCCCGGTCGGATCTCATGGGATAAAGGTGCCGGGCGCGTCTGCGGGGGACGCTTCTGCACGGCGACATATGTGTTTATACGGTGCGTACACAGGGTATTATATGAATGAATCATATGATATATATAAATGTACAGTTGATCAATGGGGATCGATGATAATGTCATAAGGCGGATTACTCCCGGACATGCTTGCACAATATTTGTTAGGATGTGTAGATATTGAAAAGCCGTTGCATTTACAGCAGTACTATCTCAAGTGAATTAAGCAATGTCAGGCTTGTAGTCGAGGAATTAATCAGTTGCCTGAAGCGTAATTGCGGTGAATTATGCGAAGAAGTCCTGTTCGATTTCAGAGTCATCCTTAACGAGGTCCTGGTCAATGCGATACTTCATGGGAACCACGGAGATGAAAGCAAGAGAGTAAAGATCGACGCCGGAACAACTGAAAAGGGTGACGTTTTCCTGATAATAGAGGACGAAGGTTCCGGGTACGATTTTGAAAGCGTTTGCAAGAAACATAAAACGGCAGTCACGGACCTGGAAGACATGATCGAAAGCGGCAGAGGCATAATGATAGTAAAAAGCCTTTGCGACAAAGTGAAAGTAAACAGGAAGGGCAACAAGATCATCATATTGAAAAGTATAGAGAAAGCACTTCCTGAGGCCGAGCATGTCTGAGACACATCACTTCCCGGCCGTTCCACGGCGGCATGTCGGTCGGTTCGACCGGCAGGGACGTATCAAACTCGCGAAAATCGTGCAACATAGTCAAGAAAGCTCGAATATACGATGAGAAAAGAAAGCATACGGAAGAGATTTTGAAATAATTCATGTATAACGGGCTTAATGACAGCCCGTACGGGTTGCCGTTCCTTTCGTACGGTGCTATAGTATAGAAGCTGTCCCGCGGCGGGCAGAACCGCCGAAGACGGAGGCAAGGCGACGCTTCCCGGACGGAAGGTATCCTTCAGTGCCGAGGTTAGCCGCCTGGTTCCGGAAACCACTTGAAATGATAAAAAAGGTGGTTGACAAAACGGGTACAGCGTGGTAGTATATAAAAGTCGCTCCGATGAGGGCGGCAACCGGAGCAAAGCCCACAGCGGGCTGCGTGACGGGGGGCATGGACCTTGAAAAGTGAACAGTGACAGAAACCACACCGTGAGGTGTAAGGAACTCAGA
>Ga0208938_1000786_pt1 | contig 20948 bp, 20 predicted proteins | sample AD_UKC125_MetaG_FD_184434 | JGI IMG/M metagenome (GOLD analysis project Ga0208938, IMG submission 184434) | Active sludge microbial communities of municipal wastewater-treating anaerobic digesters from USA - AD_UKC125_MetaG (SPAdes) (version 2) | ecosystem: Engineered > Bioreactor > Anaerobic >...
TGGAGAGCTTACCGCTAAGAATAAGCTTTTTAATCTCTTCATAAGCTATATCTCTTTTCGTTTTTTGCTGCATGGTCAACCTCTCTCTGCTTAAATACAACTATTATACTAGAGCTATACAACCATAATACAGGTAATTTATCACCGATTACCTTGTTTGTCAAATGGTAATTTATCTTTAAATCAAGCCAAGTGTTTATCAAAAGTTTTTAGAACAAAAAGATGGTTGTGGGATGATTTCCGCCAGCACATAGTTTTTGGCTCTTAAAGAGATCATGCTCTTTAAGTGGGCACTGGACCCCGATCCCGCAAAATATTTGTAGAAGTTTTTTGGGAAGGGAAAATATTTTACGCTATCAGTTTCTAGTTTCTTATTGATATCACAATAACTTCTGTTATATACTAGGCATGACAGGCTAATTTTACCAAGCGATAAATAGCAATTCGAACAAGCACATCCGTCGTAAATTTGCTTCGAATACCGTGCAAAGGCGGTGTAGTGGTTGACTAAAATTTTGACGTTTCTGGGTACAGCAAGTTACAAGACAAGCCAGATCAGCATTAATCACGATATTTTTACGAAAGGCTGTAGCGGAACTTTTAAAACGAATCAAGCAGTTTTTCCCATTGCCCTTGTCGAATACCTCCGCACAAACAAACCACAGGAAAACCTTGAGGTCATATTTTATCTCACAAAAGAATCGATAAATACCTCATCCTGGGAAACAGCAAGCTCATATTTAACCGAAAATAAGATACAGTTTAAGCCCGTACCCGTATATGTCTACCCTGAACTTAATCCTGTGGATTTGGTTACCGAAATGCTTAGCGTCATCGACTACGGAGAAAAGATCATTTTGGATACAACCCATTCCTTCAGGTCCATTCCAATCATGGCCGTAGTGATATCCCTTTATGCCAAGGAGGTTAAAGATGCGGACGTAACCGTCGTATATGGACAGTATGATGCTGCCACATCTTCCACGGAGTGCTTTAATTTAACGCCCGTTATGGAGATGGCCGAATGGCTTTTCGCAGCAAGGGAGTTCAGGGAATACGGCTTTAGCGGCTTGCTGGGCGACTTGGTGTGTAAAAGAAATAATGCCTATCACGCAAGCGGCGTTACAGACAAAAAACACCTTCCGCATGAGCTTTCCAAGCTCACTTGCGAATTAAGAGAACTGTCCAAGGCCCTCAGATTGGGATCTATAAGGATGATCCGAAAATCTCTTCATGCATTCATGGTCCACATTACGCCCAAAACAAGCAAGGTGCACGACGAGATCAAAAGATGCATCCCTGAGCTAGAGCCTCTGATGCAAAAAATAGCAGAAAGGTACGAAAAGCTTGATACCGGAGATAATAAAGTGGAGATCCACAAAAGGGAACTTGAGGCCGAACGGCAGCTTATATCTTTTTACATGGCAACGCAGGATTACGGCATGGCTGCCAGGTTGGCCAGAGAATATCGCATCAACTTAAAGTTGTATTCACATATGCTAAATGGAAGAAATTTAAACCCCTTAGACAGAAAGGACCGCGAATCCATAAGGTTGCCAAGGGAAGACGACATTCTGCGAGACGCAAGAAACCATGTGGCCCATTTTGGATTCAGCGACAGTAATCTGCCAAGTATGGATAAATTGGAAAAACGTCTAAAGGCAATCGCAGATCAAGACGTAGACGCGGCAATTGCTGAGTTTACAGGACAGTTTCGTACCAACACCCGAAAAAAAGCTGTAATCTCTCCGATGGGCAACGCTAAGGGCGCCCTTTATACGATTCTAAAGTATGAAAACCCCGATGTGCTTGTGGTACTTACCTCTGAGGAGCTAAAGGATAACGTCAAGGAGATAATCGGTAAGGCCGACTTCGGCGGAAATATCTGCGTGGTAACGCTGAAGGATCCCTTTAAAGGGATTGATGAGGTCAAACGAGTAATGGATGAAGTAAACGCATTTTTAAAGGAGCAAGAGGTCGACGAAGCTACGATAAATCTGACGGGCGGCACGTCTTTACTTGGCTACATCGCCGAAAGAACGAGGGACAAGCTCAGATACAGCGACATACCCACCAGATACGTCATCGCCATAGACAGGCGCCCCAGAAAAGAACAGGATGAAAACCCCTATATCCAGGGTGAGGTATTGGAACTTCCTAGGGCATGATGAGGCGACAAAGGCAACAACAGTAAATTGGACAAAAGGAGGGGTCGGATTTGTCACAAAAGACGGTGACGTGTAAACTCGTCACACCTATGTTTTCTCGCGGTGCGCAAGAGCCGATTTATAATCTAGAAGCCAACGCGTATGTGTATCCCTTCGAATTGCGGCCGCAAAGCGTTAAAGGCGTATTGAGATTTTGGTTTAGGGCCATTGCTCCTTGCGCGATCGACATATATAGCCTTACCAACCTTAAGCACGACGACCAAAAGGGCGACGGCAAGGCCTACGACGGTTTGAAATTGCTTGAATCCCTGATTTTCGGCTCCCAGGACATGAGGGCGCCCTTCGGGCTTACGGTGAAGTGGAAAGATAACGTTAAGCCAATCGGATATTTCGAAAACGATAGCCGATGCAGATTTCATTCAACAATCTTTAACGGAAGACAAGAAAAAGAAAATATAAACTACATCCTATATGGACTATACGATTCATCAGACATAAGAAATCTGCGCATGTACAGTTATCTGCCCGCAGGCTCCACGTTCGAGATAACTTTTTTTATGAGAGATGAAAGCATATGGCCGATCTTGCGCGAGCTGCTGAGGCTCGTCTCGGTCTTTTCGGGCTTTGGCGCAAAAACCAGAAAGGGATTCGGCGAGTTCGAGATAACGAAAATAACCGACGACGAAGGCTCAGGGGAATCGACGCCTTTAAGGGATTCCTTCCTTGATGCAAAAAGGGACAATTTATCTTCCGATGGATTTAAAAAGTTCATCTGCGATGTTACAAATTCCATAAAGGAGTTCGCCGCAAAATACAATGAAAGAGGCAAAGGCCCTCAATTTATCTTAAAACCTACCTATTTTAACGATGTACCTGAGTTTCCAACCTTCGCGCGCAATATTATACATGTTCCGCCCAATTTAAGCTACAATGATGAAAAATCTCTCTTCGAAAGACTTTACAAAACCACCAAAAATTTTAAAGGATTATACCCTCAGGCAAAGCAAAACCTGCGCAAACAACACAATGACTGCGTCAACGACTTGGTATCTGCCCTGGAGGGTACAAAAAAAGAAGTGAACGTTCCGCCAACGATCCTTGGCCTGCCTCTGCAATACTACAACCTAAAAAGCGCAAAGAAAAAAATCAAAGATTTTAACAAGCTAAGGATCACCATTTACTCTTCGCTGGCAGGTCTCACCGACGATGAATGCGGAAGAAAGGCCTCTCCCCTATTTGTATCCGTTCATAAGCAAAAAAACAACTATGTCCCGGTCTTCCTAATCCTGCCGAGCCAGATCACCAGCAAAAGGTCTGACGGCAAGGCCGTTCTCGAAATGAAAATCTATTTACCAAGTGCTCCCAACTCAAACGATGCAAACCCCTCAAAAGGCAGCAACCAGCAAAACAAGATCGGAAACTTTACCGTTACCGGCTATGAAGATTTTGAAATACTTAGGAGAATTTTAGAAAAATCATCTTCCGATTTAAGGGGGCGCCCTCAATGACCGATGACAGACGGGATTTCTGGAAGGCCAAGCTGTCAGCCCTAGTCCACGATCCCCTGGGCAAGGTACTGGACATCAAGGGCCACGAAACGCTGGCCAAAAAAGTTGCCGAGATGTTAAATATAGAGTACGACCGAGGACAGGAAGACAACATCGCAAGCGGTATGGACAGGTTTTCTCTGCCCTATGAAAACCCCTTCAAAAAGGCGGGCAAGCAAATACAGATTGAGCCAGAGGATATTGAGATAATACACCCCTTCTCCGGCGAAAAATTCGAAAGCGACATTACCGAAAGATTACGCAGCGTAAACGCCAATTACGCCGACGCCATCTCAAATTTGATAGAGCTAAACAAGGGCGTTAACGGGATCGATCACGAAAAGATGTATCACGCTCTGTGGTGGAACTTGCCGTATTTAACGGACATGGCACAATTTATGCCCGCCGACAGCCGCATTCCCAATCATTCCATAGTAGATCACCTTGACACCACTGCAGCTTTGAGGCCCTGCGTCAAAGGTCAGAATCTCGAGGCCTCATTGATAGCCATGGCCGTAAGCCCCGTTCAGGAGGTAATAGCTCAGGCAAGAAAAACTCGAGATCTGTGGGCCGGAAGCTATCTGCTTTCTTATCTCATTTATCGAGCAATCGAACGAGTGGGGCTCAAATACGGCTTTGACGCCATAATTTATCCCTACCTTAGAGGCATACCATTCGTGAGGGATACATTAAAAAACATCAAAGGTGTAAAGTTTGGGGACTTTTACATTTTGCCTTCCATGAGCGACAAGGTGGCATCTTTGCCAAACATATTCGTCGCCGTGGTCCCAACCGAAGATGCGGTGTCGGTTTTAAGGGAATGCAAAGAAGCGCTGACGGACTCCTGGAAGGATTTATGCGATAAGGCGTGCAGGAAAATTACCCCTGAAAAAGCACAGCCAAGCAGGACACGCTACAATGCGCAATCCACAATACAATACGTGACCGATTTCGACCAAAATGTCTTTTCGCGCCAGGCCGATCTTTTTCCTAACGTCTCTGCGGTAACCTGTCCCCTGCTCGATCCAAAGAATGCAGTAGACGAAGTCAAAAAGTTCTTCGTGGGCTCAAAAGCGGAAGATTATCAAAAGGTCCTGGACGATATAAGCAATCTTGGCGGCTATAAGCCCAATAAGGGCGCTTACTACCGCTATAGCTACAGGATACTGACGTCAAAGCTTGCCGCGGTAAAGCATATGAGATGCTTCAAGCCCTTCGAGGACAGGTCATGCCTTTTTGGGGTCGGACAGGCGGACGATTTCGGCGGAGATGTGAAGGGCTGTGCGATTTTTATGGAAAAAGACGAAGAGGACAACGAAAAAAGAGACGTACTTGGGGCGTTAAATTCGGTAAAAAGGGTATTGGCAACGGTACTCCAAAAAACGATAAATTATGAATCAACCCTGGACATCGCCCTTAAAAACAAATCGAAGGAAAACGGCTACATCGCCGTGCTGCTCATGGACGGAGACAGGATGGGCAAATGGGTCAGCGGAGACAGCGCACCGGACCTTGGCACATTTGTCCACTCAAAGGTAAAAGATGCATTTTCGGCAAGAGGCGACTTGAGCGAGGCCTGGAGCGTACTTTCTAAATTAAAGCCCCTTCAGCCCTCCTATCACAGGGGCCTTTCGCGCACTCTGTCGGTCTTTTCTTCCCTAGTTGAAGCCATCGTAACAAAGCACGACGGGATGTTGGTCTACTGTGGCGGAGACGACGTGCTGGCCCTACTGCCGGCCGTTAACGTCTTGGAGTGCGCCAACGAAATAAGAAAGCTTTACTCGGGGGAGGATATGATCGAAATCCAGTGTAACGGCAAGGCCTTTCGCACGGGTCACGGGGTGCTTTGGACGGAAGGCAGGCCCATTGCCCCGCTGATGGGCTCAAAGGCCACGATGAGCGCAGGGATATCGGTCATACATTACAAATCTCCCTTGCAGTTTGCCGTAAAGCTTGCAAGGGAAGCTGAAAGATACGCAAAGGAAACGCTGGGACGCGATGCCTTTGCCTTTAAGCTCATGAGGCGGTCGGGCCAGATGACGATGGTAGGAGCCAAGTGGAATTACGAAGATTTAAACGACACGGCGCAGGTGGCGGTCGATATCCTTAAAGAGATGGAAAAACTTAAGATATCTCACAGGAGCCTTTACAAGATGTTGTGTCCCGATCTATCCCTTTTTGGCGATGATATCCACACGCTGACAGATTATGTAATCTCCAGGTCAATACAAACACAGGAACGGGGCAAAGCTGAGGAGCTGGACAAGCTAAAAAGCAACCTCAAAAGCTTTGTGAGGGCCGTTTTTGAACTGCACAAAGGCATTTCAAACGATGATGGAAGAAAGACAGACATCGAAGAGGCGCTAAAGGCACCGATAGAGGTTCTTTTGACGTTAAGACACATAAAGCGTGGTGATGAAAGATGAAGCGTTGGGCGATTTATTTCGAACCGGAAGATTGGCTGGCCTTCAGGGAAAATCGCAGGTTTAGCGCCTCAGATAGGGTCGAAAGCCGATTCCCCTCCCCTTTTCCCTTTTACGGAGCGCTTAGGACCGCGCTGATGAAAAGCTGGGGCGTAAAGCTTCCTTACGGAAGTATGGCACACCTTACGTCAACACAGCAGGCAATCATCGGGAACGCCGAAAACGCTGGAAAATTGAGGCTTTTTGGCCCCTTCATATTTGAATACGATGCTATAGATGGAAGTACGCTTAAGCATTATTTTCCTGCACCCAAAAACATCTATTGCGCAACCAAAGAGAGAGCAAAGACGTACAAGACGATGCCGTTAATCGAACTTGACGATCCCGATAAAGCACTTCTATGCAGCGACGGCCTGCAGGTGACATGTCTTCCCTGGGAGCCGGAGTTTGAGGGCGCCCAAGAGGCAGACGCAGGCTATATAGAACTTAAGGACCTCGAAAATTTACGCCGCGGCGAGGCTTTCGTGCTGTCAAAGCCTAAGATATACATAGAATCCCGTTTCGGCATAGGCATCGAAAAGGAGGCCAAACGCGCATCAAGACATCTTCTTTACACGCTGACCTTTTACAGGTTCGACCACGGCGGATTTTTCATGTTGACCGAAGACGAAGAAACGGTCGACCTCATCGACAAGGCCCGCATTGACGGCGTGTTTTTGGGATCCAAGCAGCGTTGGGCAAAGCTTTACATAAGAGAGCTTAAGACCGCAGCTTTAAACCCCTCGCCCTTTGGCGAAAACACAGCGATATCGCTTATCACCCCTGCCATATTTGACGGCGGCATTGCTCCAAAAACGTGGACAATGGGACAGGCCAAAATAATGGCCATAGCAGGCAGCAAAAGGACGGCGATAAGCGGTTGGGATATGACCAAGGGCAAAACAAAGCCAATATACCACGCGGCCGGCCCGGGGACCGTTTACTATTTGAATGGCGCGCCAGAAGGTGAGTCGGTCAACAGCAAATTAGAGGACTTTGGGTTTGGAAGGTTTATTACCATGAAATGGGAATACCTTAAAGGGGAGGAATAAAGATCATGGAAGATAAGGCCGTATATCTGCTTTACGGAGAAACGCAGCTTCACGCCGGCAGCGGTCCGGAGATAGGCAGCATCGATCTTCCGATACAACGGGAGCGAAAGACGCGCTTTCCCGTCATTCAAGGAATCAAGGGAGCATTAAGGGCCTACTGCAGGATAAGCAAACCGGGCCAAGTAGAAGAGATCTTTGGGAGTTACTTTGAGGGCAGCACTGAAAGCAAACCCGGCAACATCGCCTTTTCCGAGGCAAAGATCCTTCTTTTTCCCGTAAGAAACCCCGATAAGCTGTTCGTATGGGTGACATGCCCGCTGGTCCTGTCGAGGTTTTTGGATGCTTTGATTTCAAAAAAGACGCAAGATGATAAAGCGCCCGACTTAAACATCTGCGAGAAGGCATTAAGCCGGCTTAGCCAGTTGGTGCCTCAACTTGACGACGATAGGGCGTTTTGTACGGGCGACCTTTCGGACAGGGGGAAGGTGTGGCTTGAAGAGATTGCCTTGGACGCTTTCGACATGGCTCAGGGGCAGAAAAACGAGCTGACGGACATCTTTAAAAATATATCAAAGTGTGCTCCCGTTGATTACCTTCAAAAAAAGCTTTCGGAGGATATTGTCATAGTAAACGATAACCTCTTTTCGCAGATAGTTGCAACCATGACGGAGGTTACCCCGAGGATAAAGCTGAACGAAAAGGGGACGGCAGAAGACAAAGCACTTTGGTATGAGGAGTACCTCCCCGAGGACACGGTCATGTATTTCGTAGCTAGGCCAACCGTGTATGCCGATAAAGGTATTCTTGACAGCTTGAAGGGTATGATCGACGGGCAGCTGATAAACATAGGCGGCAAAGAGACGGTCGGCAAAGGAATGGCTTGGGTTGCCCTTTGGCAGGAAGGTGACAAAAAGTGATACATAAAAACCTCGAGACGGCTTATAAGGCGATGGCGCTGGTCAAAAGCGTGGAAGAAGGCAAAAGGGAAGATTACCTGAGGGCTGTAAAGGGACTGGGCAGCATGATCATGGAAAACGGCATCGCCGCAACGCTGCTTTTTTTGAAGAAAAAGGGCTTAGGTGATGTGATAGGACATCTGGATGAACTATTATACTTAAAGACGAATATAGAGGATTTCAGCTCAAGGGTAATAGACGGCAAAGCAGATGAGCCGCTAACCGCCTCCGAATACCTCAGCGCTCAGATGGCTGCCGTTGACGGTGCCGGCTGGCTGAAACGCTACGCCGAGATATACTTTGGCGGTGATGTAAAATGACCTGCTACTTCGATAAACTGCCCGACTGCGTCAACTTGGGCCTATGCTGGGATAAGTACTTTTTCTTAGAGTCTAAAAACAGAAACTTTTTTTTGAAGTCAAAGGCCGAAGAAAGCGAAAGAAATCTAGCTATGGAATTGCTTCGGCGCCTTAATAATAAGCTGTCATACGTGACAAAATTAGGTTCATTTGATGTACTGCATCGCAGAAGAGATAATTTGATCGCAAAATTGGAGCCGAAAATGAGCAAAGTTTGTGACTTCAACCTCAAACTTAAAGGGAGATTGCTCGTCGGCTCGGGCAATCCCTCCCCCATTGAAGTCGGAATGACGTTTTCGAGAAACTACGGCATACCCGTAATCCCAAACAGTGCGATCAAGGGCTCCCTAGGACATTATCTTAAAAGCAACGGCTTATTGGGCGAGTATTTTAAGGACCTTTTCGGCGAAGACACAAAAGAAGGCGAAGATTCCGAAAACATACGAGGATGCCTGATATTCCTGGAGGCCATACCAAAAGGCGACTTAAAGTTCGACGTTGACATAGTAAACAACCACTTTCAGCCATATTACATGAACTCCGACCGCCCTCCGAACGATTGGTACAACCCCGTCCCCGTTACGTACATCACGATCGCGGAAGGAACATTCAGATTTACGCTATTAAAAGACAATACGCAAAATAGGCTTCCCAACGAAATTTTTGCCAAAACATCAAAACACCTAAAGCAGATGCTCAGCGAATCAGGCATTGGCGCTAAGACCAATTACGGTTACGGCAGGTTCAAAATTTCCGGGGTCGCAAAAGTTCCGGGGTCGGATCTTTAATCTTGAATTTTAATTTAACAGGTTAACATAAAAAAGCTATTTTAGGTTTCACAAATGCCACCGAGATCAGCGCCTGTTAAGGGCGGGCTCAGTGGTATTTGTATGTTTATCAAATATACGAAGTTATCTCTGATGCTTTCGGGAAGGCCTAAATGCTCTGATGCCACAGCGTGGGCCGCCAGGTCTATGCAGGCTTGAATTGCCCGCTGCAGGTTAAGGACGAATATATCCTGCTTGTCAATATCTTCAAGGCTTTCGGGATCAAGACCTGTAACGTCACGGATTCTGTCAAGACATCTTTGTATAGTAGCAACCTTCGCCAAAACTATGTCCTTGTCAGGCATAAAGCCGCCTCCTTAGGATGTTTTCTTCAATTTCCCTGCGACAATATTTTAAGTCGTCATACTCATTTACCGTAGAAACAAAAAACTGCTCGTAAGCTCCTTCTTCAGCATGCAATAAGATGCCCGTTTTTAACGCCTGCATCTTCATCACCGGACCGATGTTATCAAGGACTACAAGGTCTACGTCTACTCCAACTAACTCAGTGAGCTGTTCTTTCAAGTCTAAGACTTGCTTGACGTCAAAGGACCTTCCGAAAAGCACGGCAATATCCACATCGCTATCTGGCCTAGCTGTTCCCATGGCGTAAGAGCCGATCAGAAAGGCCAGTTTTATGTCTTGCATGGCAAAAAAGTCGCGTAGTTTCGCTTCAATTTCCTTTTTGTTTTCTTTTTTCATAATAACCGTCTTCCTTTTCCCACACGAAAAGAACATTATAAATTAAAGTCTAGCTCGTGTTTGCAACAACATTATAACAGCTCAAGCAGCTTTAAAACCTCATAAATGCCTTGGGGCTACCTTAAAACGATTGTTAAAAGCTGCTCATATATCTAAAAACGAGCCTATCCCCCTCCGGCCTGTTTTCCACATCGTCTTCGAAGTAGTAATTCACGATGTAGGTGCTCGACCTGTCTCCATACATGATACCGGGGCCAATGCCGAAGACTTTCTCACGCGAATCTGGTACGCCTACTCCATCAATTCAAGATTAAAGATCCGACCCCAGAACCCGACCCCAGAACCGGACCCCAGAACCCGTACTATTATCAATTTGAGGTACTCCCTACTCACTGGACCACTGGGTGGCGAAAATAAGGTGGTCGGTCCGGTGGTTTTATGAAACGTTTCCTGTTTCAAGGTGCCGACTGGGGACGAGCTGATGCAAAACTGGGGAAAAAGGGCTTGCAAAAAACAGCTTGATCCCTATGCCGATCGATTCAAAATTCTTTACCTTCTCATCGATATCATCGACGGCTATGCGGATGTGATGGATCTTTTCGAAAGGATACGTCATCTTTCTTCTCTCTCCTGTAATTAGTTAATGTATAGATTGAGCATTGCTTGCCGATGGGCAAATATCCCTCATATTGCATTCGTTACAAAGTGGCTTCTTCGGCTTACACCACTTTCGCCCGATTTCCCAGCAGGAGAAATCAAAAATACCTGGGAACTGTGGGTAGAGAGCTCTTGCTTTATAAACGACCTGCTCTACGGTCGGGTCTGGATTACAAAAACCCAGTCGTGCGAAGACCCTCTTGACATGAACATCTGCGGAAATGTCTATGGAATAATAATCAGCAAATGGAACCTTGAACTCTCGGGCCAGAATGTTTGCCGCCATACTTGCTATTTTGGGCCCGATTCCATCGAACTCAAGAAACCGATAAATTACTTCCGCACTTGACGGTTTCCCCTTCCATATCAGGGAAGCATCGCCGCCATAAACATCTCTGATGCGGGTGATTCCTAAATAAAACAGTCTGCTCATTATGTCCACGAAACGATGGAGAGCCTCCGGTTCTGACATTAACCTATGGATTTCCAAAAGAGAAAGACCTGAAAGAGCTTGAAATGAATAGTCTCCGATTTTCTTATGAATACGATAGGGAATCAACCATGCCCGCTCCGCCTTAATCTGCCTGTCCATGATGCAGGCAAGAACGAAAAAATGAGGATGTTCATCAATATCGTTAAGCAGTTCATCAGCTTCAGGAACTTTTGTAAAAGCGTTAAACTCTTTTTGAGCATGGAACATTTCCTGTCCCAGACCCAAAAGACGATCGCGGATAAGTATTCCTTTGGCACCCAAATCTTGAGAGGTCGAAAAACTATCGTCCGGCGAAGTTGAGCCTTCATTGCCTTTTCCGCCTATCTTCTTTAAATTACCTAAAAGTTTTTTGACACTCAAATCAAACTACTCCTATTCATAGGACCTGTAGTTAGGGGAAATCGCGGAATCGATTCTATAATTTTTCTGCCTTCTGTTCGCTGTTCGTCCAAGTGGATCAGCTCCCGGTAGTGAGCAAATTATTGAGCATCTTTTGGTCAACTATCCCACTTTCTCTTTATATCAGACCACTTCAAACTCAATTTCCTTGTGCTTTTGTTGTGGATTTCAAAACCATAATATGCCGCTCGTTCCTTCATTCCAAAAAGAGCTCAACATTGTATCGGTGCTTGATATCCTTAACTCTATAGAGCAACGTGCTAAATCAAAAACCTCTTGATCTTTCAGAAATCACTCCTGCTCAAAATAAAACCTAGCATTCAGACATAAACCAAGGTTTTGTTCGCCACCCCTGAAAAATGAAGCAAATTGACTCGAATTGAATGAGAAAACAGTCCAATATATCTTGTTTAAAGATTCTAATTCACAAGGTTTCAAACCACTTTTTGATGCGCATGGCCATCAAATGCCTACGCTCTTCAAGAAAACTTTCGTAGTCTGGTACTTCTCCATCAAGCATCGATTCCGGGATGCAGTTCATACGGAAATTTGCCCGCATCTCATCCAGATTCGTAATCCCGCCATACTTGACTGGGCCACCTGAGCATTGTTCGGCAAGTTCCTTGAAGTATTTTTCTGGCGGGTTTTTCCCAATTTTGATGTTAATTTCGCTTTGAGATACGACAAAATTCGCAATCTGATTGTATTGTCCTTTCGTCATTCCTTGTTGTTTCAGATGTTCCCTTGGGTAGACATGGTGTGTATCGCTCCTATTCAACAATAGGTCTCTTACCGTTATGTCGCTTGAGAGAAACCCTTTGTCTCCCAGTTTTACCTGGGCCGCTTTGTACGCCAGATAATAAGGACTTCTTACAGAAGACGTGTCCATCACCTGAGGCAGCATGCCCGTCCAATAAGTATCTGGCAACTCGTTTTCAATGACAGAATTGGCATATTTGTCGAGTCCTCTCGAGTTAATCTGCCGTATGTCGCGATCGAAAGCTGATTCAGGACGGCCGGAATACCGTCCACGCAGGATCGACATTGCGTACCAACGTCTCACCAGGTGCTCTAGTTTATATGCGTCGATACCGGCCGCTTTCCCCGTCAAATAAAGGATATAGGCGAAGTTCACAGCGTTGAGGCTTCCGATGAGTTCACTTGTAATAAAACCTGCCGATCGTAGAATCATAGTGAGTCTTTTGAAATTATTTTCATTTATAAAAGAGAGAACGCCTTTCTTCAGACTTGCGAAAGACCTTTCAGAGATTTCTTCTTCATATTCTTTAGTTTCAAAATTTCTTCCCGAAAGTAACGCAACGAGATCTTGCAGTTCCCCTCGTTTAAACTCAGACGTAAAGGCAACCCGGAGCATATCTGTGTAAGAAGGCACATATATGTCATCATTTGCATCTTTTAACCAACGTATTTTGGGGAAAAATTCGGATGCCGCAAATTCCTTGTCGTTTTTCTCGATAAAGGGGAAAAAATCCGGTTCCGATGCAAGATGGCAAAAATAATCTATGCTTCTTCTCAACACATTGCCGCCATATGTTTCGTTCACAGCAATTTTCGACATTGCGAAATCTGCCTGAGATAACTCCACTCCGGCGGAATTGACGCGTATAAAAATTTCGGTAACAGTCTCAATGTCCAGATCTTCATTAAGTTCGATTACACCCACGTGGTTGTTGATAATTTTCCGCAGTTTTTCAATGCAGTCGAACATAACATCTTGAGATATCTCGGGGTTTTTCTCACAATATTCATTTACAAACTTATATATACTTGCGGAAGGAGAATAAATCGGAGCAATGTCTCCTATCCATTTCACATCTTTTCTTATTGCCGGGTTAGAGACCTCGAAACGTTCCTCCGTCGGATGAAAAGCTATGCGGATGCGAACCTTATCATAATCTTTCGTCAAAACTTCCTGGCCATGCAAAGCAGCCATCAAGGCAACGACCCGCTGCTGGCCGTCTATCAGGATCTTTTTCCCAGCCGAGTGGGATCCATCTTTGAGCTTTACTGTCGGATTCCGCCAAGTAATCAAATAACCTACAGGATAACCTTGATAGAGCGAATCAAGCAGATTCCTGACCTTGATCGCAGTCCAAACAAACGGCCTTTGGATCTCCGGGATCGCTATTTCACCCGAACGTACCCAAGTCAACAACGTATCGATTGGATGTGGTGCTACGGAATACCGTTGCGTGGTCATAACAAAACCTCCTACTAACACTTTTTATCTTTTAGTATATCCTTTAGTATATCCTTCATGCCTCTATATTCTCAATGACAGAGCAATCGATCAAGCCCCTAAACTGCTGTAAAAAGTTCGTCTGAAAAAGCCAGATGAATTGGACATCCCCGCTCCAAAGCGTGACTTGCGTGAGCATGCCGAAACCAGTGGGGTGATACGTCAACACCTATGCCGGCACGCCTGGCGGCGCTGCGCACAATGCGCCAGACTTGGGAAGGATCGAGAAAACTGCCTTTATGCGATCTAAATACTGGATCATCCGGACCGCCGTTGCCGCGAATGAAAACCAGATCCTTGTATATATGGTCATCAAGCAATATGGTCCTTGTCTTGCCCCCTTTACCGAAAACGGTAATGTAAACACCATTGGTATCGCTTTGAACATCACGCCACGCCAGCCTGCACAATTCAGACACCCGCATGCCCGACAAATAAAGGAGCTTTAACATAACCCTGTTCCTGCCGTCAGGCTCAAGGGCTATTATGCGGGTCACGTCGCTTTCGCATAAGATCCTTTCGCTCAAGGTGTTTTTTACCTTTGGCAGTTTTACGGCAGCCGAGACATCAAAGTGAACGTAACCTATTCTTTTGGCGAAACCAAAAAGCGACTTTATTGCCGCCAAAACCCGTGCCTTTGTGGCGGGCGCACATTCCAAAGTGTCGGCGAAGGCTTGAATATCGCCTATTGTTATCGTGTTTAAAGGTTTGCCAGTAAATGATAAAAATCTTATTATGTCAGTCCTGTAGATCCTTTGGGTACCGGGAGCTTTATCGTAAAGCCACATAGCAAGGACTTGTTGGTCATTGCCGGCCTGTTTGGGTGTTAGGGCAGTAATCATATTTATCACCTTAATACAAAATATAACTATAATATAACCTATATAACAATATATCCATTAATTGTAAAAATAAATACTTATATGCCGATAGCTCATTATATAATTGTTTTTATCCCTTGCTTGTATCTGCAAAATTTTTAAGCTGCCCTGTCGACGTGGGAACATTCAATAGCCTAAATCCCATCTCAGCGAACACATAATACAGGAATCTATTGGGTTATGAGAGACTTTTAAGAAAGGGTGGTGTAGATGTACTTTATCTAACACCTTCCGATCTTGAAACAGGTTTTACTACAACTTTTCCGCTTTGACAATGGACAGCCGATTATCCTTCGCGGCTTTTTAAGGCCTTTGCCCTGCGCGCCGCCTTTTGATAAAAACCTTCGTGGGGTCCTATCATGAACACCAGGCAGGTCTTATCGTCTTCCTGTACTATATAGGCAGCCCGATAAGCCACTCCTTTGAGAGAAAATTCCAAAGCCCTGACTCCTAACAGAGAGCCTTTCAGCTGATGGCCCAAATATGGGTTTTGCTTAAGCGTCAGAATTTCCCTGACGGCTTCTTCGGCCAGTCCCCGCAGCAATGCAGTTTAAAGTTCATTCGACGTCCAAAGGGATGTCTTTTTCTTTGGCGTACTCTTCTATAGTTCTGGTACGACCTTCCTTATACTCCTTGACAGCTTCTTCGGCTAAGGCGTCGAAAGGACTCACTGCAGGGGCTATCTGCAAACGGTTACTTTGCGGATCATACTTGAAGAACAACGTGTCGCCCGCTTTTACTCCCAAGGCCTTTCTTATGCTCCTGGGCAAAGTAATGCGACCTTTGTCGTCTATTCTTACAGCCACTTCTTTTGTGTCAGCCATCTTCTATTCCCCCTAGTGGGAAAATCCCACTAATTGATGGTCTAATTATAGACAACGGACTCTGCCTGTCAAGGGCTGAATAATAGAATAATAACTGAAGACCTTATTCGTGATAGGAATTTCTCATACAAAGATTGGCGGAAGCATCATGATCATCCATAGGCTACCCTTTTACAGGAAAATAGACTTGACCCTTTTGACTTGCCGGACATCATAAAGTAAAAAAACTTCTGGATCAGGTCTTTAGTTTTGAATTTTATGTTTACAGCATGCCATTTTAACGATATGCTATTGTGTAATACAATAATATACTTTACTGCTATATTATTATGGAGAATGTGTTTCCTTGGTTTCGAGTTATAATAAAAATGAAAGAAGCAACCAGCTTAAATTTCATATGGGATTTGGCACGTGCAACTAAAACAAACAGAGGGATTATACTTCTAGAAGAATTAAGGCTGGACATCCGTTAAAAGCAAATAAGGAAGCCTTAACTTTTTGGGAGGGCATTAAAAATAATGAGGAAATTAAACTATGATGAGTATATAGAAAAAATGCGAAAGCAGTCCCTGCACTTGCATGTAGCAAGCGATGCCCACAGAGGCAAGCCGTTACGCTTAAGAAAAGCACGTGATCCGGAAGAAAACGTCGTTTTATTTTTGTTGGACTATAACCGTTGGCAGAAGGCTTTGGCCAGCGGGGAGATCGAAAAGCTTGGCCCGCGGAGGTATCGCATGAAATGGACGAAGGAATAAAAAATATCCTTAATGCTTTAAAGAAAGAAAACGACCCTCTTCGCAAAGCTCTAGTAGTGGTTGCCTTGCTAACGGAAGCTCTTGAGCCCGAAGGCATAAGGCCAATTTTGGTCGGCGGAGTCGCCCTGGAATTTTACACCTTAGGCGGTTATGCTACAAAGGATATCGACTTGGTGGTAAGCGACAGAGAAAAGGTAAAGACGGTGCTTGAAAACTTGGGATTTATGCATAGGATGGGCGAAAGGCATTGGTATTCCACAGAACTTGATGTCGCTATCGAGATCCCTGACGAGGTCTTGGCCGGTTCGCCGGAAAAATTGACCGTTCTAGAGATTAACGGCAAAAATGTCTACATCATAGGCACAGAAGACCTAATAATCGACCGCCTGTCTGCAGCCAAGTTTTGGCAAAGTCCAAGCGACTTTGAATGGGCCGTCAAAATCATAGCGCTGCATGCAGAAGACATGGATTTCGACTATTTAAAAAAGGCAGCTAAGGAACATGAGGTAGAAGACATTTTAAAGGAAGCCTTAAAAGAAAGCGAAGGTCTTAGACCGCTCAAAGATGTGTAGGAACCGGATATACAGATATGACTTCATTTCGCGCAACATTCATGTGAAGCTGAGTCCCAGTTTTTATTAATAATTTGCATCATAAACTTCTATAGCAATCAACAACACTTGAGACGTTCCAAAGACTTTCGCCGTTGATGACGCGCCTCAAAAGCGATTCCAATTTGCAGCAGATGATGAAAGGATTTGCGACTTTGTCGTCGACGGCGTAACTTTGGAAGTCGGCGGCAAGAGCAAATCGGGCAAAGCCGCAGATTTCGTCGTAAGAGACGGCCTTGACGTGCCCCTGCCCGGCGTAATTCCTATGTGGCTGCTTGGGATGATGTATTAAGCAAAACGCTAAAAACAAAGCCTTGAGTTTGCAAACCAAACCGGGATTTTATTTAAAACTTACTGCCCAAGCACTTCCAACGAGCCGGGTTTGTCCCTTTCCGATATCCACGTTTTATTTAAAACTTACTACCCAAGCACCCTCAAGACTTCCCCCTTTGAAACAATATTAACCTGCTAAATTAAAATTCAAGATTAAAGACGTGACCCCAACACCCGTATTGCGTTAAAGACGGCTATAAGCGTGACGCCCACGTCGGCAAAGACTGCGGCCCACATGGTGGCTACACCTAAGGCGCCAAGGGCTAAGACGGCGCATTTGACGCCCAGGGCGATTGCGATGTTTTGCCTGGCAATGGCAAGCGTTCGTTTGGCTATTTTAATGGCGACTGGGACTTTCGATGGTTCGTCCGTCATTATGACCACGTCGGCTGCCTCGATGGCGGCGTCCGACCCTAGTCCTCCCATGGCGATGCCCACGTCAGCCCGCGCAAGCACGGGAGCGTCATTTATGCCGTCTCCGACGAAGATGAGCTTCCCCTTTGGGGATTTGCTCGCCATGAGTTCTTCCAGCTTTTGCACCTTATCCGCAGGAAGCAGCCCGCCGTAGGCCTCGTCGATGCCAAGGTTTAAGGCCACGCTTTCAGCTACGGGCTTTGCGTCGCCCGTAAGCATTACGACCTTTTTTACCCTTTGGGCCTTCAGCTCGCTGATGGCTTTGACTGCGTCTTCCTTGATAACGTCTCCTATTACGATATAGCCTTTGTATTCGCCGTCGACCGCGACGTGAACGACCGTTGCAGCGTCGACAAGGTCTTCGGCTGATATGGATATGTCAAGCATCTGCATCATCTTGGCGTTTCCCGCCGCGACGAAGCGGCCCTCGACGGTGGCGGTGACACCCTGCCCAGGGATTTCTTTGACGTTTGAAATGAGTGCGGCATCGATTTCTTTGCCATATGCCCGCCTGATCGAAAGGGAAATGGGATGATTTGAAAAGCTTTCGGCGCCGGCGGCAAATTTTAAAATTTCTTCATTATTATATATGTCTTTTGAGACGACTTCCTGTACCTTGAAAGTCCCTTTGGTGAGCGTGCCGGTTTTGTCGAAGACGGCAACTTCCGCGTCAGCCAAAGCCTCTAAGTAGTTGCTTCCCTTCACGAGGATGCCCTTTCTTGCAGCAGCGCCAAGCCCGCCAAAGAAGCTCAAGGGTATGGAGATCACCAACGCGCAGGGGCATGAAATTACGAGAAAGACAAGCGCCCTGTAGATCCAGTCGCCAAATGCCGCGCCTTCAAGCACCAGAGGCGGGACGACGGCTATGAACGCCGCTCCGCCCACGACGGCAGGCGTATAACAGCGGGCAAACTTGGTGATGAAGTTCTCATGTTTTGACTTTTTGGCAGAGGCGTTTTCTACTAAATCCAGGATTTTTGATGCCGTCGATTCGCTGGCATTTTTTGTGACCCGTGCGACGAGCAGGCCGTTTAAATTGACGGACCCGCTTAGCAGCTCGTCGCCTTTGCGTACAGCTTTGGGCATCGATTCACCGGTCAGAGGCAAGGTATCAAGGGTTGAGCTGCCCTCCATGACCACGCAGTCTAAGGGCACCTTCTCTCCCGGTTTTATGACGATGACGTCGCCAATGTTTACTTCGTCTGGATCGACGCGATCTATAACGTCGCCTCTTTTAACGTTTGCGTAATCGGGGCGTATGTTCATGAGCTCGGCGATGGACCTTCTGGACTTTTCCACTGCTCTGCCTTGAAATAACATGCCGATCTTGTAAAAAAGCATCACGGCGACGGCTTCGCTGTACTGTCCGATGCAAAACGCCCCTATCGTGGCAACGCTCATCAGGAAGTTTTCGTCGAATATCTGCCTGCGCGAGATGTTTCTTGCCGCCCTTAAAATCACGTCGCCGCCGGTTACCGCGTAGGCAGCCAAAAAAAGCAACAGCCGGGCTGCGTTTTCAGCCTCCAGTAATAGGGCAAAAAGAAAAAGCCCCAAACCTATGGCTATCTCAGCGATCCTCTTTTGGTGCGGCGCAATAGGCATCGTTAAGCCTTCTTTACCACCACGTCCGGCTCGTATCTTATAACGATCTTTTGTGCTGCTTTGACGATGTCGTCAAATCTTGAATCGTCACCGTCGATGATCATCTTGGCGGTCATGAAATTTATGGATGCGAAGTTGACGCCCTTCAAGGCCTTGATCTCCCTTTCTATCTTTTCTGCGCAGTTTGCGCAGTTTAGTCCCTCGAGCTTAAATGCCCTTTTCATGCCGACGCCTCCTTTTTTAGGCTAAACGTTTTTTAGCTTTATAATTGAATGTATCTTCAACTGTCAAGGCAATTATAGTTGAGTGATCGTTCAACCGTCAAGGTCGTAAGGCCTTTTTTAAGAAAATATCGGTGGAAACGCGAAAAGAAACGTCGAAGCATGGCGAAAATATCTGCTTTTTCAACGTTTGGGTTAATGATAGAATACAATCGACTGATACTTGCAGGGGCATTACATCCTTTTGATAGGGTTACCAAGCTACAATTTAGTCAATCGGAGGCATGGCATGAAAAAGGACGAAATGGTCTGCGACTGCGACGTCATCCACGAGGAGGTGGTCGACGCAGTCAGAAAAAAACTGCCTGACGAAAGGGAGCTTTACGATTTATCGGATTTCTTCAAGGTCCTGGGCGACAGCACGAGGGTAAAGATCATGTGGGCCTTAGATGAAAGCGAGATGTGCGTCTGCGACCTGGCCGTGCTTTTGGGCATGACGAAGTCTGCCGTCTCTCACCAGCTGCGCTCGCTTCGGGAGGCAAACCTCGTAAAAAACAGGCGCGAGGGAAAAAACGTGTTCTACTCCCTCGCCGACGACCACGTCAAAGAAATATTCGAGAAAGGCCTTGAACACATCCGCGAGAAAAAAGACTAAATTCCCGGGGTTCCCGGGGTCGGATCTTTAATCTTGAAATTTAGTTTAATAGGTTAATATACTTAAGCCCATATGAATCTAGAACATCTGTATTGAAGAAGCAAAGATGATTTTTGGGATTATCGTCTTCGATACGGACATTTTAAGTATGTTTGCAAAATATTGATCCAAAGAGCGGCTCAAGGAATCTATCATTAATTTAGCTATTTAGTGGTCTTATAATGGTAGACCCCGATGCTTTTATACATCCAGCGCCTATGGTGTAGCTTTGTTTAGGATTCCCTTCGCCCTGACTTTGCATCCAATTGCCTCAAGATGGCATGAAAGCAGGTCCAAAGCTTTTTCTACGTCCCATGCGTCGGATTCCTGGGCTGCATCGACGAAAAAGAGCGCCTCTTTTGTATCGGTCGTAACGGCGCACAACCTGCTGTCGCGGTGATTCCACAGCCAACAGCAAATCTTTTCCTCGTCGGCGTACACGATGTGGGTGTCTTTTACGGTAATTTCCTCACCTGAACCGAGGGGGATAAATATCTCACCTGTTTTGCCGTACCTCAGCGTGAGGTCGCCTCTAAGTTTATGTACATCATAAGCTCCCATGGGAAGCAACGTCATGACGGAGACACAGTTGTAGCAATCGACCACGCTTGAAACGTTCCAAAGACTTTCGCCCTTGATGACGCGCCTCAAAAGCGCCTCCAAAGAGCAACGGTAGCTGCTGGGTTTAACGCCCATGTCGCTGTAGATCTTCCGCCAGTTTGCGATCCTCG
>Ga0208938_1000787_pt1 | contig 20946 bp, 22 predicted proteins | sample AD_UKC125_MetaG_FD_184434 | JGI IMG/M metagenome (GOLD analysis project Ga0208938, IMG submission 184434) | Active sludge microbial communities of municipal wastewater-treating anaerobic digesters from USA - AD_UKC125_MetaG (SPAdes) (version 2) | ecosystem: Engineered > Bioreactor > Anaerobic >...
CACATGCCCGGCCCCGATCCGCCCCGCCGCGAACGCCGCCCCCACCGCCGGCAACGCTGCCATCGTCACCCCCAGCCGCAGCATCGCGCTGCCACCGGCCGGATCCACCCCCGTCAACGCCGCCACCAACACCCCGGTCGACCCTGCCGCGAACAACCGGGCATCACCAGCATCATCAGCGCTCGCCGCCGTCGCCGCCACCACCGCCTGCAACCGCCCCGACAACCGCGCCGCCGCCTGCACCACCCCCGCCCGCTCCTCAGCACACAAATCGGCAGGATCCGGCAGCGCATCGATCAGCGCCTCCACTTCGGCGAACACCGCCGGCACCACCGACGCCACCTGCTCACGAATCCGCACCCGCCGCCGCCCCGGCCGCGACAACTCAAAGAACCCCGGCCCATCCACCCCACACCACCCCCTTTCCATCTGCCCAGACCCTGACACCCACCACCGACAAGTTCCGCGGCCAGAACCAGCGCCCTGTGCACAACCCGACCAACATCCCCACCGTCGCACACAGGTACGACAAGACAATCCATTCGTGAGGGATCATCCACCGCAGTTCTGAGGCCGCAAACCGCTCACACCTTGACGGACTTCACCTACTGCACCACGTGGGCCGGATTCGTGTACGTCGCGTTCGTCGTCGATGCGTTCGCCCAGATGATCGGGGACTGGCACGGCAAACGTCAAAGCTCACCGACCTGGTCAGCACCCCGCTGCGGATGGCGTGGTCACGCGACCGTCAAGGCCGTGTACCGGTGCCCGGGCAGCTGATCGCTCACTCCGACGCCGGGTCGCGGTACACCTCGATGCGGTTCACCGAGCACTGCCAGATCGAAGGCATCCGGCCCTCGATCGGCACCGTGGGTGACACGTCCGACAACGCCCTGATGGAGACCATCATCGGGCTGTACAAGACCGAATGCATCGGCACGACCGTCTTCCACGAAGGACCGATCAAAACCCCTGCCGACATCGAGTACGCCACTGCCGGCCGGGTCGACTGGTACAACAACCGCAGGCTACACACTTGCCTGAGGTATCTCACCCCGATCGAATACGAACAAGCCCACTACGCGGCCCTCACCGAGGAACCGCAACCCGTGTGAGAGCGGGACAGAACCCAGGGCGGTTCATCGCTGCACGCAGGGCATGGAAGGCGGGATTGAGGTCACCAACCAGCCATTTCAAGGGCTCCCCGCCCAGGACTCGAACCTGGAATGACTGGACCAAAACCAGTAGTGTTGCCGATTACACCAACGGGGAATCAATGTCAGATTACCCGTTGCCTTCCGGCACGACCCGGGCCCCATGGGCGGGAGCACCAGCCACCTTCGTGGATCGGCACAGCCCGGTGGTCATGAGCAAAACCGCTAGTTCCAGGCCGTGGTCGTAGTCGCGGGCCAGGTACACCGTCGTCGGTCCACTCCCCGACACCATCGCCCCTAGCGCCCCGAAATCCCGGCCGGCCTCCAGCAGCATGTCCAACTCGGGCATGAGGGCGATCGCGGGCCGCTGCAAATCGTTGTGCAGGGCAGCACCGACCCCCTCCCGGTCCCCCGCACGCAGCGCGGCCATCATCGCCGCCGGCACCACAGGCACGTCCGCCGCATCCCCACCCATTTCGTCGAACCGCTTGTACACCGCTGGCGTGGACAACTTCCCGAACGACGTCGCCACCACCCAGGTGAACGAGCCCGTCGTCAGCACCGGCGTCAGGATCTCCCCCCGCGAGGACCCCAAGGCAGTGCCACCGTGCAGGCAGAACGGGACGTCCGACCCCAGTTCAGCTCCGAGCTCCACCAGCTGCGCAAGGGTCGCCGGCGCCCCCCACAGGGCATTACACGCGACCAAGGCCGCAGCCGCGTCCGTCGATCCGCCGGCCATGCCGCCGGCGATGGGAATGTTCTTGGTCAGCTTCATCGCCGCCCCGGCCGTGATCTCGAATCGCTCCCGCAACAGCAATGCGGCCTTTACCGCAAGATTCTCCGGCCCGTCAGGCAGCTCCTCATCATCCACACTCAGCGACACGTCCTCTGCGATCACCGCAGTGAGTTGATCGGTGAGATCCAGCGCCTGGAACACAGTTGCCAGTCCGTGATAGCCGTCCGCCCGGACCGGTCCGACCCCGAGATACAGATTGATCTTGGCGGGCGCGAGCACCGTCACGTGAGTGGGGGGAAACACGTCCCCAGGCTAGGTGCGCAGCATCTCGGACTTCGCGCTGGCGAGCGCTTGAAAGTCCGCAACGGTCAAGGACTCACCACGACTGGCCGGGTCGATACCGGCCACGTGGAGCACATCCACGGCAGCCAGCGGGGCGGCCCAACCGCGCAACGCCGACCGCAGCATCTTGCGGCGCTGGGCGAAGGCGGCATCGATGGCGGCAAACGTGGGTCCGCGTAATCCCGGTTGGTCCACGGCTCGGCGCTCGAACGCGACCAGGCCAGATTGGACGTTGGGAGCCGGCCAGAAGACCTCGGTGCCAACCTTGCCAGCACTGCGAGCCGACGCCCACCAGGCCATCTTGACGGTGGGCACGCCGTACACCCGGCTGCCCGGCGCGGCCGTCAACCGCTGCGCCACCTCCTGCTGAACCATGACCACGCCCGAGTGCACGCTGTCGACGGTCTCCATCACATGGAGAAGGATCGGCACGCCCGTGTTGTAGGGCAGGTTCGCCACGAACTTCGTGGGAGCGCCCACCGAAGGCATGACCATCGCGTCCTCGGTCCGGACCTCGAGTCGGGCTTCTGCGTCCGGGGCGAAATCGGCCACCGTCTGCGGCAGTCGCCGCGCGAGCCGTTCGTCAATCTCGACGGCTTGCACCCGGGCGCCGGCATCCAGCAGCGCCAAGGTCAATGAACCCAGCCCCGGACCGACCTCCAGCACCCAATCATCGGCCCGGACCCCCGCCAGGGCAACGATCCGCCGGACCGTGTTCGGATCGATGACGAAGTTCTGCCCGAGTCGCTTCGTGGGCCGCAAGTCCAACTCGGCCGCCAGTTCCCGGATCTGCGCCGGGCCCAGCAACCCCATCTACAGCCCAAACGCTGCGATGGTGTTTGCCCGCACCTGCCGGCACAACTCATCGAGGTCGACCTTGAGGTGCTCGGACATCAGTCGCATGGTCCATGGGATCAGGTAGCTGGCATTCGGCTTGCCCCGATAGGGCATCGGCGCCAGGTAGGGCGCATCAGTCTCGACCAGGATGCGATCGCGCGGCACCACGTCGAGAGCGGCCCGCAGATCAGCGGCGTTCTTGAACGTGACCACACCGGCGAACGAGCAGTACCAGCCGCGCTCACTGACCTCCCTAGCGAAGGCCGGGTCTCCGCTGAAGCAGTGCATCACCACGCGACTGGGCGGCCCGGCATCGTCAGCGATCCGCAGAATGTCGCCGTGAGCGTCCCGGTCGTGGATCACCAACGCCTTGTCGACGTCCTTCGCGATCTCGATGTGGCGACGGAACGATTCCTCCTGCGCGGCACGGCCACTGGCGTCGGTGCGAAAGAAGTCCATGCCGGTCTCGCCGATAGCCACCACGTGCGGATCGGCAGCCATCTCGGCGATCTGACGCCAAGCCCCCTGCAGCACTGACAAACCGTGTTCGGCGTGGATCCGGGGCGCCTCGTTGGGATGCAGGGCCACCGCCGCATGAACCTGCGGCCATGCCCGCGCTAACCTCACAGACTCCCGACTGCTGGGCACATCGACGCCGACCTGCACGATCTCCTCGATCCCGGCAGCCTCGGCAGCGGACAGGGCCAGCTCAATGTCCATGCCCGGCTCCCCGGTCCTGCCCTGCGCGCCGATGTCCAGGTGGCAATGGCTGTCGATGACAGGTGAGGGCAGTGGTTCCGGCAGCGGCGGGTAGCCCTGCGGAAGGCTCACGTGGTCTCCAGGCGCGGGAACAGCGCCGCACCCTTGGTGATCGTCGCGCCTGGCGCGAGTTGCCCCCATGTGGCTACGGTCGTCACGTTCTGGCCTTCCAGCGTCTCCCCCTGACCCAGGCAGGCCCACAACTCTTGCGTGGCCTTGGGCATCACCGGGTGGTAGAGGACGGCGATCGCCCGCAATGCCTCACAGATCGTGTACAGCACGGTGTCCAAGCGGGATGCGTTCGCCCCGTCCTTGGCCAACACCCACGGCTGCTGCTCAGTGACGTAGACGTTGACCGCATCGACGAACGTCTTGATCGCCAGGATCCCGCCGCTGAAGTCGAGCTTGAGCATGGCCGCATCCGCCTGTTCGGCGCTGGCCACCAGCAACTCCTGCAGGGCGAGGTCCGCGTTGGTGTAATCACCGGGAGCCGGCAACAGCCCATCGCGGTACTTGTTCACCATGGCCGTGCCGCGCGAGGCCAGGTTGCCCAGGCCGTTAGCCAGTTCCGAGGTGTAGCGCGCGGCCATGTCCTCCCACGAGAACGACCCGTCCTGGCCGAAGGCGATCGCCCGCAGGAAGTAGTAGCGGAAGGCGTCCACGCCGAAATCCTCGGTGATCTGCTCGGGTGCGATGCCGGTGAGCTTGCTCTTGGACATCTTCTCGCCGCCCACCAGCAGCCAGCCATGCGCGAACACCTTGGCCGGAAGCGGCAACCCCGCCGCCATCAGCATCGCCGGCCAGTACACCGCGTGGAATCGCAGGATGTCCTTGCCGACCAGGTGCACGTCCGCTGGCCACGTCGCATCGAATGTGGCCTCGTCCTGGCCATAACCGATGGCGGTGATGTAGTTCAGCAGCGCGTCGAACCAGACGTACACCACCTGCTTCTCGTCCCACGGCAAAGGGATGCCCCACCCCACGCTGGAGCGGCTCATCGAGATGTCCTCGAGGCCCTGCTTGATGAAACTCACGACCTCGTTGTAGGCACTCTTGGGCTCGACAGCATCCGGATGCCGCTCGTAGTGCTCGAGGAGGGCCTGCTGGAAGGCGGCAAGTTGGAAGAAGTAGTTCGACTCGTGCAGCATCTCCACAGGTCGGTCGTGGATCGGGCACCTGCCGTCGATGAGGTCGCCGGGTCGCTTGAACTCTTCGCAGCCGACGCAGTACGGACCTTCGAAATCGGCCTCGTACACGTAGCCGTTGTCCCGCAGGGTCTCCCAGAACCGCTGTACGCCGATGCGGTGGCGATCGCTGGTCGTACGGATGAAGCCGTCGGTGCGCGCGTTGATGGTCTGCAACACCGGCTTCCAGTGTTCCTCGACCAGGCGATCCGCCCACTCCTGCGGGGTTACCCCGTGCTCCTCGGCGGTGCGCTCCACCTTCGTTCCGTGCTCGTCGGTGCCCGTCAGGTAGAACACCTGCTCCTGCCGCTGCCGATGCCAACGGGTCAGCACATCGCCGGCCACGGTGGTGTACGCGTGACCGATGTGTGGGGCGTCGTTGACATAGTAGATGGGCGTCGTGACGTAGAACGCCTTGCTCATGCGGGGGTCTCCTCAGGTCTGCCGCCAAGTTTACCCAGCACCGCAGACACGCCCGGCGTTCAGTCGGTTTGGATATCGCGGCGCGCGAAGCGCGATACCCCCGCCCAGAGCAGACCCAGCCCGACCAGGGCCAACAGTACGACCGGAGTCCAGGCCATGGGTTCCAACGGCTGGTGCGGGGTCGCGGTGAACGGCATCGCGTCGAGCACGGCCTGTGGCACGTTCAGCGCATCGCCGGAGACCACCAGAATCCACATCGCGGCCAAGATCGCCCAGGATCCGGCGATGGTGAAATGGGGCAGCCAGCCGAACAGCAAGACAGCGATCCCGGTGAGCAGCATGACGGCGGGCCAGTACGTCAGAGCTGCCAGCATGAGGGACCCCGTGAGGTCCGTGTCGCCACCCGCCGAGGCGTACCCAACCCCGAGCAAAGCGCCGGCGATCAGCAACAGTACCGCCGATCCCACGGCCGGGATCAAGAGTCGCTGCCCCACCCACCGGGTGCGCGACACCGACCCAGCAAGTTGGCGCTCGATGATGCCGCTGGCCTCGTCCTGGCGCATCGTGACCGTGGTCTGGATCGCAAACACCGTCACGATCAGGGACGTCATGGTGACCAGCATCGACAGCAGCGCCGCCACACCGGTCCCACCAAGAACCTGGGCAAAGCTGCCCGCGGAATCGTCGGCGAGTTCGGTCATGGACGGGGCCACGGACCCGAACATCAGGGCCGCCAGCACGACAGTGAGCGTCCAGCCGATGATGACGTTGCGTTGCAGGTGCAGGGCCAGGCCCAGGGGCGAGGCGAAGCGGGCGGGTGCCGCGGCCGGACCTGAGCGCGCGACCAGCAGGCCCGCACCGACGTCGCGTCGCGCCTCGATCGCCAGGGCCACGCCCAGCAAGACCACTGTGAGCACAAGCGAGAACAGCAGCGGCCACCAGCGGTTGGCCCCCCAGGGCTGCATCTCCTGCCCCCAGCCGACCGGGGAGGCCCACGTCAGAGTGCCCGAGCCGAGGTCACCGATCAAACGCAGGACGTACATGATGCCCACCACCGCCGAGGCTGTCGCATTCGCAGCGCGCGGCGTGGCGGCGATCTGACCGGCGACTGCGGCCACCCCGATGGCGACCAGTCCCACCCCCGTGATCGAAGCCCCGAGAACCAAGGAGCCCATGACTGCCGATCCCACCGGGTCCAAACCGCTGACGATCGAGGCCACCGACACCCCCACACCGGTCACCACACACATCCCCGCGATGACCGTCCAGGCAGCCACGGAGCAGGCGTGTAGGCCCAGCACGCGTGACCGCAGCAACTCAGTGCGCCCGGCTTCCTCATCGGCGCGGCCAGTGCGGGTCACCAGGAACACGACAGCGAAGGCCAGCAACAACGCCGACGTCATCCAGATCTTGGTCCAGACCGCCCCACCCAACGTCGCGGGTTCGGCTGCAAGCCCGGTGAGCGCCTTGATGGATGCCGTGTTGCTGATCGAGGCGAAGTCATCCAGAGCCTGCTGGGTGTCGAGCAGATCGCGGTAATAGACACTCACATAGGCGAACAGACCCACGATGACCACCGGCCACGTGATGAGCAACAGGCGGTTACGGCGGGCGACGAAGCGCATCATGGTTCCGGTCGCCGCCAGGGAATCCTGGGCCCCGTGCTGGGCCGCCCCTGAGATGACGGGCATCTGCGTTTGGGTGGCGTTCACGACTCGGCCCCGTTCATGGCCGCCAGTTCTTGACCGTAGTGCCGTAGGAACAACTCCTCCAGCGACGGCGGGTTGGCCACTAGCGATCGCGGCTGCATGGTGGACACGACAGCCAGCACGTCAGGCAACATGGCGTCGTCCACGGCGAAGCTGACGTGCTCGCCGGTCTGCTGTAGGTCGTGTACCCCGGGCAGGGCGGCCAGTGCTTGCACATCGCCGTCGATCGTGACAGTCACTGTCGAGCGGGTGAGGTGGCGCAGTTCCGCGATTGTTCCGGCCTCGACCGTCACCCCCTCGCGGATGATGGTCACACGGTCTGCGAGCCGCTCCACCTCGGCGAAGATATGGCTGGACAGCAGCACCGACCTGCCTTCGCTGCGCATCTCCCGAATGGTCTCGGTGAAGGCGGCCTCCATGATCGGATCCAGACCCGACGTGGGTTCATCGAGGATCAGCAGGTGGGCACGCGATGCCAACGCCGCGACCAGCGCGACCTTCTGCCGGTTGCCCTTCGAATAGGTCCGCGCCTTCTTGGTGGGGTCGAGGTCGAACCGCTGGATCATCGTCGCCTTGCGGGCAGGATCCAGCGGCCCCGACAACCGACACAGGATGTCGATGCACTGGCCCCCGGTGAGATTCGGCCACAGGTTGACCTCGCCGGGTACATACGCGATGTCCTTGTGTAGGCGCACGGCATCGGACCACGGGTCACCACCCAGCACCACCGCCTGCCCGGCATCGGCGCGCAGCAGGCCGAGCAGGATCCGGATGGTCGTGGACTTCCCGGAGCCGTTGGGCCCGAGGAACCCGGTGACCTCACCGGCCGGCACTATCAGGTCGAGGCCGTTGAGGGCGACGGTCTGGCCGAAGGTCTTGATCAGGCCGCGCACCTCGATGGCGTTGGTCGATGTCATGTCAGACTCCCCTCGCGGTAGGTGAGGTATTCCTCGAGCAGGTCAGCGGTGCCCAGCACACCTTCAGTGAAGATCTCCAGTAGGGGCAGGATGTCGTCGCGCGCCGGGTCCTGCAGGGAGGCCACGAAACTTTCCGGGCTGCTCATCGGATCGAGCAGGAAGCGCACGAGCATGCCGCCCAGCGATAGGTGAGTGAGCGCGCGCAGCCGGGCTTCCTCATCACGCGACGGGCGGGCCAGACCCGTTTCGACGGCATGGGCCATGACCGGCCGGAGATCGTCGATGAGTCGGCTGAGGAAATCGCGGGCAGGATCCCCGCCGGCCAGCACTGCCCGCAGTATGTAGACCAGCAAGGTGGCCGATACCCCAGGGTCGGACAGCACCCCGATCAACTGTTGGTTGGGCGCTGCAACCCCTTTCTCCTTGACCTCGTGGTACCGGCGCAGGACTTCCGCATCACACTCGCCGCGCAGGGCGGTCTTGGTGCCGAAGTGGTGCGTGATGAGCCCTGGCGAGACGTCGGCCCGCAGCGCGATGTCGCGCACGGAGGCGTCGAATCCTTGTTCAGCGAAACAGTCGATGGCCGCGTCTCGGATGCGGGCGCGTGCCGTGAGGTCGGCTGTACGCATGTATAGGAGTCTATACGCGTGTACAGTCTTCGCCAAGGGCTGTCAACCCCGTTGCATCACGAGGGCGTACAACTCCCGACGCGACACCCCTGCCCGCTGCGCGACTTCGGCCACCGCTTCGCTGCGGCGCATGCCACGTTCCACGAGGTCGGCCACCTGATCCAGGAGATCGGCAGGATCGGGTTCAACATCCGGCGCACCGGCCACAACCAGCGTGATCTCGCCAAGGATCTCGCCGACCTCCCCGGCAAGGTCGCCGACCGTCCCCCGCAGAACCTCTTCGTACGGCTTGGTCAACTCGCGGCACACCGCGACGTGCCGGTCCTCCCCGAGGATCTCAGCCATGTCTGCCAGACAGTCCGCTAGGCGCCGGGGACTCTCGAAGAAGACCATGGTGCGCGCTTCGCTGACCAGCGTGCGCAGTCGCGCGCGCCGCTGACCAGCCTTACGGGGTAGGAATCCCTCGAAACAGAAGCGGTCCACCGGCAGCCCGCTGAGAGCCAATGCTGTGGTCAGCGCACTCGGTCCCGGGAAACAGGTCACCGGCAGATCCGCATCGATGCAACGGCGCACGGCCGAGAGCCCCGGGTCACTGACCAGCGGCATACCGGCATCACTGACGACGAGCACGGTCAACCCCTGCGCCACGTACGCGGCCAGCGCAGCAGAGCGCTGATCCTCCACCGCGTCGTAGTGAGACACCACCTTGCCGGCGATCCGCACTCCGAGGTCAGCGGCGAGCCGCCGCACACGTCGGGTGTCCTCGGCCGCGATCACATCCGCATGGGCCAAGGCATCCCGCAAACGGGTCGAGGCGTCGGCCGGGTTACCCAGGGGAGTTGCCGCCAGGATCAGTACGCCTTCACGCTCGGACATGGTGACCTCCTTATGCTGGCCCGCGTGAGCCTAACAACAGCGCCCGCGCCTGCCCAGGCCCCGGTCAAGCCAACGCGCCCCGGTCCGGCCGGCGGCTGGCGGGGGTGGCTCGGGCCGATCGCCGTCTCTATCCTGGCGGCATTACTGCGTCTGCCGAACCTCGGCCGGCCGCATGCGCTGGTCTTCGACGAGACCTACTACGCCAAAGATGCGCTGGCTCTGCTGCTGTTCGGCCATGAGATGGAGGCCAAGAAGAAGGCCGACGAACTCCTGCTGGCGATGGACGGCAACCTCGAGCAGGCGCAGGAGATCTTCAAGGACAGCCCTTCGTACGTGGTCCACCCGCCGTTGGGGAAATGGATGATCGCTGCCGGGGAAGCTGTCTTCGGCGCGAACCCCTTCGGCTGGCGGATCGCCGTCGCCGTGCTCGGGGTGCTCAGTGTGCTGCTCCTGGCTCGGATCGTGCGCCGCATGACCGGTTCCAATCTCCTGGGGACGATCGCCGGCGGGTTGCTGGCCATCGATGGCATGGCCATCACCTTGAGCCGTACCGCCCTGCTGGATGGGATCCTGGCGTTCCTAGTGCTCGTGGCGTTCGGTGCCCTCGTGCTGGACCGCGAGCGCACGCGGCGACTGTACCCGGGCCGCTCCCTACGGCCGTGGCGATGGACGGCAGCTGTCGCCCTGGGCCTGGCATGCGGGGTGAAATGGAGTGGCCTGTGGTTCGTCCTGGCCTTCGGGTTGCTCACGGTTTTCTGGGACTGGGGCTGGCGACGCCAACTGGGCCAGAAACAGGCGTTCTTGCGCACCCTGCTGCGCGACGCGCTTCCGACGGCGCTCATCTGGGCACCGATCATCGTTCTGACCTATCTGGCCACCTGGTACGGATGGTTCACCTCCAGCGGCGGGTACCTGCGGACGTGGGCCATCGACAATGGCGGTCAGACCGGCGTCGAGGGTGCCCTGCGGTCACTGGCGCACTACCACGCAGAGGCGTATCGCTTCCATACCGGACTGACCACCGAGCACTCGTATGAGTCCAATGCATGGGGGTGGCCGGTGTTGGCCCGGCCGACGAGCTTCTACTACGAATCGGAGGGGTTGGACTGTGGGGCGCAGAATTGCTCGGCGGAGGTCATCGCGCTGGGCAATCCGGTCATCTGGTGGGCGGCAGTCCTGGCGCTCTTCCACCAGGTGTGGCGTTGGTTCGCCGTGCGCGACTGGAAGGCCGGCGCGGTGCTGTGCGGCTTCCTGGCCGGGTGGGCTCCGTGGCTGCTCTTTCAGGAGCGCACAGTCTTTTCGTTCTACTCCATCGTGTTCCTGCCGTTCATGATCATGGGTTTGACGTTCTCGCTCGGGAGCATGCTCGGGACTTCTGCAAACACCCGGGAACGGCGCGGCAACGGCGCGGCCGCTGTGATCAGCTTCTTGCTGCTCGCCGTGGCGGTGTCCTGGTGGTTCTATCCCATTTGGACCGGTCAAGTCATCCCGTACTCGCAGTGGCAGATGCGGATGTGGCTGTCCACCTGGGTCTAGGCTCGCCTCATGAAACGTGCGGTCCCCCTCCTCGCCGGAGCACTCATCATTGCCACCGCCACCCCGGCCGTGGCTGCGGACATCAGGGCGGTCCCGGGCACGAATGTGGTCGAGGTCCGACAGACATTCAGCATCGCCGTGAAGTCCCGTGTGTCGCGCAAGGTGTGCCTGTTCACCAAGACGGATGGCACGTGGAACAAGTTGGCGGCATGCGAGAACGTGCTTGCCGGGCGAACTTTCAAACTGCGCGTGCGGCTGGGCACTGCCGCCGTCGGGCGCAACCCCTATCTGATCGGTTCCGCGAAGGCAAAATCGAAGGCAAAGCCACCCAAGGTGCGGTCCAACAAGTTCATGGTGCGCGTGTTGGCCCCCACGACGGCCGGGGGATAACCCTTTGGAGCCGTTTACGCACATTGGTTCACTTTCCGCCATGAGGCTCATAGCGGAAAGTGAACCAACTGTCGTTTACTCAGCAAAGTGTGATTGCTGGGCGGGGACCACGAGCAACTGGGCAGAAGGTGCTGCGACACGCCGACGCGAATGGCAACACCTGCCCAATCCGTGAACTTGCCACGGCAACCTGCGCTCCGGTCGGCAAGCGCGGGCCAAATCGGTCACTAAGTGACGTGTTTGGCCCGCGGTCCAACTCGCTCATCCTCGAATCCAGTACCACATCGAATCTCCCGGCCCCCCCCCAAGGGGGACAGGGAGATTCGTGGTGGAGCTGAGGGGAACCGTCGGACTACGTCCTCCTCCTCGAATCCGGTACCAAATATGTTTGGCCCGGCCCCGCAAGCGGGACCGGGCCAAACAAAGTGGAGCTGAGGGGAACCGTCGGACTACGTCCTCCTCCTCGAATCCGGTACCAAATATGTTTGGCCCGGCCCCGCAAGCGGGACCGGGCCAAACAAAGTGGAGCTGAGGGGATTCGAACCCCTGACCCCCTCGATGCGAACGAGGTGCGCTACCGGACTGCGCTACAGCCCCTAGACCTCACCAAGAGTAGCAAGGGCTACTCATTGGCAGCACGGGCGGTTTCGTACTCCGGACAGGCCAACTCGTCCAAGCCGAGCTCGGCGTCGACATCCTGACCCGTGCGCAAGGCAGCTGCCTGCTCAAGCATGCGCTCCGCGGTCCAAGGGCCGTTGTCGGTCGAGTCGATCTCGCGAGGCAAGTGCGTCGCTTTGGGGGCCCGCATGTAGGAGGGCTGCGGTGACTCCCGGGGCTCCCAGGTCGGTGTAGCCGCAGCCTCTGCGACCGGCGCATCCTGCACCTTCGGTACCGGTTGGGCCACGAGACGAGACGGGTTCTTCAACAGGAAGACGTAGCCACCCAGCACTGCCCCGAGCAGCACCGGCCACATGAGAGGCACCACTCCCAGCACTGCGCCCACCAGAGCAATCGCGCTCAGACCACCGAGAACAGTCAGGATCCGCCGGCGCCGCACGACAGCCGCGACAGTCGCCTGCTTGCGCACCTGTTGCTGCCGGGCGCGTTGCCGATGACCATCCTCAGCAGTCCCCACGAACGGGTCGATCCCCAAGTCCAGGTGTTTGTCGATGGCCGAGTCCGCAGGAGCGGTGTCGACCCGACTGGCCGAGCGTCCGGGCATGGCCGCCACATCGTGAGACCGATGTTTGCGTGAGGTCACCGCGTGCAAGGAGCGCCGGAAACGTTTGGAGGTCCGCGTGTCGCGGTATCGGTCGGACGTTCCCAGCCATCGAGGAAGGAGAACGACCGCCCACATCGCGATGACTGCTGCATACAGGAGGCCGGTGAGCACGGGCCCAGCCTACGGGCGCTCCGGCGCCTCACCGGGGATTTGCTGGGGCGTGTTCCTGGCCAGACTGGCCAAGAAGGCGTCTGCCAGGGGCACATCGACCTCTTCGGTGGTGAGGGCGTAGGACAGGTGATCCTGCCAGTCCCCGTTGATATGCAGGTAGCGTTCCCGTAGACCTTCGTAGCGAAAACCCAGTCTTTCCACGACGCGGATGCTAGGGGCGTTGTCCGGACGGATGTTGATCTCGATGCGATGCAGGCCGGCCGCGAAACAATGATCAGTGGCCATGGCCACGGCCAACGGCATAAAACCGCGACCGGCCGCCTCCTGGTCGATCCAGTAACCGATGTGACCACCGCGCAGAGATCCCAGATGCACACCGCCCACCGTTACCTGGCCCCGGAAACTGCCGTCGATCACCAACGCGAAGGGCAGCGTCGACCCCGCCCGAGCTGCGGAGTTCAGCGCGCGCACCATCCCGCGAAAGGTGGTGGGGGCATCATTGGCACCAGGCGGTAATGTCGCATCCCAAGGACGCAACCACGTGCTGTTGCGTGCGCGCACCTGCTCCCACTCCCGCTTGTCTCGCACGCTGAGCGGGCGCAGGACCAGCGGGCCCCGGCGCAGCTCGACGGGCCACAGCCTGGTCATTGGGTTTCCAGATGCACCACGGTGACCATCTCCCCCACAGTCACCTCGTCGGTGTCCGCAGGCAACATGATCATGCAGTTCGAGTCGGCCAAAGCCTCGACGCCCGCTCCGAGCGGCTTGACCGAACCATCAGCACAGACCGCTGGAATCATGCGCGTCTCACCCCGGGTGCCTGTCACCGACTCGGTGAGGGCCAGCTGCTCGCGCGCTCCGAACACCTCAGAGTGGCCCATCAGCCGTCGGACCACCGGGCGCACGAACAACTCGAAGGAGACGAAGGCCGCCGTTGGTTCGCCCGGAAGGGCCAGCAGAGGCACGTTGCTGGAACCCAACGACCCCATCCCCTGCACCCGGCCGGGGTCGAGCGCCACCCAGGCAAAGTCCACCGTCCCCATCGTGGCCAGCACCGGGCGCACCACGTCATCCGGCTCGCTTCCGATGCCGCCGGTCGTGACGACCATGTCGGCGCGGCCGAGCTGGTCGTCGAGAATTTTGCGCAACAACACCGGATCGTCATCGATCGGCCCGACGCGGTAGCTCAAAGCGCCCGCCTCGACGATGGCGCAGGCCATGGACACGCCGTTGATGTCCGGCTTACTGGCTCCGGCCCCGGTCGTTCGCACACGACTTGTGTCATACAACTCGGTGCCCGTCGTGATCACTGCGACTCGCGGCCGGGGGTAGGCCGGGACCTTGCCCACCCCGATGGCAGCGAGCACCGCGATCTCCCGCGACCCCAGCACCTGACCGACCGTGAGCAGGGTGTCCCCCGCGCTCACCTCACTGCCGGCCATGGCGATGTGCTCGCCGCGGGCCACCGCCTTTCCGACCCGCACGATCGGGGCGCCCCGATCGGTGTTCTCCAGCGGGAGCACGCAATCGGCACCGTAGGGAATCGGGGCCCCCACCGCGACCGGAACCAGGCAACCGGGAGCCAGGCCCGACCCGAAGGGCAGCTCCCGCATCTGCAGGACCGACGTCGGCGATGCCACCGCGATGTCACCGGCGCGGGCGGCGTATCCCGCCACAGCACTGCAATGAAAAGCCGGGATGTTGGCAGGCGCCGTCACATCCACCGCCAGCACGCAGCCGTTGGCGTCGAGCAATGGCAAAGCCAGTGGTTCCAATGGCCGGACTCGGCTCATCACCAGCTGCAAATGCTCGGCAAGGCTGCGCATCAGTCGTTCTCGAACTCCCCGGAGGCCACGAAGCCGCGCAGCCACGCCCGAAACTCCGGTCCGAGGTCCTCACGGCTGCTGGCCAACCGTACCGTCGCCTGCAGATAGGACTGCTTGTCGCCGGTGTCGTAACGCCGCCCGTTGAAGACGACGCCGTACACCTGACCGCCCTGTTCGGCAGGGGTCTCGGCCAGCGTCTTCAAGGCATCGGTCAACTGGATCTCGTCGCCGCGGCCCGGCTCGGTATCGCGCAGGACGTCGAAGACGGCCGGATCCAGCACATACCGGCCGATGACGGCCAGGTTGGACGGCGCGGAGTCCGCATCGGGCTTCTCCACCAGATCCGTGACCCGCACGGCGGCACTGCCCTCGACGGCTTCCACCGCCGCGCAGCCGTACAGGTGGATCTGGGAGTGTGGTACCTCCATCAGACACAGCACGCTGCCACCGAGTTCCGCCCGAACACTGAGCATCTGGTCAAGGACCGGATTCCGGGCATCAATGATGTCGTCACCGAGGAGCACCGCGAACGGCTCATCTCCCACGTGCATGTCGGCACACAACACCGCATGGCCCAGGCCCCGGGCCTCCCCCTGCCGCACGTAGTGCACCTGTGCCAGTTCAGCGGCCTCCATGACAGCAGCCAGTCGGTCCTTGTCGTTCTTCTTCGACAGGGTGCGCTCCAGGACGGGCGCCCGGTCGAAGTGGTCCTCCAGCGACGCCTTATTACGGCCGGTGATGATCAGAACATCATCAAGTCCCGCCTCCACCGCCTCCTCCACCACGTACTGAATCGCAGGACGATCCACGACCGGCAGCATCTCCTTGGGCGTGGCCTTGGTCGCGGGCAAGAACCGGGTGCCTAGCCCGGCCGCGGGGATGACTGCCTTCGTAACGCGATGTCTTGACATACCCCGACTCTATTGCGTTCTAGGACCCACTTTCGACCAGCGGGCTCACGCATCCCGGCGCAGCAACAGTACGAAACCCTGCGCCATCAAAGCGACCATCCAAGCGACCCAAACCCCCGCGCCCCACAGTGCGTCAGCCCCGCCGCCAAACCAGTTGGTCATGGCCGTCAGCGGGAAGAATTTCGGCAGCCACTCGGCGCGCTCGGCGATCAGGGGCAGCAGCAGCATCTCCATCAAGAAGATGAGCAGCGGACCGATGATTCCCAGCGGATGGTTTCGGGTGATCACAGTCAGCGAGAACGCCAGCGTGCTGAACGTCAGGCCGAACACGGCCACGTGCCAGGCGGTGGCGGCCCACGATTGCGTTCCGCTGACCGCCATCGGCGAGGAGGCCAGCACGCCATAACCCACACCGGCGCTGACGGCGAGGACGAGGAACACCAGCAGCAGGGTGATGACCAACTTGGCGAAGAAGACGGGTCCCCTGCGCGGGAAGGCGGTCAGCGTCAGCCGAATCGTGCCATATCGATACTCATGCCCGAAGGCCATTGCCGCCAGGGACGAAATGAGGACCATGGTGAACGGGTTCGTGACGACGACCGACTCGAGGGCCTCTTGCAGGGGTAGCGATTCCCCGCCGTCGACCCCACTGACGCCGGCGAACAGGACGGCGAGGAGGGCCACCCCTAGCACCGTGAACAGTGAGGTGATCCAGGTGGTGCGAATGCTCCTGGCGCGTCGCCATTCGAAGCTGAGCAACTCGCTCACAGCACACCCCCCAGGGCGTAGTCCTGGCCTTCCCTGGTGAGTTCCAGGAAAGCTTGTTCGAGGCTGGCGGTGCGCAACGTGAGTTCCTGCACTGCCGCGTTGGCCCGGAAGGCGATGTCGCCGACCTGATCCGTACTGACCCCCTTGATGGCAAAGCCGCCCGGTGCCTCGGACACGGCGTCGGCCCCGAGCTGCGCGACCAGCGCTGTGCGCAACGAATCCAGATCCGGTGTCCGCACGAGCACATCCGTGGTCGTGGCGCGCGTCTTGAACTCGGCCATGGACTCATCGGCGAGCAGTCTTCCCCGTGCGATGACGATGACCTGATCGGCCATGATCTCCATCTCGCTGAGCAGGTGGCTCGAGACCAGAACAGAGCGACCCTCAGCGGCGTAGTGCTTGAGGTAGTCGCGCAGCCATTGGATCGACTGCGGGTCCAGGCCGTTGGCCGGTTCGTCCAAGAGCAACACCGCCGGCTCGGCGAGAATCGCAGTGGCAAGACCCAAACGCTGCCCCATCCCCAGGGAAAAGCCCTTGGGCTTCTTCTTGGCCACCGATTCCAGGCCCATCAGCGCGATCACCTCGTCCACCCGTTTCCGGCTCGTCTTGCTGGCCGCGGCGAGCATGCGCAGATGATTGCGCGCACTGCGGTTGGGATGGAAGAACTTGGCGTCGAGGTGAGCGCCCACCACGCTCGGCGCGTGCGGGTAGAGGTCCAACGGTTTGCCGTCCCACAACGTCACCCCCCGACCGCGGTCGAGGCCGAGCATCAGGCGCATGGAGGTGGACTTACCCGATCCGTTGGGGCCCAGGAAACCGGTCACTTGGCCCGGCTTGACCTGAAACGACAGATCATCCACGGCCACGGTCCTGCCGTAGGCCTTGTGCAGATTGGATGCGGTCACGATCACCACCCGAACCTAACTCAGGGGTCTGACGGACCACAATCAGCCATGCCCCTGCACAATGGGGCTGAGAGATTTTGGAGCGTCCATTGCCTACCTACATGTACAAGTGCGCCGACTGCGGGCACCGGTTCGAGGACGTGCAGGGATTCCACGACGACCCACACGACACGTGTCCGGATTGTGGCGGGCAGGTCCGACGCCTGATCGGTAACGTCGGCGTCACCTTCAAGGGTTCTGGTTTCTACCGCACCGACTCGCGCAGCGACAAGAAGAAAACCGGCACCGCACCGGCAGCGAAGACCGAAGCCACGACCGATTCCAAGAGCGACACCGCGAAGCCCGCGGCGAAAGACGCGAGCACGCCGAAGTCGACGCCGAGCGCAGGCAAAGCAACCTCCTGACCCGCCTGTGGACAGCGACCGGCGGATGTCGGTACTCCGGCCTACGTTCGACGCATGGTCATCACCACATGGGCACTGCAACGACGATGGCAGCGCGCGCAACGCCCAATCGCAGTTCTGCTGGTTAGTCTGGGCGCCTTTCTGATGTGGTCGCAGGACAGTGCCACACCGCCTGCCGAAGCCACCGTGGTCGCTGTGGCGGACGTGGCGGCGGGCGAGATCGTGCAGCCCAGCGACGTGCAAGTGGTGCAGTGGCCAGTGGCAAGCCGACCCCAGGCCGCAGCCCGCTCGCCCGATGAGTTCGTAGGCCGCACAGCAACTGCGGCCATCGCGGCCGGCGAACCGCTCACCCCCGCTCGCGTTGCAGGCCCGGGTGCCCTTAGCGCCATCGGGGCGGACGTCGTCGCCGTCCGTCTTCCCGACGATGCGCTGACCCGATCCGGGCTCATCCGCGCCGGCGACCACGTCAATGTGGTCGGACAGACCCAGACGGGTGTGCGCACCTTGGTGACGGGCGCCATCGTGCTGACGGTGACGCAGGATCAGGGCATCATCGTGGCGGTTCCAGCAACCAACGCCGCCCAGGTCGTCCAGGCTGCTTCCTCGGACTCTTCGTCCGTGGTTCTCCTGGCCGGGTAACCCGTCAGGCTCGTTCCGCGGGGAGCCACTGTGGCACATACCCTTGGTCTCATGACCGCCACCAACACTCTCCTCGTGGAGCAGATCGGCCATGAGTTCACAGCATCGCAACAGTACGCCGCGTTCGCGGTGTGGTTCGACCAGCAAGCTCTGCCACAACTTGCCGGCCGGTTCTACGCGCAGTCGCTCGAGGAGCGCAACCACGCCATGATGATCGTCAGTTACCTCATGGACCGTGGCAAGGATGTGACCATCCCGACGATCCCGTCCCTGGCAGCCATTCCGGACTCAGTTACCGGGGTACTGGAGTTCTCGATAGCGCAGGAGGAGCAGGTCACCACTCAATTCGAGCGGATCATCGCTGCGGCGCGGGCTGACGGTGACTACCTCGCCGAACAGTTCACCCACTGGTTCCTCAAGGAGCAGGTGGAGGAAGTTTCGAGCATGTCGACGCTGCTGCAGGTCGCCCAACGAGTCGGCGACAACCTCATGTTGCTGGAGGACTACCTGGCCCGGGAGGGAACCGAGGCCGGGGTCGATCCCACTGCGCCGCATGCGGCCGGCGGCGCGGCCAGTATTACTGTCTAGGCCTGATCATGGTGCGGGGGCCGCTCATTGAGCAGGTCCGCATCCGTGCTCTCGTGACCACCGGTCTCGTCAGTCGTGATCTGCGGATCGAGGTCGACGTCAAGGCGCAGCTTTCCAGGCACGTGTCCAGGGTACGCCTGCCGCCAGTTACCCTCGAGTGTGCGTGGAACTGCTGTTTGTGCCCTTGTCGTAGCCACGCTTGTGCCGTCTGCGGCGGTGGCGCAGACCGAAGAACCCCTGCCGCAACGGCTGCAGATCGGGGAGTCGCGCAACGGCACACCGATCATCGCCCGACGCCAGGGCCCGGCCGACGCCAAACATGTTCTGCTGGTCCTAGGCCAGATGCACGGCGATGAGCCGTACGGCAGATACGTCGTGGATCAGTTGCGGACAATGGCTCCGAAGAAGGACACCGCCATCTGGACGGTGCGAACCATCAACCCGGACGGCGCTCGCCTGCGCACTCGCCGCAACGCCGCGCGGGTCGACCTCAACCGCAACTTCCCGGACAACTGGCTGCCCGGCAATCCCGCGTCACTGTACTACTCGGGTCCGCGGCCTGCCAGTGAACCCGAGACCCGCGGATTCCTTGCTGGAATGGAGTCCATCCGCCCGGACGCGATCGTGTCATTCCACCAGCACGCCAATCTCGTGGATCGCGGCCAGTCGCGCAAGGTCCGGCCATGGGTGAAGCGGTTGAGTCGCGACCTGAACCTGCCCATCAGCCGGATCTCGTGTGTGACCAAGTGCGCCGGTACCATGACGGGCTGGTTCAACGCGAATCAGCCGGGCTGGGCCGTGACCGTTGAACTGCCCCGCTCGATCAGCGTCGCCCGCCAGCGATCGATGGCACGCGCGATGGTGCGCCTGGCTCCGGATCTGAAGCCGACCGCCGATCGCACGATCCCGGAGCCCACGCCGAGCCCTACACCCACCGTGACTCCAACCCCCACGGCAACTCCCACACCCACCGTCGAGGTCACGCCCACCCCTGCAGTGGGGTGACGGACACGACGAACCCCCCGGTGCACGCGGCATCCGGGGGGTCCGTGACGTCCGATCAGGCCTCGGACTTCACCGCAGTCGGGTCGTAGCCGTAGTAGGCGGTCCGAGCGTCGCGGCGCTCGTGAGCCTCCAACTCCGCGTCCTTGGCGAAATCCTCGTCGAGGTCGATGTCATTGACGTGGAAGCGGGGGTTGTTCTCCCACATCCACTTCTCCAACTCGGGGCCGGACTCGTACGAAGTGATGAGGCAGTAACGGGGCTCGTCGCCGCCGTGCCACACGGAGTGCCACAGACGCTCAGAATCCACGACCAGCTGCGCACCGGCGGGAAGCTTGATCCGTACTTCGCTGCTCGGATCGTTGATGTCCTCGCGCAGCACCATGTAGGTGTCGGTGTCATCGGTGAGGTTCATGAAACAGCGAACGACCCACCCTTCACCATCAGGATTCAGACGGTTGTTGTCATCCTGGTGGGAGTTGTAGACCGCATCCGCGTAGGAGTTCGGCTGCAGCTCGATGATGCGGCAACGTCCCACGTTCGCGCCCGATTCGAGTGCGCGCTTCACCAGCGTGGGGGCCTTCTCCACCTGGCTGTCGATCCAGACGCCGTTCTTGTCAGCCTTGGGCGGGTCAAAGTGCCAGAACCCGTTGCACTCGATCTCGCCGTAGGCACTGGCCAACGGCGCGAAGCGGGTATCACCACCGGACTTCCAGTCCACGTACTCGAGTGACATCCATTCCTGCGGGTCGACCGGGTCACCGTACGCGTCGAGAACGGCGTAACCGGTTTCCTCAAGCATCGAGAGTTTGTAGTGGGCCATGGAACCTCCAGACTTCTGTGCGCCACGGGAAGGGGTATGTGTGGCTCACTACCATCATTCCAGAGGTCGGGCCACCGCAATCGTGTTCTTGCTCACATGTCGCGAATTCTGATACCGAACGTATTCCTCCATTTGGGGTGCGCGCCCCCGTTTTCGAACGGCATAGTGGCGGCATGCCCCTATCCGTGGTCCCCG
>Ga0208938_1000789_pt1 | contig 20918 bp, 20 predicted proteins | sample AD_UKC125_MetaG_FD_184434 | JGI IMG/M metagenome (GOLD analysis project Ga0208938, IMG submission 184434) | Active sludge microbial communities of municipal wastewater-treating anaerobic digesters from USA - AD_UKC125_MetaG (SPAdes) (version 2) | ecosystem: Engineered > Bioreactor > Anaerobic >...
CACTGCTGTTGTTTTTCCTTTTACATCGCCTTGAAAATAATCATTGAATTTCTGAAACAGAATGGTTTTCTGCCGATTGTTTACCTCTTCAACGGCCTTAAGCACATTCATTTCATAACCCACATTCTCGGCTACCTTAATAAGGGCACGGATGTCTTTCGGGAAACAACTTCCCCCATAGCCACAACCGGGATAAAGAAATTTCTTTCCGATACGGGAATCACTCCCCATCCCCCGACGCACCATATTGACATCGGCACCTACCCGTTCGCACAGGTTAGCAATATCGTTCATAAAACTAATACGTGTGGCAAGCATAGCATTGGAAGCATATTTAGTCATTTCGGACGACAAAATATCCATGAATATCACCCGAAAATTGCTCAGAAGAAACGGACGATAAAGTTTACTCATCAATTCCTTTGCCCGTTCGGTTTCCACACCAACCACTACCCTGTCGGGGCTCATAAAATCTTCTACAGCGGCACCTTCTTTCAAAAATTCGGGGTTGGAAGCCACATCAAATTCAAGATCCGATAAGCCGCGATCATCTAAGCGTTTACGAATCAACTCTTTTATTCGATAAGTAGTTCCTACCGGAACCGTACTTTTCGTCACAATCAACACATAACGAGAAAGGTTATCAGCAATGGTTTTTGCCACTTCAAAAACGGCAGACAAATCCGCATTTCCCATCTCATCGGAAGGTGTTCCCACAGCAATAAAAACCATATCCATATCATTCAAAACTGACGGCAAATCGGTAGTAAAATGCAACCGATCGGCATCGTAGTTGCGCTGAACGATATTGGTCAGCCCGGGTTCATAAATAGGAATGACTCCGTTTTTCAATCCTTCAATCTTTTCTGCGTTAATGTCCACGCAAAATACGTTGACTCCCATTTCGGCAAAACATGCACCCGAAACCAAGCCAACATAACCGGTACCTACAATTGCAATATTCATATTATACTGTCGTTTTTAAATATTTCTTCAAATTTCGTATCGGATAAAGAATAGTGAGAAAACTAATGATGCTCACAGAAACAAAAACAATGAGAATATCCGTTGCTTTCACCACAACCGGATAGGCTTCCACAATGTAAGCTCCCGGCGTATCGCCAAGACGCAGCAAGCCAAAATATTGTTGAACCAAACACAAAATCAGACCGATAACAATACCGGAAACAATTCCAAAAAAAGCGATAAGCCATCCTTCATACAGAAAAATACGCAAAATCAGCTGATCGGATGCCCCCATATTACGAAAACTGCGAATATCCTCCCTCTTTTCCACAATCAGCATGGAGAGTGATCCCGCTACATTGAAAACCGCTATTAAAAGGATAAAAGCAAGGATTAAAAACGTTACCCATTTTTCGATCTGAAGCATATTGTACGACTCTTTTTGCTGTTCGTATCGATCTTCAACCACGTATTGATCGCCTAATATACGACAAATTTTTTCTTTTACCTCTTTTACAGAAGCCCCCGGTTTTAATTTGATATCGAGCGACGACACTTCTGTGTCGTATTGAAAAAGCTCTCGGGCCAATTCAATGGGTATAATGACCATATTTTCATCGTATTCGGGCTGATTCAGGCTAAATACTCCTCCAATCTGAACAGCTTCCATTATAAATGCACCTGCAGGATTGGCCAAGTTCACCTGCACGTTGCGTTTAGGAGCATAAATAAAAATGGGTTGAACAAATCCGGCACGCGCTCCCAACGTAACAGCCAAGCCTGCTCCAAGCGTAATATAATCAACAGGCCCTTCACGCAGTTGGAAAGAACCATCAATAATCAGCTTTTCCATCTCAGCAAGGTATTTAAAATCCTCCGAAACTCCTTTCACTAAAACCGGCGCCTGTCGATCTTCATATACTATCAACGCATTTTCTTCCAGCGATTCCGATATCAGATCAATCTCGCCCAACGACAATATTTTATCGAACTCAGACGTGTGGTAATCAAAAACCTTGCCTTCCTTTATGGTGATTTTCAAGTCGGGGTCGAAAGCGCTAAACATGCCTTCTACAATGCTTCCGAAACCGTTGAAAACCGACAACACACACACCATAGCCATTGTGGCTACAGCAATGCCGATCACCGATATCAATGAGATAACATTGATGGCGTTATGCGATTTCTTTGAAAATAAATACCTTCGTGCAACAAAAAACGGAAGATTCAATACCGACTTGCTTTATTCGTTTTTTAACAATTTATCGATTTTCTCGATATAATCGAGTGAGTCATCGAGATGAAATATCAACTCCGGCACAATTCGCAACTGTTTCCCGATGCGCGTACCAAGGTCATAACGTATAGACTTAACGTTTTCCGTGATATTTTTCAGCAACTCTTCGGCTTTTTCCGGAGGAAAAATACTCAAATAAACATGAGCAACACTTAAATCGGGCGATACGCGCACATGAGTCACCGAAATAATTACGCCTTTTGTTTTTCGCGTCTCCTCCAAAAAGAGTTCACTCAACTCTTTCTGTATTAAACGATTTATTTTTTGTTCTCTGTTTGGTTTCATATCTTTTTATTTTTTTCGAATGAGGGTCAATCCATCCCTAATAGGAAGCATCACTTTTTCCACTCGATCGTCATTTGCCAACTTATCGTTAAATTCTAAAATCCCTTTCGTCTGAGGATCCCGATTCTGATTTTCTGCCAGCACTTTGCCGTTCCAAAGCGTGTTATCTACAAAGATAAATCCTCCCGGGCGTACTTTCGGAAATACTGTCTCAAAATATTCCCAATATTTTCGTTTATCAGCATCAATAAACACCAAATCGAAAAAATTATCCTTAAATGTAGGAATAATATCTAATGCATCACCGATGTGAAGAGATATTTTTTCTTTTTGTTCCGATTGATCGAGGTATTTTCGGATAAAATCTTCCATTTCATCGTCGATCTCAATTGTATAAAGATGCCCCTCCTCGGGCAATCCTTCAGCCAGACAGATAGCAGAATAGCCGGTATAGGTTCCTATTTCCAAAATGCGTGTGGGACATATCATGCGCACAAACATCTTTAGCAGTCGACCTTGCAAATGACCGGCTATCATGCGTGGACGCAGTAAATGCAGATGAGCATCACGTCGGAGTTTTTTCAACAAATCGGGTTCGGGATCAGAATGTGAAAGTATATATTCTTTTATATATTCCTCACTTACATCCATTATGCATACCTATGCTTTAAAAAAATTATTAACGTACTTATACCAAACAACGCTATTATTTATTTTTCTGTTGTGAAATCGGGTAAATAATAATTCTCTGTAGCTTGAAGAATCTTCCATGCCTCGTTAATATCGATATAAGTTGTTCCTCCCTTTTCACCAAAACTTCCACCCAAATAGGCTACCCTGTCTTCGGGTTTAATCATGCCACTCTCCATCAATTTTTTTACGGCATTAACGTAATATGCTCTTCGGCTCTCTTTCATATTATCAGCACCACCTCCCGGTTGATATTCGGCCCATATGCCATATGACAATGAGAGTTCGCGTGCCAAACGCTCGCTCGTTGTTACTGCAAAAACCGGACTTCTACCCCGAAATGCCGCCAATATACGCGCTGTACGACCGCTATGACTGTCGGTAATAATTGCTTTTGTATTTAATTTTACCGCCGATTTCACCGCTTGTTCGGCAAGGTATGAAGTAACGTCATAGGCTTCCTCGGAATCGTAAAGTATAGGGATATAGTTTTCTTCCAGTTTCGTTTTTTCGGCCTCGTGCGATACCTTTGTCATGGTGCGCACCGCTTCAATGGGATATTTACCGTGAGCCGTTTCGCCACTAAGCATCATAGCATCTGTGCTACAAAAAACGGCATTGGCAATATCTGTGATTTCAGCACGCGTAGGGCGTGGATTTTCGATCATCGAATGCAGCATCTGCGTTGCCACAATAACGGGTTTTTGATGGTGAATAGCTTTACGAATCAATATGCGTTGAATACCGGGAATCTTTTCCTGAGGCACTTCAATACCTAAATCGCCCCGAGCAACCATAATTCCATAGGCCACCTCCAAAATTTCGTCAGCATTATCCACTCCCTCCTGATTTTCAATTTTAGCAATAATTTTAATAGGGCTGTTATATTCATCGAGTATTTTTTGTACAGCCATTACATCTTCTCTGTTTCGTACAAATGAATGGGCAATAAAATCGATATCGCTTTCAACAGCAAGACGAATAAATCTGCGGTCGCGTTCGGTTATTGTCGGGAGATTGATGCGGACTCCCGGAATATTCACACTCTTTCGGCTTCCCACAACACCATCGTTTTTCACTCTACACAATACATAATCGGGGTGAACCTCCTCCACTTTTAGATCGATTTCACCATCGTCAATCAAAATATCCTCTCCCGCCTGCATCTCTTTGGCAATATCGGGGTAAGAAACATAAATCACCTCACGCGAAGAAACACCATTGGGATTGCCAGCAATACGAATAAGATCGCCTGCATACAATTCTATCGGCGCTTCAACTATTGTCGTCCTGATTTCAGGTCCTTTGGTATCGAGCAACAAAGCAATGCGATTGGAGACTGCTCGAACATTATTGACAATTTTTAAAAATCCCTCTTCATTCAAATGTGCTGAATTCATCCGCACCACATCCATTCCTTCATTAAAAAGCTGTTGAATGAAAGAAATATCGCACCGTTGATCGGAAATGGTGGCTATAATTTTTGTATGTTTATGCATATTCTTCTTTTTTTTGTCGTGTTCTTTTTTCTTGTATAAAATAGACAAAACGAGAAATCTATTGAAATAAAAATGCCCGTTATGACTTTTTGTTTTTACCTGTAAGCGCTTCAATAGCCAAACGATAAGAATCGAGACCAAAACCAACAATCACTCCCCTGCATACGGAAGAAATCATTGACCGATGACGAAATTCTTCACGGGCAAAAACATTGGATACATGTACCTCGACTACCGGTGCAGGAACGGCCTTAATGGCATCGCGAATAGCCACGGAAGTGTGCGTATAACCTGCAGCATTCAGCACAATACCGTCGCAGCCAAAACCTGCTTCCTGGATTTTATTAATGATTTCTCCTTCGATATTGGATTGAAAATATTCGAGTTCAACATCAGAAAAAATCTCTTGCAATTGAGTAAAATACTCTGCAAAGGAAATGTTGCCATATATGTTGGGTTCGCGCACACCGAGCAAATTCAGGTTGGGACCGTTAATGATTTGAATTTTCATCCTTTCACTTCTTTTTTCAGACAAAGATACAATTTTACCACCTATTCATCTCAAACATACTTTATTTTTTTGGGTCAGCAATAAAATTAGTCTACCATCTGAACTATCATTGCGGTAAATACGTTATTATAGAATCGGAACTCAAAATTTTAAAAAAAATGAAACCAAAAATTGCGTTTTTTGATACAAAATCGTATGATAAAGCATTTTTTCTCGAAAAAAATCAACAATATGGATTTGAAATAAAATTTTACAAAAGCCATCTAAATAAAGACAATGCTATACTGACCAAAGGATTTGACGTGGTTTGCATCTTTGTAAACGCTGAAGTAGATGCCGAGGTAATTGATATCCTGGTGGAAAATGGAATAAAACTCATCGCTTTACGATGCGCAGGATATAACAATGTAGATTTAAAAGCAGCAAAAAACCGAATCAAAGTAGTTCGCGTTCCGGCTTACTCTCCACACTCCATTGCCGAATATACACTTGCTCTTATACTGACCTTAAACAGAAAAATCCACAGGGCTTACAACCGGACACGCGAAGGCAATTTTGCTCTTGAAGGATTGATAGGTTTTGAAATGAATGGGAAAACTGCCGGAATAATCGGTACCGGAAAAATTGGTAAAATTGTAGCACAAATTCTCAAAAGCATGGGAATGAATGTATTGGTATATGATCTCTACCCCGATACGGAATTTGCTGAAAAAAATGGCATTCAATATACTTCGCTGGACGAATTGTACCGAAATTCGGATATCATATCACTTCACTGTCCTTTAACCAAAGAAACGGAGTATCTTATCAACAAAGATTCGATCGATAAAATGAAAGAAGGGGTAATGATCATCAATACAGGGAGGGGAAAACTCATTAATACGAAAGATTTGATTGAAGGGCTAAAAGATAAAAAAGTAGGCTGTGCAGGACTTGACGTTTACGAAGAAGAAGGTGATTATTTCTATGAAGATTACTCCAATATCGTCATCGACGACGATATTCTTGCTCGCCTTCTAATATTTAATAATGTCATTGTAACCTCACATCAGGCTTTTTTCACGAAGGAAGCGCTTTCCGAAATCGCACGGATAACCCTGCAGAATATTCAGGATTTCTTTGACGGTAAACCACTTGTAAACGAAGTATCGGCTTAATTCCAACAAATCACTTAAAATTTTATCAGCAATAATCCGCCAACAAGCTGCACGTTGGCATATATCGAATAAATAATTTTTCAAGAAGCGCTTTGTGTACTTTCTTCCTTTGCTTTATAAGCAATGGCATAAAACCGTATTTGCTTAATAACCGCAAGCAGTCCATTAGCACGGGTGGGTGAAAGATGTTTGGTGAGACCAATTTCCTCCATAAAGTGCAGATCGGCATTGATAATTTCATCGGGAGTGCGACCATTAAAAACCCTGAGTACCAATGCCAACAATCCTTTCACGATCACGGCATCGCTATCTGCCTGGAAATAAAGCCGTCCATCACGATAAGTTGTTTGCAACCACACCCTGCTTTGGCATCCTTCAATAAGATTTTCAGGGGTTTTATATTTGTCGTCCAACGGCTCTAGTGAATTTCCCTGTTCTATAATAAAAGAATACTTATCCAGCCAGTCGTCAAAGACACTGAATTCGTCAATAATTTCCTTTTGTACTTCGTCGATTGTTTTCATAAATCTGTTTAACCAAAAAATTGTTCATTCACACACCTTTTTCTGAATAAATTACTTCCATCACAGTTTGTCCTACTGCTTTTAGTGTACTACGACTAATAATATCCATATCATCATTGTGAGTATGCCAGTGAGAGGGAAAACCTGTAGAAGTATTGTCTTTGATATTGATGATATCGACAGCCGGCGCACGATGATGTTTATTCACAGGCAAATGATCGTCGGTAACGTATCCGTTATTACGACTAATGAAAAACTGTCCGTAACCTAAATTGACAGCCGTGCGCCAGATTTTTCCCACTATGTTGGCTGCGTATTGTACAGAATAGCCTTCTTTCATAAACGTAGCATCGGGGGCACCTACCATATCCAATAAAATGCCGTACGAAGCCTTATATTTGGGAACGTGAGGATTTTTTGCCCAATATTCCGATCCCAAACACCACCATTCCCCGGGTACGGTATGGGTATCGAAAACAGGTTGGCCACCGTCCTCGAGATCAAAAAAAATAATATCGATTCCCACAGCGGTAGGTTTTTGTTGCAATTGACGGGCAATTTCCAACAAAACTCCCACCCCACTAGCACCGTCATCGGCCCCAAGAATAGGTTGTTTCTGTTTATCGGGATCGGTTTCCCTGTCGGCCCATGGACGAGTATCCCAATGAGCAAAAAGCAAGATACGTTTTGCTTTTTCCGGTTGATAACTTCCGATAATATTCCGCATATGAAGGGTATTCCCGTCATAATATCTGATATCGGCTTTTTGTTCGGTTACTTGCGCACCAAATAAGGAGAGTTGCGCTGTTAAATAATCACCACAAGCGCGATGGGCATCGGAATTAGGTACGCGGGGACCAAAACTCACTTGTTTTTCTACATAACGGTAAGCACTATCGGCATTGAATTCGGGAGAAACTTGAACATACTGTTCAATTACTTCTTGCTGAACCATGTCTTTTTGTTTCTTGCACGAATTGCACGAGACAATCAACGACAATCCTACTGCAATTATAGTAATACAAAAAATGCTGTGATATTTTTTCATTGATTTTACTAATGTATTTATTCTTGGGTGAAAAAAATCTGATCGTTTGTAACTGTTAATACAGTGTCAGCTCCCATCAACACAGGAAAATTATCTTTAACGTGCCCCACAGGAAAACCGAAACAAACAGGAAACGTATATTCACTTACTGCAGCCATGATGGATTCGTAAAGTGGTCTATACATCTCTTTATCTTCAACATAATCGGTAAAACAGCCGACTACGAGTCCTTTTATTCTATCGAAAACCCTTGCCAACTTCAATTGATAGATCATTCTGTCTACCCGGTAGGGCTCTTCCCCGATATCTTCAATAACAAGAATGCCATTTCTTGGAATAACGGCATATTTTGAGCCTAAAATACTACAAAAAACAGATAAATTACCTCCGAAAAGCTGTCCGGAAGCATTCCCCGGTCGATTCAAATAGCTATATTCGGCCGCAGAAATTTCATAATTGATCCGCCCTTCGGTTAAAACAGTTTTGGTATACATCACTGCCTTATCCGATGCACCCTCTTCGGCAAAATGTTTTGCCATAGGGCCATGAATGGAAATAATGCCGTTGCTTTGCAAGGCAGAATGAAGGGCAGTGATATCGCTATATCCCACTACCCATTTGGGGTTTTGAATCATTCCCTCAAAACTGAGTCTGTCGAGCAAATGTACCGTGCCATATCCACCACGCGAACAAAAAATCAATTTGACTTCGCTATCATCCATTGCTTTTTGCAAATCAAACAGCCGCTGCTCTATCGACCCACTAAAATGGCCAACACTACATAAAGCATTTTCGCCCACCTCTACCTTAAGCCCCCATTCACGAAGAATAACAGCGGCTTTATCGACAATATCTTCGTCTATCTTCCCCGCAGGGGAAACGATAACCGCCTTGTCTAAGGGTTTGAGTAGAGGAGGGCGAATCATTTATATAATTGCTTGTAAAAGGGTTTTATGCATCAATGTTTGCATAGGTGGCATTTTCTTCGATAAACTCGCGACGAGGTCCTACATCCTCTCCCATCAACATGGAAAAAACCATATCGGCATCGGCCGCATTCTCGATGGTTACCTGACGCAATGTTCGGCGCTGCGGATTCATCGTGGTTTCCCAAAGTTGTTCGGCATTCATTTCGCCTAACCCTTTATAACGTTGAGAATGAATGGCATTTTCGTTCCCGTCCGCATACTTATCGATGAAAGCCTGACGCTGACGTTCATCCCAGCAATATTCTTCGATTTTCCCTTTTTTGCAAAGATACAAAGGAGGGGTCGCAATGTACACATATCCCCTTTCGATCAAAGGCCGCATATGTCGGAAGAAAAAGGTAAGAATCAATGTAGCAATATGGCTTCCGTCCACATCGGCATCGGTCATAATAATGATTTTATGATAACGAAGTTTCTCTAGATTCAATTCTTTAGGATCCTCTTCCGTTCCAATGGTAACGCCCAAGGCGGTATAGATATTGCGAATTTCCTCGCTTTCCAATACCTTATGTGGCATGGCTTTTTCCACATTTAAAATTTTACCACGAAGCGGAAGGATAGCTTGGAAGTTGCGATCTCGTCCCTGCTTGGCTGTTCCGCCTGCAGAATCTCCCTCCACGAGGAAAATTTCGCATTTTTCGGGATCTTTCTCTGAACAATCAGCCAATTTACCCGGCAATCCCCCACCCGATAAGGGCGATTTGCGCTGTATCATCTCGCGAGCCTTGCGTGCAGCATGACGTGCCGTTGCAGCTAATACAACTTTTTCTATAATAATTTTCGCTTCTTTGGGATGTTCTTCCAAATAATATCCCAATGCTTCGGCGATTGCTTGATCAACAGCACCAATTACTTCACTATTTCCTAACTTGGTTTTTGTTTGACCTTCAAACTGCGGCTCTGCTACTTTTACCGATAAAACAGCAGTTAATCCCTCCCGAAAATCTTCTCCGCTAATTTCCACCTTTGCTTTTTCAAGCATTTTGGAATCTTCGGCATATTTTTTTAGCGTACGCGAAAGTCCGCGACGGAAACCCGTCAGATGAGTTCCCCCTTCTATTGTATTAATATTGTTGACATATGAAAATACATTCTCATTGAAAGAAGTATTGTATGTCATTGCTATTTCTACAGGAATTCCTTGCTTTTCTGTTACAATATGAATCGGCTCGGAGATCAAAGGCTCTTTAGTTCGATCGATATATTGTACAAATTCTTTTAATCCTTTTTCTGAATAAAACCGTTCGCTTCTGTACGATCCATCTTCTTTAACTACCCTTTTATCGATAATTGTAAGTGTTATCCCTGCATTCAGAAAAGCCAACTCGCGCAAACGTGTTGCAAGAATATCATAACGAAACTCCAATACTTTAAAAATAGTATCGTCCGGTTTGAATGTAATAATTGTACCTGTCTTATCTGTTTCTCCAATTATCTTTACATCCATATAAGGTTTTCCACGTGAATATTCCTGCATATATATCTTTCCATTTCGATGGACTTCTACTTTTAGATAAGACGACAAAGCATTTACACAAGAAACACCTACACCGTGAAGACCTCCGGAAACTTTATAGGTTCCCTTGTCAAACTTCCCCCCGGCATGCAGTACCGTAAGAACAACTTCAAGAGCCGATTTTTTCTCTTTTTCGTGAAAATCCACGGGGATACCTCGCCCATCATCTTTAACGGTAACGGAATTATCTTCATTAATAATCACATTAATTTCCTTGCAATAACCAGCAAGTGCTTCATCGATGGAGTTGTCAACCACCTCATAAACCAAATGATGTAAACCTCTTTCGTTTACATCTCCAATATACATTGCAGGCCGTTTACGAACGGCCTCCAAACCTTCAAGCACTTGGATATTTTGCGCAGAATACGCCGTACTTACCGATTGTTTTTGTTTTTCAGTCATTTTATGTCGTTAAAAATTAATACGTTAAACCCGTTCAAAATCAATTTATTTGACCTACAAATATACAAAAAAAACGCCTAAATGACAAGTTTTTCGACCCTTTTATATCCATTATATTACCTTGATTTTTAGCACTTATGAAAACAAAAAAATCCACCGATAAAATAAGCAAAGCAAAGAGTCCTCCCCTATGACCAAACAGCCTCCACAACCGAACATAAAAAAAGCCGAACTCACAAAAGCTCGGCTTCAATTATATGGAATTAATCTAAAAAAATCATGTCAGGCTATTAACATGAGCCGCCATCTTCGCTTTAAGATTATTAGCTTTATTACGATGTATCACATTTTTCTTGGCAAGCTTATCCACCATAGAACATACCCGTGGATACATTTGTAAAGCTTCCTCTTTGGAAGTTGTATTACGCAGCTTACGAATTGCAGTTCTTGTGGAACGAGCCGCATAACGATTGGATAATCGACGAGTTTTTGCTTGTCTGATTCTTTTTTCTGCCGATTTATTATTTGCCATATTTTTAGCTTCTTTTTATTAATTGGAGTAGCCTATAGGGGAATCGAACCCCTCTTTCAAGAATGAAAATCTTGCGTCCTAGCCGATAGACGAATAGGCCATGTATTTTTTAACCGATTTTTTGTGAAAAATCTCTGCTCAATTTGCGGGTGCAAATATAGAACCTTTTTCTTTAATAACAAAACATTCCATTCATTTTTTAGTAAGAGCGATAATTAACACGACCGATATTGACGATTTATAAAAAAGAAGGATGCAATATTACAACAGGAAGAAAGCAACGATAAAGAAATCATGATTTGTGCTTTAAACGCAAAACAGATTTTCGTATTGTATAAAAAAAGGGACTCACATTCATAGAAAATCCCTCTGTAATTTTGTTTTAATCCGTGGAGATTACCGGACTCGAACCGGTCACCTCAACACTGCCAGTGTTGCGCTCTAGCCAAGATGAGCTAAACCCCCAAAATTTTCTGCAAAGATAAAGATTTTGTTTATATTTGCAATTATAACGGCAACTAAAAAATGACAAAAGAGCCGACACAACGCATCATAATGGGAATTGACCCCGGAACGCGAGTTATGGGATACGGTATATTGCATGTGATTGACAACAAGCCTTTCATGAAAACAATGGGCGTGATACAACTCAATAAATATGAAGACCAATACCTGCGACTAGCAAAAATATATTCTCGTGTAATCAGCCTTATTGAAGAATATCTGCCCGACGAAGTAGCGATTGAATCGCCTTTTTTCGGGAAAAATGTACAAAGTATGCTCAAATTGGGACGCGCCCAAGGAGTTGCAATTGCCGCTGCCATTTCCCGCGATATTCCAATTTTTGAATATGCTCCGCTAAAAATAAAGATGGCCATAACAGGAAATGGACGTGCTGCCAAAGAACAAGTGGCTTACATGCTTCAAAAAATATTACATATTCCCGATGAAATCATGCCACATCAATTGGATGCAACGGACGGATTGGCCGCAGCGCTGTGTCATTTTTACCAATCGGATATCGGCGTTGAGAAAGCAAAATACAAAAGTTGGAAAGATTTTGCAAAACAAAATCAGAAAAGAATTAAAAAAGGATTCTGAAAAGAATTCATTTTGATAATTTTTTATCTTTGCCACATGAAAGAACTTATCTCTCATATCGAATTTTTGCTTCATACACACGATTGCGTGATTGTTCCCAACCTCGGAGGATTTGTACTTAATGTTTACCCTGTTAAGAAAAACGGATTAGCAGCTTTTGAAGCCCCCAATTGCGAATTGATATTCAATCAGAATCTTACTTATAATGATGGGCTTCTGGCAGAATCGTTCATGAAAACCGAAGGAATTTCTTTTGAAGCGGCTCAAAATCGCGTAGAAGCAGGAGTAAATGAATTGAAAAGTGCTCTTCAAGAAAACGAATGTGTAAAGTTCGGGAAACTAGGAACATTCCAAATAAACAACGAAAAACAGTATGTATTTACGCCTTTCGTATTTATAAGACCTGAGTTTTATGGCCTCACAAAAGTTGCACTCCAACCCCTGAGTCATGTACAACCTATCCGTCCCGTTGTAAAAACACAAAAAAAACGTCGGACTATACGACATATAGGGATTGGAACTGCTGTAGCAATCATTGCCGGAATGATTCTATTTCTATCGCCTCTGAACAAAAACGATCATCTAAGACAAAATGCCAAAATGGCATGGAAAAGCAGTTTATTCCGAAATAATGGTGCGACAAATACTTCATACAAAACTCCAGTCCAGGCAAAAGTTGCTACTCCTGCGAATGCCCTTGAAGAACAAAACAACGAAAAGGTTGTTACACAGCCTGACGCAGTAATAAATGAATCATCGCAAAATTCAGATCATACGATGACGCGCCCCCCTCTGCAAAAATATTATGTCGTAATGGGGGTATGTAAGACACGCAAAGTAGCAAAAGAAATAAAAAATACACTAGAATCAGAAGGTTTCACCCAAACCTCATGGATCGAACGCCCGGGCAGAATTGATGTTTATGCAGCCTCATTTACCGATCAGGATGCAGCGAAAGACTTTCTAAAAGATGTTCACACTCGCTATCCTCATCATCGTGACGCATGGATACTAATATATTAAAAATGGCTAAAAAACACATCACTTTAATTCCTTATGGCGGTTTGACCAATCGAATGAAAGCAATAGAGTCGCTTATTCAGTTATTAAGCCATGCAGATGCAGAAGGAATTTTTATATGGTTTAGGGACAAAGGACTTAATTGTCGGTTCGATCAATTATTTCAACCTCTAGAAGTAAAAGGATTGATTCAAAAAGAAGCATCGTTCGCCGACCATATCCTATACGATCGACCTCGATTAAAAAATTGTCGCATCCCATCTCTTTTTCAAAAACTCATTTATCGCGATTGCCTTCACGAAAATGAAGTCACTCAGTGTACTATAAACCATTTTGATTTTGAAGAATGGGTACAAAAAAAGAAAAAAGTATATTTATCATCTTGCATTTTATTTTATCGTGACCCGGATAAAAGATTATTCGAACATTTTCATCCCATTCCTCATTTGCAGAAAAGAATACATGCTGTCTGTTCCACATTTCCACATCACACAATAGGCGTTCATATCAGACGTACAGATAACACAAAAGCAATTAAACAAAGTCCCACATCCCTTTTTATCAAAAAAATGGAAGAAGAAATCGACAAAAATCCGGATGTGAAATTTTATGTTGCGTCAGACTCAACTGAAGAAAAAAAACTGCTTTTGTCACGTTTCCCAAACAGAATCATCACTATGGATAAAAACATAAGCCGTTCTACAGTAGAAGGCATGCAAGATGCTCTTGTCGAGCTCTATATACTTGCGCATACTCGTGCTATTTTAGGATCTCCTTATAGTTCGTATGCCGAAACAGCGGCCTTAATAGGAAATACACCTTTCGAAAAGGTAATAATATGACGGAAGAAAAAACGATTTTTCGTATATTTGTCGAATAACAAAAAAGTGTATTCATTTATAAAAAGAAAAAACATGAATATCAGAAAACTAATCAATACAGTAGGAGTGGTTTTTTTCGCTATTCCTCTTTCTGTGTCAGCAATTCAATCACCCTCTTTAAGCAAGAATCGGTCAAGCAATAATTCATTTGTGCTACAGAAAAAGAATCCACCGCTATCGAAAACAGACAAAATTGTTAAAGAACCCGATATCGATCCCATGTTTACCGGAGGAACGGCTGCAATGCATAAATTCATCACATCCACCTTAAATTATCCCAAAGAAGCTATTGAAAAGAACATTGAAGGATTAGTCGTTTACACATTTATTGTTGAAAAAGACGGTACACTATCCAACTTTAATCTAATTCATCATGCCGATCCGTTACTCGATGCCGAAGCCCTGCGCATTCTAAAAGCTATGCCACCGTGGAGACCCGCTAAATATAAAGGCGAAGCAGTACGTGCGGAAGCATACTTACCCATGTACTTTAAAATAAATAAAAATGCCCGCAGCGCTGCCAATAATAACACGTGCGCTCCTAGCAGTGCAACAGCAAAAACCGACCTCAACATCCTGGCCAATGAAGAAATTTTCTCAATTGTGGACGAAATGCCTCAATATCCCGGCGGAGAAAAAAAATTAACCGAATTTTTATCGGAAAAAATCATCTACCCTTCTCATGCACTTCAAAATGGTATGGAAGGGCGTATTCTTTGTTCATTTATTGTGGCAAAAGACGGCACCATTTCCAACATAGAAGTTTTGCAAAGCCCCGATCCTGAACTTAGCCGAGAAGCAATACGGATACTGAGCCTCATGCCAAAATGGAATCCGGGCATAAACAACGGGGAAAAAGTAAACGTAAAATGTGTTCTTCCTATCGATTTCAAAATAAACGAAACGCCTATACCTCCAACAACGACAAACAATTGATTTTTCTAATCGTCTCCGATATCGCGAAAAAGTTTTTTATTCGCGATATTTTTTTGTGCTGCTCGAAACAAAAATTTATTTATTTCAGTTCTAAGTCAAATTCGCGCCTATCTGTATAGGTATTGACAAACAAACGAAAAGGAACAAGCTCTGAACTTCCAGCCGGACGCAGACTACTTATCAAAAATGAAGCATAAAATGTCTGCGGGTATCCGGGAGGATCATTATCTCGGGAATGACTAAAATACAAATCCACAGTAGGTGAAGTCGTATCTCTGAAGAGCCCAATAAGATGCTTTTTGCTGTGATATTCTGTTTCAAAAACCATATTGAGATAATCGCCACCTACCCACACGCTTTGTATTTTTACCGGATCGTCATAAATCCGTTGAAAAAAACCCAGCATTTGGATGGTCCCCGTGAATATATCCGCTACATTGTTTACTTTTATGGTATCACCTCTGAGCGGTGTATAATTGAGAATTACACGTTGCCCACTGTTACCCGAATAGTATTTTAATTCTTTGGGAATAAGAATCCTTTGATTATCGAGTTGAAAAAAAACGATTTGTTGAGAGTGCAACACTGTAGCAAAATCGACTAAAAAATTATCGATGCGTTCATCCTCTTTCTCACAGCCGACTGTAAGAGAAAAAACAATTATTAGCGTCGTAATGAATAGTTTTCTTTTCATCTCTTGTCCTAAAAAGAATCACGTCGTTTGGTGTACTTCAATAAAATTTTTTACGGGATTGCCATACATTTCGATAATTTTTTCACGTAAAAAATCCCAATCTTTATTCTTAAGTTGAATTTTATTGATCTGTTTTTCCACATATGCTTCAAATGCCTCTTTATCTTCTGACGTATATTCCGATTGAAACATAGTAGAGTCTGTCATCGTATCGTAAGCTACATAATTGAAAGGAAAAAAAATATAATTCATATAAATTTCCGCATCAATAATACGTGCAGCAGCTTCTAATAAAGATGATTTAGGCAAAGAAAGATCCAGTTGGTCGAGTTTCCGATTAATCCCTTCACCAAATTTAAAGTACACCCTGCCCTTATATCCGTTAATTCCGGTCAACATGTTTTCCAAATCATCAGCAGGTGTTTTTTTGTGATGAGGATTATCGCGTTTTAATTGAAATTCTTTTGCTTTAAGAAAATCGCAAGGATCAAATTCATATGAAATAGCAAGAGGAATAATGCGCAATGCTTTCAACATATCAATAGGGCGCGAACTATCTTTCAATGTAAGCATTTTCAACAGACTGACTTGTGTTCGATCGTTCGAATCTTTTGCACGCCCTTCGCGCTGAGCAATCCATATCGATTGATTGCGCTCTCTAATCGTGTAATGAATATATTCAGACAAATGTCGGGAAGTTTCAAGCATTTCCCGCATCGGAACATTTCGTTTCACAATAAAACTTTTATTCAGCCGTACCAAATGAGTGATCCAAGGATATATGAGTAAATTATCGCCAATAGCAACTTCGGTAGTATCCATTCCCTGCGAATAAAGAAGCATATTCAGAAAAGCCGCATCCAATACAATATCGCGATGATTCGAAATAATCACATGGCTTAACCCGTCATTGATGTTTTCCCAATTGAAACCTTTCATTTCTGTGGTGGTTTTTTGAATAAGCCGTTTAAGAACAGGATAAACAACTTTGCTTTGAAAATCGTTGACGGTCACACAACTTCTCATCAAAGAGCACAATTGCTCCCAACTCATCGGCTTGATGATAGGTTCAATAGCTTTCCTGAATTTATCGTCAGCAAGTAATTTTTCAATAGTCTCGGGCACTTCGCTATCGTAAACCGGACGAATATCGTCAAAAGAAGTAGTTAGAACGGATTCCATAGTTTTATTTCAAAAAGATTTAGCTTTATTATATTCATATTCAATGATCTCGCTCAGCACATCGGTCATGGAAAGATTCGCAGCAGCCACCTGTTGGGGTATGAAACTAGTAGGCGTCATACCCGGCGTAGTATTTACTTCCAGCAATATGGGAGTGTTGTCCGAAATAATATAATCGACACGGATAATGCCTTTTGCCCCCACTAAATCATAGATCCATGATGTCATTTCCTTGATTTCCCTTGTCATTTGTTCTGAAATGCGGGCAGGCGTTATTTCTTCTACTTGTCCATCGTACTTGGCTGCATAATCAAAAAATTCGTTATGGCTGACCACCTCGGTAAGAGGCAAAACATACATCCCTTTCTTGGTTTTATAGCAGCCACAGGTTACCTCGGTACCCGCAATAAAACTTTCAACGATAACTTCAGACGATTCATTAAAAGCATCGGCAACGGCTTGCTCCAACTGCGAAATTTCCTTTACTTTCGTCGTCGCAAAACTCGAGCCCCCCGCATTTGGTTTCACAAAAACAGGCAATCCCAAACGGGAAACAATTTCTTCCTCAGAACAAACAGTATCTTTCTTCAAAAGAACCGATTCAGCCACGTTAATGCCAAAACTTTTCAAATAATGATTACATATGAATTTATTAAAGGTCAACGCCGATGCCAATACACCACTGTTTGAATACGGAACGCCCAACATGTCGAAATAACCCTGCAGAGTACCATCTTCTCCGGGAGTGCCATGAATAGTAATGTAGGCAAAATCAAACTTTATCACCTCCCCGGCAGCTGTGAAGCTAAAATCGTTTTTATCGATAAGATATGTGTTGTTTTCGTATACTGCAAACCACGATTCTTTGTCAATTTTTACTTGAAACACATTGTATTTTGTCTTATCCATAAACGAATAAATGCCGGTAGCACTTTTTTCGGATACTCCTTTCTCTGAAGAATAACCGCCCCACACAATAGCTATATTTTTCTTCATATTTACTATTTTAATTGTCGTGCGAGAGCATAAATACGCCATTTCTGAATCACTTCTTGTATGTCGGCCGGTAATTCGCTTTCAAAAACCATTTCTTTCCCGGTAGTAGGATGAACAAAACCGAGTGTCTGTGCATGTAAGCATTGACGGCGACATGCCGCAAAGCAATTGTAAACAAATTGTTTATACTTAACGGAACGCAAACCGTAGAGAATCTCGTCCCCTCCGTAACGTTCATCATTAAAAAGCGGGTGACCAATATGTTTCATATGAACACGAATCTGGTGTGTGCGCCCTGTTTCCAATTGGCATTGAACAAGGGTTACATAACCAAATCGTTCCAATACTTTATAATGAGTAACAGCCGTCTTGCCCATTTCTCCGTCAGGAAAAACACGCATAAGCATACGGTTCTTTGGATCTCGGCCAATATTTCCCTCGATACGCCCCTCCTCATCGTCCAAATCGCCCCATACCAAAGCTACATATAGACGTGTGGTTGTTTTATTATAGAATTGTAACGACAGGTTGGTTTTTGCTTCCGGTGTTTTGGCAATAAGCAGCAAACCCGACGTATCTTTATCGATACGATGCACCATCCCTACACGAGGATCATCCAAATGCATGCCTTGTTCGTAATTCAGATAATAAGCTACGGCATTCAGAAGTGTACCGGTGTAATTCCCGTATCCCGGATGTACAACCATCCCGGCGGGCTTATTCACTACCATCAGATCATCGTCTTCGTAAACAATATTAAGGGGAATATCTTCCGGAATAATTTCTATTTCGTGACGAGGTTTGTCCATCACAATAGAAATTACGTCCATCGGTTTTACTTTGTAGCTCGACTTTACCGGCGCCTCATTTACAAGAATACAGCCGGCTTCAGCCGCTTGCTGAATACGATTTCGGGAAACTCCTTCGATTCGGTCCGATAAAAATTTATCGATTCGCAGCAGACTCTGACCTTTATCGGCTATGAATCGATAATGTTCGTGTTTTTTACTCTCTTCCGATGCAACTATCTCGTCGTCACCTTCTTCCCAAAAACCATTTATTTCATCGAAATCTTTTTTCAACACTATCTTTCTGAAAATTTATTTAGAAAAATGATTCGTCTATCTTTGTATTATTATGTGGCTTTGCAACAGCTCGCTTTTCTCTCTGTGTGTCATCCGAATCTTGAACAGGAATCTGATCAGACGACATACTCTCTTCATCATCTATATCGAAAGAATCGGTTAGCTGCCCATTCCCTACAATTAATTTCAATGGAGATCCTACCGGAACTTTTTCATTAGGCTCTAACCTCCTGCCTCGATATTCTACACCCATAACCAATCCGGCATATTCCGAAGGTACTTCTTCTATTGCCAATTGGGTAAAACCCATTGAAACCAAAAGTGCTTGAGCCTGCCGCAAAGAATAATCCACCAATTCAGGTAGAGCCACCTGCTGAGGTGTCTTTGCATAAATAGAAACATAAATGGCCCGCCCTTTCTTGACATTACTATTTGCCTCAGGCACCTGTTCAATAATGGCACCGGGAACAGCATCTTTCTGATAAATGGAATCGATTATTTCGATATGCAGCCCTTTCGACTTCAATATAGCATTGGCTTCTTCTACTTGTAAGCCGGCAAGTTTCGGTACTTTCACATTTTGATCGTGTCGGGTGTAAACATTTAAAAAAAGAAGAGTCGATATAAGAAGAACCACAGCTATAAGAATAATCATGAGAAAATTCTTAATAATGCCATTTCTAAAAATACTTTTTGTAGATTGTTTTGCATTCATAGGTATCGCAACAACATATTCTTAAACTTCTTAAACAGAATGATTTTGTGCCGCAAAGGTACAAAAAAAACGGCTGCAATCGAATATATTTTCGTTTGTTAACCCTTTAAAAAACAAAAAAGCAGGAATACGGGCCTCCATATTCTTGCTTTCTCGAAAAAAAAATATAATCAAAATTCATCCGATACGGTTAGCTTGGCTCTCCCTTTTGTACGCCGTGCTGCAAGCACTTTTCTGCCGCTTCTAGAGGCCATTCTTGCACGAAAACCGTGTTTGTTTTTTCTCTTCCTAACGGAAGGTTGATACGTCCTTTTCATTTTGTATGGTTTTTGTTATGTTTCTACTAATAAGCCGCAAAATTAAAAATAATTTTCGAATTAATCAATTTTAAAAACCTCAACCTACAATAAATTACTTGCTAATTCCGACAATTCGCTGCGTTCGCCTTTTATTAAATTAACGTGGGCAAAAATATTTTGCCCTTTCATTTTGTCAATCATATAGGCCAATCCATTCGACTGCGCATCGAGATAGGGCGAATCTATTTGTTGAAGATCACCTGTAAATACCATTTTTGTACCTTCTCCTGCACGAGTGATAATAGTTTTTACTTCGTGAGGAGTCAGATTCTGCGCTTCATCAATAATACAAAAGGTTTCCGAAAGGCTGCGCCCACGAATGAATGCCAGGGCTTCGATTTCCAATTTCCCCGATCGTTGCATTTCTTCAATAACGCGCCATTCGGGACTGTTTGGAGCAAGATGCGATCGAATGACATTAAGATTATCAAACAGCGGTTGCATATAAGGTGCCACTTTTTGTTTCTCGTCGCCGGGTAAATATCCGAGATCTTTGTTGGATAACGAAACAATAGGACGGGCAAGAAGAA
>Ga0208938_1000790_pt1 | contig 20917 bp, 15 predicted proteins | sample AD_UKC125_MetaG_FD_184434 | JGI IMG/M metagenome (GOLD analysis project Ga0208938, IMG submission 184434) | Active sludge microbial communities of municipal wastewater-treating anaerobic digesters from USA - AD_UKC125_MetaG (SPAdes) (version 2) | ecosystem: Engineered > Bioreactor > Anaerobic >...
AAGCGACGCATATGCAAAAATAGACCGTTTTCGTCTACGATTGCCGTTTCCCCATAGAGAATGTCGGGAAAATAATCTTTATCAATAGTCGTGAACATTTTTTCTACAGTGTCGACATTGTAAAAAGTGTCGCCGGCATTTAAAAAGCAAAGATAATCGCCCGTTGCCATCTTAGCGCCTTTGTTCATGGCATCATAGAGTCCTTTGTCGGGTTCACTAATCCATTTTAATTGTTCGTTTTCATATCGGTGAATCAGAGCTACTGTTCCGTCGCTTGATTTTCCGTCCACAATGATATGCTCAATGGCAGGATAGGTTTGCTCCTTCACGCTTTTCATTGTCCGTTCCAACGTGTGTTCGGCATTGTATGTGACTGTTATTACGGATAATTTTTTCATTTTTTTGCGTATATGGCAATAAATGGTGAGAGGAATTGTCCTTTAAACGGGAATAATTTTGCTACATAACTCAGCATCTTTACGAGTTTTTGTTTACCCTTGTTTTCGGGTTTTGGCTCGAGCCACAACATGGGTTTACCGATATATTCAATGCGAACATCTCTTAATCCGAATGTTTGCATAATTTCCTGTAAAAAATGTATTTCCATGGAACGAAGGTTGTGAGCTTTCAGATTATCTTTATCGAACCAACGTTGGATCAATCCATTCAATCCCCTAAAATTCGGAATAAGAATAAGTAGTTGGCCGTTTTCAGAGAGTAAATCAACGTGTCGGCAGATAACATCGAAGGTATTCTGAAAATGTTCCACAAAACCGGATGAAAATACGATATCGTATTTTTTATCGGATGAAAAACTGAAAAAATCTGCGGTGATACACTGAATGGCATTTTCAGGCAAGTGATTCATTTTTTCAAGTTTGCGAACTATTTCGCTATCCATATAAAAATCAAGGATTGTTACGTCAGTGATGCCATGTTTATAAAAATAGGCTGCATGTATCCCCGGGAATCCGCCAATTTCGATAAAACTTTTTCCTTGTTTCAAGAGAGGCATATATTTTTCAAAAACCACTTTGTCGGGAATCCTATCAAAGCGGTAGTTTGCCCAATAGTCCTGCCAGTCCGATTGTGTAGTGATATTGTTATTGTTGTTGAGCATATATCTTTTTATATTGTTCGGCGATTTTTTCTTGAGTGTATGCTTTCAATGTTTTTTCCCGTGCATTGGCCGAGAGGGTTTTGGTATCGGCTTCAAATAATGTCCAAAACAAGCCTTTGGCCAAATCATCTGCATTTTTGTATTCAGCTATGTAACCTGTTTCTAAATGGTCGATCATTTCAGGAATCCCGCCGATGCGAAATCCTACGCAGGGTGTGCCGCATGCCATAGCTTCCATGATGGTGTTGGGCAGATTTTCTTGTAATGACGGAGTGACAAACACATCAGCGGCGTTATATACATCGGGCATGTTTTCCGGAGCAACAAATCCCATGCTTTGAGCAGGCAATGCGAGTCGGTTTTCGATTTCTTTTCCATTGTTACCTGCGATGAGGAATAGGACATTATCGGTGTGTTGCTTTATAATACGGCTTGCCTCAATAAGGTAATCCGTGCCTTTGCGTTTGTCGGATGTTTTTACGGCAGCAAACAATACGATTTTTTTATGGATGGGTAATCGCATCTTTTTACGCACATCGATTTTGTCTTTTGGGTAATAGTATTCGGTATCTATGGGATTGGGGATGGAAACCACTGTATGATCTGTGGTAAGCGGACTTTTTTTGGCAAGGTCTTTCAACCAGTTGCTGCAAGCTACAAAGGTGATATTCCTCGACGAATAAGCAACTTGTTTCTGTTTGAAAATTTTGTTTGAAAGGTCATGAGGTGTGGCGTCAACAAGATAGGGACACAAACCGCATGCCTGTTGATAATTTGCACAATCGCCTGCATGGTGGCAGATACCGGTAAAAGGCCACATGTCGTGCATGGTCCATACCACTTTTTTTCCTGAAGTAAAAATATTTTTCAGCTCTTTTAATGACAGCATACCCTGATTAATCCAATGCAAATGAATGATATCGGCATGCTGAAATTCGGGGAGCGTGGTAACAGAAACTCCGGTATTAGCAATGGATATGTCGAAAAGATTTTTTTGGGAAAAACGATTTGCTAAGAATATTTTTCCCTGTTCCCAAAGAAAATTCCACTTATTTTTGTTTTTATTGCCAACTTCAATCACATTTCTATTGGAAGAACGTTTATCCCGCACAAGCATTTTAACGTTCATCCCCTTCGTTTGCAAAGCATTCATTAGTCGGAAAGCTGCAATCGCAGCTCCACCATGCAAATCGGATGTGCTGATGAAAAGAGTATTCATTTTATGAGTCTTCTTTTGACTTTGGCCCAAAAAGAATGGGTTTTCCGGTAATATAGTTCAAACGCCCGTCGAGCATTTTCGTTTTCTTTAATTTCCGGTGCTTCTATCGAAAGCTCCTTGTCATATAACTTGGTTGCATAAATATTTTTACTGCCGCTATGTATACCTGTTCCGTCGAAGCCGATGTTTTGTATCAGAGACTTGCCCGCATTGGCAGAAAGAATATCGGCCAAAAAAAGAGAAGCATTCCATCGGATAGCCCATGAATCGTTTTCACCTTTTACTTGTCGGTATAGCATACGCGTGTACGGATAACTTTCGTTGAAATCGAATGTTTTGGTTAGTTTTCTTCTTTTCAACTCGTAAAGAAGATATTCACCGTCGGGATTAAAATATTTCCATGCTCTTTTCCATGTCCCCCATCCCCAGCTGCCTGTCCATTTAATTAAAAAAAGATCCGGAAGTCCTAGATTAGGATAGCAATAGCCATGTACATGTCCGATTTTTTCTTCCTTTTCAAATTTATTCAAGACATCGTTCATAAAGGTTAGGAAGAAAGGAGAAGTAATCAGATCATCTTCCAGAACAATTATTTTCCCATATTCGTTGATGATACGTGTTACACCCTCTATAATGTTAGCAGCTAATCCTTTGTTTTCCGAATTTTCTTGAATTCGGATGTCTTTAAATCCGTCAATGGATCGGATGATGCTTCGCACTTCTTCAACTTGTTGGCGGTCTGTCTCGTTTTTATATCCGTCTGAAAAAACAAAAAGCGTACTTTCTTTGCTCAGCGGGTTTTTCAGTAACGCATCCAGCGTTTGTTTGGTATGGGCAGGACGGTTGTAGGTAAACAAGAGAATAGGGGCAGTCGTCATAACGAAACAAGTTTAGAAGTTGGTTTTTAAAGATAATGTATTTCTTTTCAATACCTGGAGCGATACTTCTGTTCCCACTTTAATGCCTTTTTGTGTAAGTTGTTTTTCTACCGTTTGGTAAGCCAGCTCGGGATGGTTGTTATTGCCGCTGAGATGGCAAAGCCATATGTTGCGGAGTTTCGATGAATAGTTGGCAGCCAGAAATTCGGCTGTTTGTCGGTTGCTCAGATGGCCTGAGCCGGATGTAATGCGTTGTTTTAGGGGATAGGGATAACGGCCATTTTTGAGCATATCTTCATCGTAATTACTTTCAATGATCAGATGGTTGGCTTTACAAATGTAATGTGCTACTTCGTCCGTGATAGTACCTACATCGGTTGCTAACGTAAGCGTATGTTCATTGAACTCGAAAAAATATCCCGCATTGTCGATGCTATCGTGGGGAACATCAAAAGCGGTGATTTTGAAATCTTCAATTTGGAAAGGCACCCCTTTTTCGATGTATCGTTTAGAACTGTTCAGTCGGCTTTTTGTAAGCGAAGAATTGGCAATACCTTGATGTACCTGTCGGGTAGCATAAACAGGGATATGGTGTTTTTCGCCCAGATAGCCCACCGATTTGATATGATCGTAATGATCGTGAGTAATCAGAACGGCAGATATGGAAGAAAAATCGATGCCATATTCAGCGAGCCTTTTTTTTGTTATTCGGGGTCCGATCCCTGCGTCAATCAGTATTCCGTAACGATTATTGCCTAAATAATAACAATTTCCTGAGCTGCCGCTACCCAGGCTGAAAAAAGAAAATTGTTCCAAAGGGAAAAGTTCTTGTTGCATAATTAACGCAAAGATAATTATAATTGCCAAATGACCGGTTAATGCGTTTTTAAAATACCGGGATTGGAATTTCTTATTTCATATGATCGTCGAAATAGTGTGTAATATGTTCGTGCAAATGAACACGGTCATGCCCTATTACATTATGTCCATGTCCGGGATAAATAAAATAATCGAGATGGGTTCCGGCTCTGATACTGTAGTTCAGAAATTGAAGACTGTGTTGCCATACTACCACCGGATCTTGGTCACCATGAATAATAAGCAATCTCGATTTTAGTTTGTCTGCTTTGTTGAGCAAACTTGATTCTTCATATCCTTCCGGATTTTCTTCCGGTGTATCCATATATCTTTCGCCATACATTATTTCGTAGTATCTCCAATCGGTAACCGGTCCGCCTGCTACTCCGGCTTTAAAGGTATCGGGATACTGTAGTAACATGTTGATGGTCATAAAGCCTCCGAAACTCCAACCATAAATACCCAGCCGATTTTTGTCCACATAAGGAAGGGAGTGGAGAAATTCCACTCCTTTCATTTGGTCTTTTGCTTCTTCGACACCAAGATGTCGATAGGTTACATTTTCGAAATCGATTCCCCGATAGGATGTACCGCGATTGTCCATCACAAATATCACATATCCCTTTTGAGCCATATAGGTTTCCCATCCACCTGAACCGAACTGCCAGCGGTTACTGACCAGTTGGGAATGAGGTCCACCATATACATATATGATTGCAGGATATTTTTTTGTGGGATTAAAATCTGTCGGTTTAACTAACCGATAATACAAATCGGTTTTGTCGTCTGCTGCTTTCAGTGATCCCTGTTCCACCGAAGGCATGTCGTAATCTGCAAATGGATTGGCAGCAGAGGAAAGATTTATGGTTTTTTTGTTTTGGGTATTCAAAAGATCAATTTTTCCCGGATTGTCATGTGCCGAGTACTGGTCCGTGAAATATTTTCCTGATCTACTCAGCGTTATAGTATGGATTCCGGGGGTGGGGGTATAACGACTGATTTTACTGTTTTTCAGATTTACGCTGTAGATATGTCGTTCCAAAGGGGAAGGTTGTGTGGAGGCAAAGAAAAGATGTCGGCCTTTTTCGTCGAATCCAAATACTTCGGTTACTTCCCATGCACCTGAAGTAAGCTGCTTTAAGCGTTTCCCCGAGGAGTCGTAAAGATAAAGATGATTATACCCGTCTTTTCTGCTTTGCTGAACAAAACGATCGGAATTGTCTGGAACAAAAAGAATGGGAGAAAGGGGTTCAACGTATTTGGGATGTGTTTCTTCGAACAATATTTTGATTCGATTTCCTGAAATAGCATCGTATTGGATAAGCTTCATATGATTTTGTTCTCGATTGAGTTCGGCAACGTAAATGGATTTTCCATCCGAATTCCACGCGATGTTGGTGAGATATTTGTCTTTTGGCGATCCTGTTTTTAGATATACGGTTTCTTGAGTCGTCGTATCGAAAATTCCAATAGTAACTTCATGGCTTGTCATTCCTGCCATGGGATATTTGATAGTTTTGAGTTGAGCTACACGAGCCGAAATATCAACCAGCGGATAATCGGTTACAGTGGTTTCGTCCATGCGATAGAATGCCAGTTTTTTGCCATCGGGAGACCAAAATATACCCTTTGTTATACCAAATTCATTGCGGTGAACTGCCTGACCACTGACGATATTTTTGTTTTCATCTTGAGTAATTTTGGTTTCTTCTCCGTTATTATTTAGTAGATACAGGTTGTTTTCTTTCGTGTATGCCAGAAAAGCGTTATCGGGTGAAAGTTCATGATTTTTGCTCTGCGGGGGTAAGGTAAAAAAACTTTTGCACTGTTTTTCTATAGGATGATAAATACCGATTCCTCTTGAGGTATAAAATCGAACTAAAGGATAGTTGTTTTCAGCGAATATAACGTCGTAAACGGTTTGAGTTTTTTCGGATAAGGCGTTTTGAATATCTTTGTAAGTGAAAAAGAGTTGTGTTTCGAAAGGTTTTTCGGGATTTTTAATTATCCATGCCGAATCGCTTTTTAATGCAATGAGGTTATCACCATACCATTGATATTCAACCGGATTTTTTGGATAGAAGCGATAAAAGTTCTTTCCGCCCGGGATCAATTCTTCCAGAGTTAACTGCTTATTCTGTTGTGCATAGAGGGTAGGTAGAAAAACAAGGTAAAAACCTGCAAGGAGTATTTGTCGTAATCTTTTCATGATTTAAAATTTTTTTGTTGTTTTGCTGAGCCATACCAATTCTCGTCGAATAGTGGATATTGGTTGCGGAATAACAAAATAATTTTTTAGAGCCATTTTTTGATTTTAGATAATACAAAAATAGTTTTTTTTGCTGAGATTCGACCTGTAAAAATCTTCTCTTTATTTTCCGTAATTTTTTATTAGCTTTGCTAATTGATTTTATGAAAATTAATTTGTGACTATAAATGAGTAGGTATATGAATGTTTTACTGTTAGGATCGGGTGGGCGAGAACATGCCCTTGCTTGGAAAATGAGGCAAAGTAGGGAGCTGAATAAGTTGTATATAGCTCCGGGAAACGCAGGTACGGCTGTATTAGGGACGAATATTCTTTTAAAGGTGACCGATTTTGATGGTATTAAAAAATTTTCGCTCGACAACGATATTGACATGGTGGTTGTAGGTCCTGAAGATCCTTTGGTGCAGGGAATTTACGATTATTTTCAAAAAGACGAAGACCTTTGTCATATTGCTGTCATTGGCCCTTCCAAAGAGGGAGCACAATTGGAAGGAAGCAAAGACTTTGCAAAGAAATTCATGATGCGTCATGATATTCCCACGGCAAAACACAAAACCATTACGTTGGAGAGTGTAGAAGAAGGTAATCGTTTTCTGGAATCGTTGCAGCCACCTTATGTTTTGAAAGCCGATGGCTTAGCGGCCGGAAAAGGGGTACTTATCTTGCATGATCTGAATGCAGCCAAGCAAAAATTATGGGAAATGCTGAATGGTATGTTCGGTGCATCGAGTCGCAAGGTGGTGATTGAGGAGTTTTTGTCGGGAATAGAATGTTCTTTTTTTGTACTTACCGACGGAAAATCGTACAAAATATTACCTGAAGCAAAAGACTATAAGCGTGTAGGCGAAGGTGATACCGGATTAAATACAGGAGGAATGGGAGCGGTTTCTCCGGTGCCGTTTGTAGATGAAACGTTCAGAAATAAAGTAGAGAAGAGGATTGTTATTCCCACTATCAATGGATTGAGAGAAGAGAAAATCGATTATAAAGGATTTATTTTTTTCGGATTAATTAATGTGAATGGTGATCCTTACGTTATCGAGTATAATGTGAGGATGGGTGACCCCGAAGCCGAAGTGGTTATGCCTAGAATTAAATCGGATTTGTTAACTCTTTTTTCCGGAGTGGTAACGGAAACTTTGGATAAACAATCACTTGAAATTGACAATCGCTTTGCCGTAACGGTGATGATTGTTTCGGGCGGATATCCGGAAACTTATGAAAAAGGAAAACTAATTCAAGGGCTCGACGAGGTGAGCGAAAGTATTCTTTTCCATGCAGGGACAATCCTTACCGACGAAGGTGTATGTACCTCAGGTGGACGGGTTATTGCCGTCACTTCATTTGGTAATACATTACAAGAGGCATTGGCTAAATCATACGAAAGTGTAAAAAAGATATCTTTTGAAAAGATGTATTTTCGTAGAGATATCGGATTTGATCTTTTGCAGTTTGTAAAATAAGTTTTTACAGTTACAGGATGGATAAAGCGGTAAGGAATTTCAAACATAAAATTCTGGGTGGGCGTTTTGTGGGATTTGGTGTGGTCATAGTTGTTATTGCCATGCGTGTATTGATGTTTTTGGATGGGGAAATTTCTCAAAACGAATTTCCCGATTCGGGTTTTGTTTGGAAATTTCTTGTTCCCTTTTTTTCTGAACCGAAAATTTCTTTTGGTGCTTCCACTTTATCGATTTTTATTATTGCGGCAATTATTTCGCATCTCAATCAACGGTTTACCCTTATAAGGGGACGAACCATTTTACCGTTTGCCATTCCGCTTTTTCTTTTCAGTCTTCATCCCTATTTTTTGGTAATGACGCCGGATTTTGTGGCTGTATTTTTTTTGTTGTTGGCTTTGTTTCCTTTGTTGAATTCGTATCATCAGACCGAGCACCAGTTATTTGCTTTTCAGTCTGCTGTATTGATCGGTATTGCCGGCGTTTTTCAAATTTATGCTCTTCTTCTTTTGCCGTTATGGTGGTGGGGCGAAAGGATGATGAGGGGATTTAAATTTAAATCATTTGTAGCCTCCTTGATAGGTGTTGGATTGGTTTATTGGTTGGTATTTGCTTTGTTTGTTTTTTGGGGGCGTGTTGAAGAATTTATGGTTCCTTTTGATTTTATTACTCGGGTATCCATAACGCAATTTTCCGAATTTTCTGTCACACAGTGGATATTCTCAGGGATGCTTTTTGCTCTCCTTCTCACTTTTATTATTATGGTAAACCAAAAATCTTCGCGCGATAAGGTATTAACTCAAATAGTATTGGGTTTTCTTGGTTTTGTGCTGATTTGCACCATTCTCTTGCAATTTTTTTATTGGGAAAATACACTTTTTTGGCTTACTTTTACACTTACTTTACTTTCTTTTCTTATTACCTATTATTATTCGCTGGTTGAAAGCAAATGGCAGGTTTATTCGTTTTACTTTATCTTTAGTGTATTTATTTTAATTTATTGTGTCAACTATTTTTCATTTATGCCTACTTTTTTGTAACAAAACAGGGACATTGAGCGTTTATAAAAAGGGATGACTAGCCCTAAATAAAAAGGAGGCATTCACATGAAAAGACAATTTTTTTATGCTGTTTTGGTATTTTCTTTTGGTTTGATTTTTCAGACAGGATGTAAAACTGCTCGAACTGCGACTGAAAAAAAAGCTAAAACAGCTGAGATCACTCAAAAAGTGAACGATTTTGAATTCACTTTCAAAGCCACGTATGCATATCCGACAGGATACCGGTCTATTTATCTGAGTCCGTATTATTATTTGAAAGTATCTAAGGATACAGTTGTTGCTTATTTGCCTTATTTTGGACGCGCTTATACGGCACCTGCGGATCCCACGGAAGGAGGAATTAAGTTTACCAGTACTAATTTCGAATATGAAGTGAGTGAGGGAAAACGAAAGGGAAATTGGCAGGTGCTCATAAAGACACACGATACGGATCGAGAAATTGTTTTATATCTTGATATTTGGGAAAATGGGTCGGCTCGACTCGATGTCATTGATCCCAATCGGCAAGCCCTTTCATTTCAGGGAGAAATTGAAATAAAAAAGGGATAAAAATCTTTCCGGAAGATTTTCGTGCGGCTGAAGGGACTCGAACCCCCACGCCTTTCGGCACCAGATCCTAAGTCTGGCGCGGCTACCAATTACGCCACAGCCGCAAATTGAGCACAAAGATAATACTTTTTCCCCTATTTCTCTTTTTTCTGGTAATATTTGTTATTTAGAAAAAATTCTAAGAAAGTTTATTGTAAAAATATCATTTGATGAATCAGATGCCAATAATCCATTTATCTTTGGCCATGAAAAAGAAGATAGTATATGGGGCTTCGGAATAAAAATACCCTCCCCCACAAGAATATAATGCCATTGAAAAATAATGGTTTCCCATTATAACACCGACTCAAAAACAAAATTTGAATTCTTTGAAGAGCTAAAACGGAATTGTTTGAGCGAAAAACAGGAAAAAACTGTTGTGAAGACGTGTGTACGGAACTTAAGGGATTTTTTCTACTTTCATAAATTGTTTAAAATTATCAGTGAAATTTCCCTATTACTTTAAATTATGTTCCATAACATATAAAAATATTTTTTTTATTTTGTTTTTATGTATTATGTTTGCAGCACAGTTCAGTACACACATCATGGTGGCAGGATTCGTGTGTGTTTTTTTTCTCAGGTGTCAGCACAGTTCAGCATGTATTGGTATCAATAAAATAGCTTATAAAAGAATAATTAACAGCGTGTTAAATCCAGAATGAAATTCGATATGTGTCATTGCAGAATGACTTTTAATCAGATAACATTAACATCAAACATAAAAATTCAACTTGGTAATGTCCTTAAAAAAATATCTTAAAATTAGATGTCCGCCCACGATAGATGAACGTTGGGAGAAAGCGTAAGAGAGATTCCGAAGGGAAAATGAACCTTGCTAAACCAGTAATCTGGCCGATATGCGATAACTCGAAAAATGGCAATGGTTCTCCGACAGAATGTGATTGCTTACAGTACAATAGAATGTGTTGGCTAATATCTTTTCTGTGCGGAATTATTTAATATATTTATTAATAACTAATTCATTAAAAAATCAATAAACGAATGAAAAAATTTGTTTTCTTAAGATTACTTTGTCTCTTGATTATAGGGATTATGGTATCGTGTAAAGACAACAACGAAGTTAAATTCGAATCGTTTGATCCAACCAAACCGATTCAGGTGACTAGTTTTTATCCGGATTCGGGAGGCATAGCTACTCCGATGATTATTGAAGGGAGCAATTTCGGATCAGATACAGTGGGTTTAAAAGTCTACTTTGAGGATTCACTTGGAGTAAAACATCTTGCCGGGCTTGTGAGCTCGAATGGATCTAAAATCTATGCGATGGTTCCTAAATTGACTTACCTAAAAAAATTGAACATTATTGTTGAGCGAACATTGGACAACGGTAAGGTGATTTTCGGTAAAGCCGAAGATGATTTTTTCTACAAAACACAAACCACCGTAACCACAGTAATTGGTAAACCGGAACCAGATAACCAGAATGTAAGAACGATTGGAGGCGATTTTACTTCCGCAACACTTGCAGCACCGTTTGCCATATGTCTGGATGATGAAGATAACATCTTGATTGTTGAACGTGAATTCTGGTTGAAGGGAGGGGGTTACAGTGGTCAGCCGGTGAAGGATGAAAAAGGGAACAATGTACAATCTAACTTGGTGTTGGGAGACACAAAAAATGAGTCGGTCATAGTGTTGAAATATGGGGCGAACTATTCGAATGCGCCTGCTTTTTCAAGCGAAAGTGGCAATCAGGCTATCTATGTGCCCGAAGATGCGGGGCTATATTATTACAGCTTGAATAAAACGTTGAGTTATGCACCTCGCCGCCGTTCGCTGATCACTGATGAGGAAACCAAAAATGTTGTAGAAGGCAACTGGAAATACTCGTTCGTGGTGAATAAATTCGATAATATGGTTTATACAGTAATGTGGAAGGGACAGCTTGTGAGATTTAATCCTACTACTCGGGTTGTAGAGGTGTTATTAGATAAAGTGATTCCCGATATACCGAATGCCGGTGGAGCATCTGGAACCAATGCCTATTGTGTCTTTTCGCCGATAGAGCCCAATATGCTTTATATTTGTCAGGAAGATTACAATCTGATAAGTCGTGTAGATATATCGAAACTCGATCAAGTTGATAAAAAAACTTACAAGGGTGAGATGTATGCAGGAAGAGCTATTCTCGAAGGTCCGGTAAACGGAAGAGGTTGGGAGGATGGACTACTAGAGAATGCGCGTTTTTATGCACCAAAACAGATTTGTTTTACCGCTGATGGCAAACTTTATATTGCAGACACCTATAATCACTGTATTCGCGTAATTGATACTACTTTACCTAAGGATAAAGCGACAGTGCGGACAGTCATTGGGCTTCCTCAAAGTGCCGGTTTCCAGGATGGAGGACCAGAAATTGCCAAATTCAACTATCCGGCAGGGGTGGCGGTAAATTCCGATGGTTCGGTTGTATATGTTGCTGACACAAAGAATCATGTGATAAGAAAACTATCTATTGAATAAAATAATCAGGAAAGCATGAAAAAACTAAATTTACTTATTTTACTGTTTATAAGTTTTTTTACTGCCAACATTTTTGGACAAAAGGCAGTTAACAGAAATCTGACTATTTCAGGTGTGGTATTGGACAATTATGGTAATTCTTTGCCCGGTGTTTCAATATTCATTAAAAATTCGCCGGGAGTAGGTACTGTAAGTGATGTCGACGGAAAATTCATGATTAAGGCTGCTAAAAGAGAAACAATTGTTTTTCAGATGATTGGCATGACCTCGTATGAATATTATGTAGAAGAAAGCGAAGAGGACGTGGTCATTACCTTAGAAGAGGATGTCCAGCAACTAGAAGAAGTGGTGGTTACCGGTCTCACTTCGCAGAAAAAAGTTTCAATAGTGGGCGCCATTACCAGCGTTGAAGTAGATGAGCTCAAAACCCCGGCTACATCTCTTAATAACATGCTTGGAGGGCGTGTTGCGGGGATTATTTCTCAACAGTTTTCCGGGGAACCGGGAAAGAATATTTCCAACTTTTGGATTCGTGGTATTGGAACATTTGGTGCCAACTCAGGAGCTTTGGTTTTAATTGATGGACTCGAAGGACGTTTGGAGGATGTGGATCCGGACGATGTGGAGTCGTTTCAGATTCTTAAAGATGCTTCGGCTACAGCTGTTTACGGTGTACGAGGAGCTAACGGTGTTGTGCTGGTGACAACGAAAAAGGGGCGAACGGGAAAGCTGCAGATTACCGGCCGTACCACGCTTCAAATAAACAGATTGAAAAGAATGCCTCAATACCTGGGGGCCTACGAATATGCCAAATTGGCCAATGAAGCACGGGCGATGTCGGGTTACGATGACCTTTATACTCGTCTTGAGCTGGACCTGATAAAAAGCGGGCTGGATCCGGATCTTTATCCCGACGTGAATTGGATGGATGAAATTATGAAGAAAACTTCTATGCAACAACGATACTATGTGAGTGCAAGGGGAGGTGGTGATATTGCAACATACTTTGTTTCATTAGGAGCTCAACTGGAATCGGCCGCTTACAGACAGGAAGAATCTAGGTTCAAAAAACCACTGGCATATAACAAATATAATTATCGAGCAAATATCGACATGAATTTGACTCCCAAAACCAAGCTCTATTTTGGGGTTGACGGAAATCTTACAAGCCACACCCTACCAGGGTATCAGAATACAAACACGCTCTGGAGATCGGTGCGTATGCTTACACCGGTGATGTTTCCGAAAGTATATTCTGATGGAACGTTGCCAACATATGGTACACAAGAACTTTCTTCTCCCTATACATTGCTTAATTATACCGGATATGCCACAGACAACAATTCTCGCAATATGATCACCTTGCAGCTTGAACAAAAAGTAGGTGGATTTTTCGACGGGCTTACCTTATCTGCTCAGGTGATGACTGATTATGAAACTTACCTCCATGAGCAGCGTTGGATGTTTCCGAACGGATATCGTGCAACGGGTAGAGATGCAAAGGGACAACTTATCAAGTCGTTGAGAATAAGCGAGCAAACACTTTCTTATTCAAGAGACAGGCATGTGTGGAGAAAATATTACATGGAATCGAAAGCCGATTGGAAACGCTCATTTGACAGGCACGACATAGGTGCATTGCTTTATTACTACATGGAGGATGAGCAGAGTAGTCGGTGGGGAGCAGACAATTTAGGTATTAACGCTATTCCTGCACGAAGACAAAATGTGTCGGGACGCATATCCTATGGTTATGATAACACTTATTTTATTGATGCCAACTTCGGTTATACCGGTTCTTCGCAGTTTGAGAAAAGTAGACGATACGGTTTTTTCCCCTCGCTTGCCGTTGGATGGGTTCCGACCGCTTATGAATGGATGGAAAAAAATATGCCGGCAGTTAGCTTTCTGAAGTTGCGCGCATCATATGGTTTGGCGGGTAACGATCAAATAGCAGGTGCGGTGAGGTTCCCATACCTAACATTGATTAATAACAATGCACCAACTTATTGGGGGTATCGCGGACGAGGTATTACTGAAATTCAGGTTGGTGCAGATAATCTGAAGTGGGAAGTAGCCAAAAAAGCAAATATCGGAATTGATGCTAAGTTCTTCAACGATAAACTCTCGTTTACCGTGGACGTGTTCCGTGATCAACGTGACAATATCTTTATGCCGCGTGTGACACTTCCGGATTATTTGGGCCTTGTAACTATACCTCATTCTAACGTGGGAAGTATGCACAGCTACGGATCAGATGGTAATGTGGAGTATTTTCATATGATAAATAAAGATATGAGTTTCACATTGCGTGCAAATTATACTTTCTCAGAAAATATTATTGATTACTACGAAGAAAATCCGCTCCCTTACGATTATTTGAGCGTGACAGGAAAGCCGTATAATGTTCTTAGGGGTTATATCTCCGAAGGATTTTTCGAAAGTAAGGAAGAAATAGAAACCAGTCCCGATCAAAGTACATTTGGTATAATCCGGCCGGGTGATATAAAGTATCGTGATGTGAATGGTGACGGGGTGATTAACGAGGACGATAAAGTACCCCTGTCCTACTCAAATCAACTGCCACGTTTGATGGGCGGTTTGGGAGCCGATTTTAGCTATAAAGACCTCACCATTGCCATTTTATTCAAAGGGTCTGCAAAAGTAAATTATTACCGCGCCGGTCTCGGCAATGATGCGGGATGGATCCCTTTTTACGAAGGAGACTTGGGTAATGTGATAAAACTTGCAAATAATCCTGCTAACCGGTGGACACCGGCATGGTATTCAGGAGATCCGGCAACAGAAAATCCTGACGCGGAGTTTCCTCGCCTTTCATATGGCGGGAATACCAACAACGCACAGCTGTCGGATTTCTGGAAACGCGATGGTTCGTACATACGTTTGCAGGAGTTGAGTCTCAGATATAGGCTAAAGGGGCATGAATGGCTGAAATCAGTGGGTCTTTCGTCAGTCGATTTGGAATTTGTTGCGAACAATTTGTTCACTATTGACAAGGTGAAATATTTTGACCCGGAACAGGCATCATCAAACGGAGGAGCCTATCCGATTCCAGCTTCTTTTACGTTCCAGATGTATTTCAATTTCTAAATAAATTAACCAGACAACAGATATGAAAAAAATTACAATATTTTGCATAGCATTAGTGGGTATGATAAGTTTGATACTTAGTTCATGCAACTTCCTGGATGTTGAAACTTATTTTGAAGGAACATTCAGAGAGGATTCAATCTTTCATAGCAAAGTGAATGCAGAAGGGTATTTGTGGAATACTCCGAAGGATTTTCCGGATCCGGGAGCAATATGGGGCAACCCTTGGACACCCGGCCAGCTTGCATCGGACGAGATGACTTGCCGCTGGAGGACATGGGAATTCCCGGGTGTGCTTTTTACTGTGGGAGAAATCAATGAGCGAAACCTCGGTTCAATGAATATTTGGTACAGGATGTACCGGATCATAGCAAGGTGCAACCTAATGCTTTCTGAGGCAGATAACGTAAAAGACATGTCGACCCTCGACAAGCAGTTATATAAAGGATATGTTCATTTCTTGCGTGGTTATGCCTATTACCACTTACTGATGAACTGGGGTCCTTGTCTGATTGTGGGCGACGAAGTGATGTCAAGTGCGGAACCTGCTTCATACTATGACCGAGAGCGTGCCACGTACGACGAATCGGTAGATTATATCTGCAATGAATTTGCGATTGCGGCACAAGTACTACCTACATCGAAACAACAATCGATTAATTTCTTTGAACGTCCAACCAAAGGAGCGGCCTTGGCGCTGATTGCGCGCCTGCGTCTTTATCAGGCATCACCCCTCTTCAACGGAGGAAATGCAGCTCGTGTTTCTTTCGGCAACTGGGTTCGTAAAAGCGATAAAAAGCACTATGTAAATCAGAATTATGATCCAAAACGATGGGCTGTTGCTGCTGCTGCAGCTAAAGAGGTGATCGATATGGGTATCTACGAATTACATACTGTAGAAGTTGATCCTAAAAACCCCTATCCACTTGCAAGTAATGTACCGCAAGCTCCTTTTCCCGAAGGCGCAGGAGGTATCGATCCATATCGTTCTTTTGCCGATATGTTCAATGGGGAAGGAATTATCCAGACCAACAAAGAATTTATATGGGCGATGGAATCAGGAAATGTAACAAGTTATACTCGTCACTCATTTCCGGTATATTACGGAGGATGGGGGGGGATGTCGGTGCCTCAGCGTGTGGTTGATGCATTTTTGATGGCGGACGGCAGAACCATTCACAATTCATCGGAAGAGTATCCCTATGAGCCGGATTTGACTAAAACCATCGGAGGTAGTGGTGTTACACTGGGTTCGTATATTTTGATGGGGAATGTACCGAGGATGTATTATAACCGTGAACCGAGATTTTATGCTTCGATAGGATTTCCCGGGAGTTACTGGCCAATGAATTCTGCAGGGGTAGATCCCAATTATACAAGACAACAGTTTTGGTTTTCGCATGATCATAATTCAGGAATAATTGGTGCAGGAAACAATATTAACGACTATTGTGTCACCGGATATGTGCCGGTGAAGTATATTCATCCTGACGACTCGTGGGCAAATGGTAAGGGTAATGTGAAGGAAGCCGCTTTTAGAACTACACCGAAACCGTTCCCGATAATCAGATATGCTGAAGTATTACTAGAATATGTGGAAGCACTCAACAATATTGAAGGAACGCAGACTGTGGAAGTGATTGATGCAAATGGATCAAAGGTAGAAAGAACCCTTACCCGTGATATAGATGAGATGGCGAAATATTTCAACATGGTTCGTTATCGTGCAGGATTGCCCGGAGTTACTTCTGAACAACTTTTAAGCAGAGAAGAGTTTCAAAACGTCTTGATGAATGAGCGCCAAGTTGAATTATTTAATGAGGGATATCGCTATTTCGATACTCGGCGTTGGGGTATTTATCTTGATCAAGATGCTAATACCTCTAATTGGCGGGGCTTAAATGTGGAGCGTGACAGAGATAACTCTAATAACCTAGAGGGATTCTGGTCAATTGTAATCATTAATCAGCAAAATATACGCGATCGGATTGCTAAACCTCGTATGGTGCTTCTTCCGATACCGCACAGTGAACTATTAAAGGTACCGGCTATGGACCAGAACCCTGGCTGGGATAGATAATGATGATAAAATTTAAAAAATGTCTGAACAAATGAGAAAATTGGTCTGATTTAACAAATAAAGAATAATTAAGATGAAAAAATATTCAATAGCAGTTCTTATATTAATAATTTCCGCTGTTTTTGTTTCCTGTGACACATATGATTTTGAACAGGAAGAGTATAAGCACGAAGTATATCTGTTAAGTAATAACGAGTTGATGTACGATAGACAGGTGGCCGATCTAAAGAGCGAAGGCGATACCATTTATTTGGTAGCCGGATTGAGTGGCTCACAACTCTCTTCAGAAACCTTTAAAGTAGCTTTAGAAGAGTCGGACTCATTGTTCAATGCATACAACAAATCGAATTTTGATATCGATTCGGCACGGTTTGCACGTCTACTCCCAAAAGAGTGTTATACCTTTCCTGAAATGGAGAAAGAAATTCCGGCCGGTGAGAATAGTGTAAGATTTCCCATCTGCTTGAAAAATCTGGAACGATTGTCTCCCGACAGTATTTATCTGCTGAACTACAAGATAGATACTACGAAAACAAAAAAATTCAATCCCAGAAAACAAGAAGTGTTGATTCGTATTTACAAAAAGAACGAGTTTTCCACAACACAACGGAATACCTATTACAATTACTTCTCATCTTACATAATTACTCCCGGGCCGACTCCGATTGTGAGGCGTCCAACCAGTACTAATCAGGTATTCCCGCTTGGCGAGAATTCCGTCAGACTTCTTGCCGGAGATGAGACCTTTGGTGATTATAAATCGGCGTTGGGGAAAATCAACAAGATGAGCATAAAGGTTACAGTGGGTGAAAAAACTCCGCAAAATCCATTGGCTCGAACTCTTACCATCGAACCATACAAAGATATTGATGTGGTGCAGTTGCCCCCGCTTAAGGAGTACAATAATACGTATCTGATTAATATTATTTCTACACCTGACGGGAGGAAAACATACTATAAGGAATTTCGGCTACATTATAAGTATCGCTTGGAGGAGAATGATCCGTATAAGGAGGTTCAGGCGATCTTACGTATGGAGTACAATCCGAGATCAGAACTATTGTAAATAAAAACGATAAACCTTTTTGGGAGGAAGTAATAAAATTAAAGAATATGAAAAAAAATATGATACTTTATGTTCTAGTCGGAGTATTGGTTGCAGTTATTGGATTTAACGCCTGTACTCCCGACTATGAAACCAACTTTGAGGAGAAGACGTTGGTGGTACCGGACAAATGTTTGTCACCCATTTACTTTAATATTGAGGGGGGTGAAAAAGAGATTACTGTAAATACAAACGTTCCAACTGCTAATTGGACTGCTACATCAAATGCCGATTGGGTAAAGGTACATAAAACGGATGGGAAGGTGACAATTACTGCTGACCCCAGTAGCCTTTACACCACGCGTGTTGCACGAGTGAATATCGCATATGGACACCAGTCGTACGATATAGTTGTGACACAATTTGGGAAGGAGTCGATTATTCTGATAGACGGAAAACGTGAGGGAGTGATCAAGGAAGTGCCGGCTACGCAAAAGCTTTTAGAGATTGAAGTGGTTACTAACCTGAATCTCGATAATATTGTGATTCCGGATACCGTTTCATGGGTGAAGCAGGCTCCTGTTTCGCGCTTGTCTGAAGATGCGTCAACTCAAACCCTGGCATTTGCCCTCGATATGAACACTGATACTGTTCCTCGTTTTTGCAGCATAATTTTGCAGTCGTCTGATAATTATGATTATATAACTACTTTTATAATCAAACAGTTGCAGAGAGGATATATTGTGGAAGCGGCAGATTCTGTAAAAAATTTGCGAGTACCTGCTTCAGGGAAAACGATTACCATTCCGTTTGAGGTTAACGGGCCGCAGGGTACTGCTTACACTTTCGAGATAGAGGAGTCGAGTAAGAATTGGATTGAACCCGTATCTACACCTGCTACCCGCTCGCTTCGCCCTGTATCCGAATCGTTCATTGTAAAGCCAAATATTCTTGAGAAAGAGAGGATTGGAACTATTACGTTCAGAAGTACTGATCCGGAAGAAAACAGCTCGTTTGTAGTTACAATCATACAAGATAAGTTTGTACCGGTTCCCCCGCAGAATGTCGTTAATGCGAAAGCAACAGCAGGAAATGGATTTATTGTGCTTAGTTGGATGATGCCGGAACATGTAGATTTTACAACGATGACCATCAGTTATTTTGATCCGGTTTTTAAACGTGAGATAATTAAAACAATCGACAATAATACTACTGTTCAGTATAAAATTGACCAAACATTTAAAGCAGCCGGAGAGTACGAGTTCACCATCAAAACCTTTGGGCCAACCGGAATGGAGACAGAAACGCCTGTTGTAGTAAGGGGTAGGTCTGAAGCTGCGCCGGACTTTTTGCCTGTGGAGCTAACCGTTGATATGTTGAGCACAAATGCTCAAGAACCGCTCGAAGGGCCTATCGCCAATCTGGTGGATGGAAATGTGAATACCTATTTCCATTCTGCCTGGAGTATTTCAATTAAGGAACCTCATTATTTTCAGTTGGATTTAAAGAAAGGAATCGAAGCCTTTAGGTATGATTTTTCTACACGTCATAACGGAGATGGTGGAGGTGATGTTAAGCGCATGAAAATAGAAGCAAGTAATGATGGAATTACCTGGATTGAAGTTGCAACACACTCTTATACTTTACCCGGCAGCAGAGGAGCTACGGTGAATGGTCAGGAAGTGACGATGGACAATGTTTACACAAAACTGAGGTTTACTCCGTTGGCCAGAAGGAGTGCCGATCCCATCAACAACTCCTGGTTTAATATGAGTGAATTCTACTTGTATGAAAAGAATATTTATACGGAAAGATGGGCAGAAGCACAATTATAGGTATTTGAAGCTTTCCATTTTAATTAACAGAAAAGAAGGAGGGGAAAAAATACTCCCCTCCTTCTTTTTTAAACTTATATGTTCTGTCCTGAAAATAGCGTTACAGGCAGAAAGTTAATGAATCGGATAACAACAGTCCCTATTGATGAAAAGGTATAGGGATCATTTTTCTTTTCCTCCACAAACCTGTTTTGCTATTTTTTCTATTATCTGTGGATAATATTCGTATTCTAGTTTATGTATTCGTTGAGCCAATTCTTCGGGTGTGTCGGAAGGTAGAACCGGACATCGTGCCTGAAAAATAATTTCACCTTCGTCGTAGTGTTCATTTACCCAATGAATGGTAATCCCTGATTCCTTTTCCCCTGCTTGAATCACAGCCTTATGTACGCGATCGCCATACATACCTTTCCCTCCATATTTGGGTAGTAGTGCCGGGTGAATATTGACAATGCGTTGAGGATAAGCTTTCAGAATAGGCTCCGGTACTTTCAGTAGAAATCCTGCCAATACAATGAAATCGATCCGGTATTCTTGTAATTTTTGAAGAACAGGATCTCCCTTGTCAAACTCGTCTTTGGAAAAAGTATAAGAAGGGACTCCTAAATTTTTTGCCCGTGTGTGTACATAGGCGTTTTTGTTGTTCGATAAAACAAGAGCCACGCGTATCTCTTCATTATCTTTAAAGTATCGAATGATATTTTCGGCATTTGAACCATTCCCCGACGCAAAAACAGCTATATTTATCATATTAAAGAGTGATTTTATGCACAAAAAATGCAAAAATGTGCAGTTTTTATGAATTTATTACCTAAAATGTTATGTGATTCAGGAAAAAATACTTTACTTTGCATCGCAAATTTAGAAATAAAATTTTTTTATTTATTAATTAATATCGAAAATTAT
>Ga0208938_1000796_pt1 | contig 20888 bp, 33 predicted proteins | sample AD_UKC125_MetaG_FD_184434 | JGI IMG/M metagenome (GOLD analysis project Ga0208938, IMG submission 184434) | Active sludge microbial communities of municipal wastewater-treating anaerobic digesters from USA - AD_UKC125_MetaG (SPAdes) (version 2) | ecosystem: Engineered > Bioreactor > Anaerobic >...
TATGCAGAGGCTTTATGCACCGATGCGGCGGCGTTTCTAGCAGAAAATCAAGTGCAGTATGACTTGATTCTGCTGGATGCGGAACGGCCTGCTTATGTCGGCTATTGGCCGCATTTGCGCCGTTGCTTAGCGAAAAGCGGCAGCCTGTTGGTGGTCGATAATGTGTTGTCGCATGCTGCGGAAGTGGCCGAATTTCAAGCGCTGGTGTCAGCCGATTCAGCATTTCAGAAGACGGTGCTGCCGATTGGTGCCGGTTTGTTATTAGTAGTAAGACGTTAATGCCGTTTTCAAACGGCCTGGAGTAACTAAAAAATCTAAATAAAAAACCGGTCAATAAACAATAGAAGCAGAACCGGTCAACACCGTTTACAGAGGAGTAAACCATGAAAGAATCATTGATAGGCATCAGTACGCGTGAAGCAGTGGTCGTTTCGTTATTAATCATAGCCGTGATGGGCGTGACCATGATTGGCTTTGGTTGGGTGCCGCATATTTCGATTACGTTGGTACTGTGTGGACTGTTGGGTTATGGCAAGTTTAAAGGCCAGAGCTTTATGGCGATGGAAGGGAAAATGGCTGAAGGCGTGATGTCGGGCATTGGCGCCATTTATTTGTTTTTCTTTATTGGTCTGCTGGTGTCGGCGCTAATGATGTCGGGCGCGATTCCTACTCTGATGTATTACGGCTTTGATCTGATTTCGCCGCAGATGTTTTATCTTTCGGCTTTTATTTTGAGTTCTGTGATTGGCATTGCGCTGGGTAGTGGTTTTACCACCTGTGCTACCGTTGGTGTGGCTTTTTTAGGTATGGCAGAAGCTTTTAATGCGAATCCGGCGATTGTTGCCGGTGCGGTGGTATCAGGCGCATTGTTCGGCGACAAAATGTCACCCTTGTCGGATACCACCGCGATTGCTGCGTCGATTGTGGGCATCGATTTGTTCGACCACATCCGCAACATGATGTTTACCACCATCCCTGCCTGGCTGTTGACGGCATTATTCCTTTGGATGCTCACCGGTGATGTGGTACATGCCGATTTGGGAGATGTAGCGGTGATGCAGCAGCAATTGGTGGAAAGCGGTTTGGTGCACGGTTATGCTTTGCTACCGTTTGCAGTGCTGGTAGTGTTGGCTTTGCGTAAAATCAATGCGATTTACACCATTATGGCCACCATTCTCACTGCGCTGGTGGTGACCTACACCCACAGTAGCCCCGGTATTAAAGAATTGGGCGGTTATTTCTTCAGTGGCTACAAACTGACCGAAGGCGTAGACTTGGGCTCGGTAGGGCGCTTGGTCACACGCGGGGGTATGGAAAGCATGTTCTTCTCGCAAACCATCGTGATTTTGGCGCTGAGCTTGGGCGGTTTGCTGAAAGGTTTGGGTGTGTTGCCGGCTTTGCTCTCAGGTATTGCCCATCTGCTCACCACCGTTGGCCGCGCCACTTTCACTGCTGCGGCTACCGCCTTCGGCATCAATTTTCTGATTGGAGAGCAATATCTGAGCCTGCTGTTGACCGGTAATACCTTGCGCCCGGTATATGAGCGCTTGGGTTTGCATCAGCGCAATCTGTCGCGCACCGTTGAGGATGCCGGTACCGTGATTAACCCCTTGGTGCCGTGGGGTGTGTACGGCGTGTTCTTGGCCGGTATTCTCGGCGTGCCGGTAGTGGATTATGTTCCTTACGCTTTCTTCTGTTACTTAAGCCTGATTTTAACGCTGATCTATAGCTTCACCGGCTTCACCATTAGCAGGGCAGATCCCCCTGCAGAATCGTAAAATTTACTCAGTGTGGCGCCAGTTGAAACTGAACGGCCGCCATATGAATGCCTAACATTGCTACAGTTTTTGATGTGAACGGATATCGTCATGAAACTCTATTCCTATTACCGCAGTTCCGCCGCTTACCGCGTGCGCATTGCGCTCAACCTGAAACAACTGCCGTATGAAACGGTGGGCGTGCATCTGCTAAAAAACGGCGGCGAGCAGAAACAACCCGCATACAGCGCGAAAAATCCGCAAAAATTGGTGCCTGCGCTGGAAGATAACGGGCAGGTGTTTACCCAATCTCTCGCCATCATCGAATATCTCGACGAAGCCTATCCCGCCCAGCCGCTGTTGCCCGCTGCCGCTACCGAGCGCGCCCGAGTACGCGCGATGGCGCAACTGATTGCCTGCGACATCCACCCGCTCAATAACTTGCGCGTGTTGGGTTATTTGCAAAAACAATTGGGCGCAGACGAAACCGCCAAAACCGAGTGGTACCGCCATTGGATACAGGAAGGCTTTACCGCCTTGGAAACCCTGCTGCAATCCGAGCAGACCGGCCGTTTCTGCCACGGCGACACACCCACGCTGGCCGATTGCTGCTTGGTGCCGCAGGTGTATAACGCCCGCCGTTTTCAGGTGGATTTAAACCCGTATCCCACCATCGTGCGCATTGTTGCCGAATGCGAAGCCTTGCCCGCTTTCCAAACCGCCGCGCCGGAAAATCAACCGGATGCGGAATAATATAAGAATGCCTGTCTGAAAAGTTTTCAGACAGGCCTTTAAGGAGAAATCATGAACAAACTCTATCCCAACGCCACTGCCGCTTTAGAAGGCGTGGTGGCCAGCGGCCAAACCATTGCTGTTGGCGGTTTCGGCCTGTGCGGCATTCCCGAAGCCTTAATTGCCGCCCTGCGCGACAGCGGTGTCAACGGTTTAACCTGCATCAGCAACAACGCCGGTGTGGATGGCTTCGGCCTAGGTCTGTTGCTGGAAACTCGTCAAATTAAAAAAATGATTGCCTCGTATGTGGGTGAAAACAAAGAATTTGAGCGACAGTTTTTGTCGGGCGAATTGGAAGTAGAGCTTACCCCGCAAGGCACGCTGGCGGAAAAACTGCGTGCCGGTGGTGCCGGTATTCCCGCGTTTTTCACTAAAACCGGGGTCGGTACCCAAGTAGCGGAAGGCAAAGAAATCCGCGAGTTTGACGGCGAAGAGTATGTGATGGAACGCTCGCTCACCGCCGATGTGGCCTTGGTCAAAGCTTGGAAAGCCGATAAATCAGGCAACCTCGTGTTCCGCAAAACTGCCCGAAACTTCAACTCCGATGCCGCCACCGCCGGCCGCATCACCGTGGTAGAAGTGGAAGAGTTGGTGGAAACCGGCACGCTCGATCCCGACCACATTCACTTGCCCGGCATTTATGTGCATCGCATTGTGGTGAATGCCACCCCCGAAAAACGCATCGAACAACGCACTGTAAGAGAGGCATAACATGGCTTGGACACGTGAACAAATGGCGCAACGCGCCGCACAAGAATTGCAAGACGGCTTTTATGTGAATTTGGGTATCGGCCTGCCTACGCTGGTGGCCAACTACATCCCCGATGGTGTCAACGTGATGCTGCAGTCCGAAAATGGCTTGCTCGGCATCGGCGCGTTTCCCACCGAAGCCGAAATCGACGCCGATTTGATTAACGCCGGCAAACAAACCGTTACCGCCTTGCCCGGCGCCAGCTTTTTCTCCAGCTCACAATCATTTGCCATGATTCGCGGCGGCAAAGTCAATTTGGCGATTTTGGGTGCGATGGAAGTATCGGAGCAGGGCGATCTGGCCAACTGGATGATTCCCGGCAAAATGGTCAAAGGCATGGGCGGTGCAATGGATTTGGTGGCCGGCGTACAGCGGGTGATTGTGCTGATGGAGCACACTGCCAAAGGCGGCGCGTTTAAAATCAAATCGCAATGTGATCTGCCGCTTACCGGCAAAAAAGTGGTTCACCGCATCATCACCGATTTGGGCGTGCTGGATGTGACTTCCGACGGCCTGAAATTGGTTGAACTGGCCGACGGTGTGAGCTTTGATGAATTGCAAGCCGCTACCGGCGTGAAGGTGCAGCAGACTCCTGTCTGAAACGCTATCGCTATTGTTGCGAATAAAACAGATTAATCTTTATAAAACAAAGTAGTTCTTGAATTGCTATCCTTTTTTGTGCTATAGTGGCGTGCTTGGCAAATCTGCCAAGTACATTTTTTTGTCTAAAATGGTCGGTCAATCGTAACCGACCCCTTTGCTAAAAGGAAAATAATCATGACTTTAGGTCTGGTTGGACGCAAAGTAGGCATGACTCGTGTGTTTACCGATCAGGGTGTATCTATCCCGGTAACCGTATTGGAAATGCCCGCTAACCGCGTCACTCAAGTGAAATCCGAAGATACTGACGGCTACACTGCCGTACAAGTTACCTTCGGTCAGAAAAAAGCGAATCGTGTCAATAAAACCGAAGCCGGTCACTTTGCAAAAGCAGGTGTAGAAGCCGGTCGCGGTTTGGTTGAGTTTGCTTTGACTGCTGAAAAATTGGGCGAGCTGAAAGCTGGCGACGAAATCTCTGTAGCCATCTTCGAAGCCGGTCAATTGGTTGACGTAACCGGTACCTCTAAAGGTAAAGGTTTCTCAGGCACCATTAAACGCCATAACTTTGATTCACAACGTACCTCCCATGGTAACTCACGTTCGCACCGCGTACCGGGCTCTATCGGTATGGCACAAGATCCGGGTCGTGTATTTCCGGGGCAGCGCATGGCCGGTCAATACGGTAACACCAAGTCTACCGTGCAAAATCTGGAAATCGTGCGTGTGGATGTAGAACGCAATCTGTTGCTGGTTAAAGGCGCCGTTCCTGGTGCAGTTAACAGCGATGTTATCGTGCGTCCCGCAGTGAAAGTAGGTGCGTAATGGAATTAAAAGTAATCAACGCCCAAGGCCAAGTTTCAGGTAGCGTTCAAGCTTCTGATGCTTTGTTTGCCCGTGAATACAACGAAGCGCTGGTACACCAGTTGGTAACCGCGTTTTTGGCTAACGCCCGTTCTGGTAACCGTGCCCAATTGACTCGTGCTGAAGTAAAGCACTCCACCAAAAAACCGTGGCGTCAAAAAGGTACTGGTCGTGCCCGTTCTGGTATGACTTCTTCTCCGCTGTGGCGTAGTGGTGGTCGCGCGTTTCCGAACAAACCCGATGAAAACTTCACCCAAAAAGTAAACCGCAAAATGTACCGTGCCGGTATGGCTGCGATTTTGTCACAACTGGTGCGCGACGAGCGTCTGTTTGTGGTGGAAGAGTTGTCTGTTGCAACGCCGAAAACCAAAGCGTTTGCAGAGCAAGTGAAAACCATGGGTTTGGAGCAAGTATTGTTTGTGACCAAGCAATTGGACGAAAACGTATATTTGTCTTCGCGCAATCTGCCGAACGTACTGGTTTTGGAAGCTCAGCAAATTGATCCTTACAGCCTGCTGCGCTACAAAAAAGTAGTGATCACTAAAGAGGCGGTTGCACAATTAGAGGAGCAATGGGTATGAATCAAGAACGCCTGATGAAAGTAATTTTGGCTCCCGTTGTTTCTGAAAAGAGCAACCTGCTGGCTGAAAAACGTAATCAAATGACTTTCAAAGTGTTGCCGAATGCAACCAAAACGGAAATTAAAGCCGCTGTTGAATTGTTGTTTGGTGTGGAAGTTGCTTCTGTGACCACAACTACTACCAAAGGCAAAACCAAGCGTTTTGGTCGTAGCATCGGTCGTCGCAGCGATGTGAAAAAAGCTTATGTGAGCCTGGTTGCCGGTCAAGAATTGGACCTGGAAGCCGCTGCCGCAGCTGCAGATAAGGAATAAGTAGAATGGCTATTGTAAAAATGAAGCCTACCTCTGCTGGTCGTCGCGGCATGGTTCGCGTGGTCACTGAAGGTTTGCATAAAGGTGCGCCGTATGCAGCTTTGCTTGAGAAGAAAAACTCAACTGCAGGCCGCAACAATAACGGTCATATCACCACCCGCCACAAAGGCGGCGGTCACAAACAGCACTACCGTGTTGTTGACTTTAAACGTAATAAAGACGGTATCCCGGCTAAAGTAGAGCGTATCGAATACGATCCGAACCGTACTGCACACATCGCTTTGTTGTGTTATGCAGACGGCGAACGTCGTTACATCATCGCTCCTCGCGGTATTAAAGCCGGTGCGGTTTTGGTGTCTGGTGCTGAAGCAGCCATCAAAGCAGGTAATACCTTGCCTATCCGCAATATTCCGGTGGGTACCACTATTCACTGTATCGAAATGAAACCGGGCAAAGGTGCGCAAATTGCACGTTCAGCCGGTGCTTCTGCTGTATTGTTGGCGAAAGAGGGTATTTACGCCCAAGTTCGTTTGCGTTCAGGCGAAGTGCGTCGCATCCATGTGGATTGCCGCGCCACTATCGGTGAAGTGGGTAACGAAGAACAAAGCCTGAAGAAAATCGGTAAAGCCGGTGCTAATCGTTGGCGCGGTATCCGTCCGACCGTACGTGGTGTGGTAATGAACCCGGTAGATCACCCGCACGGTGGTGGTGAAGGCCGTACTGGCGAAGCTCGCGAACCGGTTAGCCCATGGGGTACTCCTGCTAAGGGTTACCGTACTCGTAACAATAAACGCACGGACAATATGATTGTTCGCCGCCGTTACTCAAATAAAGGTTAATTGATATGGCTCGTTCATTGAAAAAAGGCCCATATGTAGACCTGCATTTGCTGAAAAAAGTAGATGCGGCTCGTGCAAACAACGACAAGCGCCCGATTAAAACCTGGTCTCGTCGTTCCACCATTCTGCCTGATTTTATCGGTTTGACCATTGCTGTTCATAACGGCCGTACCCACGTGCCGGTATTCATCAGCGACAACATGGTCGGCCACAAATTGGGCGAATTCTCATTGACCCGTACCTTTAAAGGCCACTTGGCTGATAAAAAGGCTAAAAAGAAATAAGGGATAAGACATGAGAGTATCTGCATCACATAAAAACGCCCGTATCTCTGCTCAAAAAGCTCGCTTGGTAGCAGACCTGATTCGTGGCAAAGACGTTGCCCAAGCCCTGAACATCTTGGCATTCAGCCCGAAAAAAGGCGCTGAGCTGATTAAAAAAGTACTGGAGTCTGCGATTGCGAATGCAGAGCACAACAACGGTGCTGATATCGACGAGTTGAAAGTTGTCACCATTTATGTTGACAAAGCAGCTTCTCTGAAGCGTTTTCAAGCTCGTGCCAAAGGTCGTGGTAACCGCATTGAAAAACAAACTTGTCATATCAATGTGACAGTGGGTAACTAAGGAAAAGCTATGGGACAAAAAATTCATCCGACTGGCTTTCGCTTGGCGGTAAACAAAGACTGGTCTTCTAAATGGTTTGCCAAAAGTAACGAATTTCCGACTGTCTTGAAACAAGACATTGATGTTCGCGAATACTTGCGTAAACGTTTGGCTAGCGCTTCTGTTGGTCGCGTAGTGATTGAGCGTCCGGCTAAATCTGCACGTATTACTATTTTCTCGGCTCGCCCGGGTGTGGTGATCGGCCGTAAGGGCGAAGATATTGAAGTGTTGAAGCGTGATCTGCAAAACCTGATGGGTGTGCCGGTTCATGTGAACATCGAAGAAATCCGCAAGCCTGAACTGGATGCGCAAATCATTGCTGACGGTATTGCTCAACAGTTGGAAAAGCGTGTTCAATTCCGTCGTGCCATGAAACGTGCGATGCAAAACGCCATGCGTGTAGGTGCTAAAGGCATCAAAATCATGACCTCAGGCCGTTTGAATGGTGCCGACATTGCGCGTAGCGAATGGTACCGTGAAGGCCGCGTACCTCTGCACACTTTGCGTGCTAATGTGGATTACGCGACCAGCGAAGCCCACACTACTTATGGTGTGATTGGTCTGAAAGTTTGGGTTTACACTGGTGAGGGTAAAGAAGTTGCCCAAGCCCGTCCTGAACAAGAAAACAAACGCAGAAAGGGTGGTCGAAATGCTGCAGCCAACTAGAATGAAATACCGCAAACAGCATAAAGGCCGTAATACCGGTATTGCTACTCGCGGTAACGCTGTAAGTTTTGGCGATTTCGGTCTGAAAGCGGTTGGTCGTGGTCGTTTGACTGCCCGTCAAATTGAGGCTGCTCGTCGTGCCATGACTCGTCACATTAAACGTGGTGGTCGCATTTGGATCCGTGTATTCCCGGATAAGCCTATTACCGAAAAACCGATTCAAGTGCGTATGGGTGGCGGTAAAGGTTCGGTTGAGTACTATGTGGCCGAAATCAAGCCCGGTAAAGTGCTGTACGAAATGGATGGCGTAGCTGAGTCTCTGGCTCGCGAAGCATTTGCTTTAGCTGCCGCCAAACTGCCGATTCCGACTGTGTTTGTAGTAAGACAGGTAGGTAAATAATGAAAGCCAATGAATTGAAAGACAAATCAGTTGAGCAACTGAATGCTGACTTGGTTGGTTTGCTGAAAGCTCAATTTGGCCTGCGCATGCAGCACGCTACCGGCCAGTTGGGAAAAACCAGCGAATTGAAAAAAGTACGTCGTGATATTGCTCGTATTAAAACCGTTTTAACTGAAAAAGGTGCGAAATAATGAGCGAAGCTAAAAACGTCCGTACTTTGCAAGGCAAAGTGGTTAGCGACAAAATGGATAAAACCGTAACTGTACTGGTGGAGCGTAAAGTAACGCACCCGTTGTATGGCAAAGTAATCCGTCGTTCTACCAAGATTCACGCACATGATGAACAGAACCAATACGGTATCGGTGACATCGTTGTGATCGAAGAGGGTCGTCCTTTGTCTAAAACCAAATCTTGGGTAGTTAAAGAATTGGTAGAAAAAGCCCGTACTGTTTAATCTTGACAACAATATACGGCTAATTAAGAAGCGAAGACTTGCGGAATTCTAAAAAATCCTGTAATCTTCGTTTCTTTGCTTTCGAACTCTTCGAAAGTTTCTCCCTTCGGGACCCAAGACTGATTTGCTGGAACCTTAGATGGTTTCAGGCAGGCATTATCCTACGGATAAAGGCCTGTCTGAAAATGGTAAATTAAGTTGGATTTTTTAAAGGTAAAAACATGATTCAAATGCAGACCATCTTAGATGTGGCTGATAACTCTGGTGCGCGCCGTGTGATGTGCATTAAAGTATTGGGCGGATCTAAGCGTCGCTACGCTAGTGTTGGCGACATTATTAAAGTGTCGGTAAAAGATGCAGCCCCGCGCGGCCGTGTCAAAAAGGGTGATGTATATAATGCCGTAGTGGTGCGTACTGCTAAAGGTGTTCGTCGTCCCGATGGTGCTCTGATCAAGTTTGATAACAATGCTGCAGTATTGTTGAATAACAAACTTGAACCGCTGGGTACCCGTATTTTTGGCCCGGTTACTCGTGAACTGCGTACCGAACGCTTCATGAAAATCGTTTCATTGGCACCTGAAGTATTATAAGGAAAGCAAGCAATGAACAAAATTATTAAAGGCGATCAAGTAATCGTCATTACCGGTAAAGATAAAGGCAAGCAAGGCCAAGTTGTCCGTGTGCTGGGTGATAAGGTGGTGGTTGAAGGCATTAATGTTGCTAAGCGTCACCAGAAGCCGAATCCGATGCGTGGAATTGAAGGTGGCATCATTGTTAAGAATATGCCTTTGGCTATTTCTAATGTTGCTATTTTCAATCCTGAAACAAATAAAGCTGACCGTGTTGGCATCAAATTGGTTGAAAACGAAGGTAAGGTTAAACGCGTTCGTGTATTCAAATCCAATGGTGCTGAGATTGGTGCTTAAGGAGTGAGATGACATGGCACGTTTGAAAGACTTTTATACTACTACCGTTGTACCTGAGTTGATGAAACAATTCAGCTATAATTCTATTATGGAAGTGCCCCGTATCGAGAAAATTACCTTGAATATGGGTGTTGGCGAAGCAGTTGCCGACAAAAAAGTAATGGAACACGCAGTTGCGGACTTGGAAAAAATTGCTGGTCAAAAACCGGTAGTAACTGTTGCACGCAAATCCATTGCCGGCTTCAAAATTCGCGACAATTATCCGGTTGGCTGCAAGGTGACTTTGCGTCGTGATCAGATGTTTGAATTTCTTGATCGCTTGGTAACCATCGCTCTGCCTCGTGTACGTGACTTCCGTGGCGTAAATGGCAAATCTTTTGATGGTCGCGGTAACTTCAATATGGGTGTGCGCGAACAAATTATCTTCCCGGAAATCGAATACGATAAAATTGATGCTTTGCGTGGTTTGAATATTACTATCACCACCACTGCTAAAACCGACGAAGAAGCCAAGGCGTTGTTGTCGCTGTTCAAATTTCCGTTTAAAGGATAATCATGGCTAAGAAAGCACTTATTAATCGCGAAGCTAAGCGTGTCGCGTTGGCTAAAAAATACGCTGCAAAACGCGCAGCTATTTTTGCAGTCATCAATGACAGCAGCGCTACTGATGAAGAACGCTTCGAAGCTCGCCTGAAGTTGCAGGCGATTCCGCGTAATGCTGCTCCGGTTCGCCAGCGTCGTCGCTGTGCTATCACCGGTCGTCCGCGTGGTACCTTCCGTAAATTCGGCTTGGGCCGTATCAAGATCCGTGAAATTGCCATGCGTGGCGAAATCCCGGGTGTGATTAAAGCCAGCTGGTAATAGGAGAAAAATAAATGAGTATGCATGATCCTATTTCCGATATGTTGACCCGCATCCGCAACGCACAACGTGCAAACAAAGTTGCTGTTGCTATGCCTTCTTCGAAATTGAAAGTGGCGATTGCCAAAGTTTTGAAAGAAGAAGGCTATGTCGAAGACTTCGCGGTTTCTGCTGATGCAAAACCGGTATTGGAAATTCAATTGAAATACTATGCAGGCCGTCCGGTTATCGAGCAAATTAAACGTGTTTCACGTCCTGGTTTGCGCGTATACAAAGGTTCTGGTGAGATTCCAACTGTAATGAACGGTTTGGGTGTTGCTATTGTTAGTACTTCAAAAGGCGTAATGACTGACCGTAAAGCCCGTGCCGCTGGCATCGGTGGTGAGTTATTGTGCGTCGTAGCCTAAAGGAGCGTTTAAGATGTCTCGCGTAGCGAAAAATCCAGTAACTGTTCCTGCTGGCGTAGAAGTTAAGTTTGGAACTGAATCATTGACCGTAAAAGGTAAAAACGGCGAATTGGCCTTTCCTTTGAGCAATGATGTAAAAATTGAGTTGAACGACGGTCAATTGACTTTTGCTGCTGTAAATGACAGCAAACATTCAGTGGCGATGTCTGGTACTGTGCGTGCGATTGTTGCCAATATGGTAAAAGGTGTTGCAGAAGGTTTTGAGAAAAAACTGCAACTGATTGGCGTAGGTTACCGTGCACAAGCTCAAGGTAAAACATTGAACCTGTCTTTGGGTTTCTCTCATCCGGTGGTATACGAAATGCCAGAAGGTATTACCGTTCAAACCCCGTCACAAACCGAAATCGTACTGACCGGTGCCGACAAGCAAGTTGTGGGCCAGGTTGCTGCTGAGATTCGCGCTTTCCGTCCGCCTGAGCCTTATAAAGGTAAGGGTGTGCGTTATGTGGGCGAAGTGGTTGTGATGAAAGAAGCTAAGAAGAAATAATTGAGGCCTCACAATGGATAAACATGCAACAAGACTCCGTCGTGCACGCAAAACTCGTGCCCGTATTGCGGATTTGAAAGTGGTTCGTCTGTGTGTATTCCGCACAAACAGCCATATTTATGCTCAAGTAATCAGTGCTGAGGGTGATAAGGTATTGGCTTCTGCCTCTACTTTGGAAGCTGAAGTTCGTAGCAGCCTGAAAACCGGCAGCAATGTTGAAGCTGCTATCTTGGTCGGTAAGCGCATTGCTGAAAAAGCAAAAGCAGCCGGTATCGAAAAAGTTGCTTTTGACCGCTCTGGTTTTCAATATCACGGTCGCGTAAAAGCTTTGGCTGAAGCTGCCCGTGAAAACGGCTTGAGCTTCTAAGAAAGATTTTGGAGATCTGACATGGCAAAACATGAAACAGAAGAGCGCGGTGACGGCCTGATTGAAAAGATGGTGGCTGTAAACCGTGTAACCAAAGTGGTTAAAGGCGGACGCATCATGGCGTTCTCGGCTTTGACCGTGGTAGGTGACGGCGATGGCCGTATCGGTATGGGTAAAGGTAAATCGAAAGAGGTACCGGTAGCTGTACAGAAAGCAATGGATCAAGCCCGTCGTAACATGATTAAAGTACCGTTGAAAAACGGCACCATTCATCATGAAGTGATCGGTAAGCATGGTGCAACCCGTGTATTTATGCAACCTGCCAAAGAAGGTAGCGGTGTAAAAGCGGGCGGTCCGATGCGTTTGGTATTCGATGCAATGGGTGTGCATAACATCTCTGCTAAAGTTCACGGTTCTACCAATCCGTACAATATCGTACGAGCCACTTTGGACGGCTTGTCTAAGCTGTACACTCCGGCTGAAATCGCTGCTAAGCGCGGTCTGACCGTTGAAGACATCTTGGGAGCGAACCATGACTGAGCAAAAGAAAATCAAAGTAACCTTGGCTAAAAGCCTGATTGGTACTATTGAGTCACATCGCGCTTGTGCTCGCGGTTTGGGCTTGCGTCATCGCGAGCATACCGTTGAAGTATTGGATACCCCGGAAAATCGTGGCATGATTAATAAAATCAGCTACCTTTTGAAAGTGGAGTCATAATATGTTGTTGAACACCATTAAACCTGCTGAAGGTGCAACAAAAGAGCGTCGTCGCGTAGGCCGTGGTATCGGTAGCGGCTTGGGTAAAACTGGCGGTCGTGGCCATAAAGGTCAGAAGAGCCGTTCTGGTGGTTTCCATAAAGTGGGTTTCGAAGGCGGTCAAATGCCTTTGCAACGTCGCTTGCCGAAACGTGGCTTCAAATCATTAACTGCTGCTCAAAATGCTGAAGTACGCTTGGGCGAGTTGAACTTGGTTGCGGTTGAGGAAATTGATGTTCTGGCTTTGAAACAGGCCGGCTTGATTCCTGCTGGTGCCTTGAATGTTAAAGTGATTGCTTCTGGTGAAATTGCCAAAGCGGTAACTTTGAAAGGTATCAAAGCAACTAAAGGCGCGAAAGCTGCGATTGAAGCGGCTGGTGGCAAAGTAGAAGAGTAAGGCTAAAAGACAAAGTGGCAAATCGACAAGCATCATCTGGTATGGCAAATCTTAGTGATCTAAAGAAACGGTTGGTATTCCTTATCGGGGCATTAATTGTTTTTCGAATAGGTGCGCATATCCCGGTGCCGGGTGTAGATGCAGCCGCTTTGGCTAAGCTCTATGAAAGTGCGGGAGGTGGAATCCTGAACATGTTGAATATGTTCTCAGGAGGCTCACTTCAGCGCTTTAGTGTTTTTGCTATCGGGATTATGCCTTATATCTCGGCATCCATTATTGTTCAGTTGGCTTCTGAAATTATGCCTTCACTGAAGGCTTTGAAGAAAGAAGGCGAAGCAGGGCGTCGTATTATTACAAAATATACTCGTTATGGTACCGTTCTGTTAGCGACTCTTCAAAGTTTCGGTGTGGCGACTTTTGTCTATAGCCAGAACATTGTAGTAGCATCCAAATTTGAGTTTTTTACCTCAACCGTTTTCTGCTTAGTCGGAGGAACCATGTTCCTGATGTGGTTAGGCGAGCAGATGACCGAGCGTGGAATTGGTAATGGTATTTCATTGATCATTACTGCAGGTATTGCTGCCGGGTTACCTTCGGGAGCCATTCAGTTGTGGACCCTGTTAGATCAAGGTTCGATTGGTGCGCCGATGGCGGTGGCTATTTTGGTTGGTGCGCTGGTTTTGATTTATGTGGTGGTTTGTTTTGAAAGTGCTTTGCGTAAGGTGCCGATACATTATGCAAAACGCCAGACAGGTAGCTTCTTTGCACAAAACCAGAATACTCATATGCCGTTTAAAATGAATATGGCAGGTGTAATTCCCCCTATCTTTGCTTCTAGTATTATTATGTTTCCTGCGACTCTTGCTGGGTGGTTGGGTGATAATACGGCAGACAATTGGTTGACTCGTTTGGCTGGTTGGTTGGGACACGGTCAGCCTGCTTATATTCTGTTATTTGCTGCTTCTATTGTATTTTTCTGTTATTTTTATACGGCTTTGGTATTTAGTCCGCGTGAGATGGCTGAGAATTTGAAGAAAAGTGGTGCTTTTGTTCCTGGCATTCGCCCGGGTGAGCAGACGGCAAACTATTTGGAAGGTGTTGTATTGCGCCTGACATTTTTCGGTGCGCTTTATATCACCATTATCTGCCTGATTCCTGAGTTTTTGATGACTGCAGTCAATGTTCCTTTCTACTTGGGCGGAACGTCGTTATTAATTTTGGTTGTTGTAACCATGGATTTCAATACTCAGCTTGCATCTTATAAGATGACGCAGCAGTATGAGCGCTTTGATATGAAATCTTTATCTCGTAAATAAACACATGGCTAAAGAAGATACCATTCAAATGCAGGGTGAAATTCTTGAAACCCTGCCTAATGCTACTTTTAAAGTAAAACTCGAAAATGATCATGTCGTGTTGGGTCATATTTCCGGCAAGATGCGAATGCACTACATCCGTATTTCTCCGGGAGATAAGGTGACGGTTGAATTGACGCCTTATGATTTAACGCGCGCACGTATTGTCTTTCGAGCAAGATAAACCAGGAAAGGAAGTAATATGCGCGTACAACCTTCTGTAAAGAAAATTTGCCGCAACTGCAAGATTATTCGTCGTAATCGTGTCGTTCGTGTCATTTGTACCGATCCCCGTCACAAACAACGTCAAGGCTAATTATTTTATTAGTCGTGATTTTGTGTTATAGTGACCAACTTTTGCCCTTAAAGGAAAAAATATGGCTCGTATCGCAGGGGTGAATATCCCTAATAACGCCCATATCGTAATTGGCTTACAGGCTATTTACGGTGTTGGCGCTACTCGTGCCAAAGCTATTTGCGAAGCTGCCGGCGTTGTTGCCAGCACTAAAGTGAAAGATTTGGACGAGTCCCAATTGGAAGCTTTGCGTGAGCAAGTTGCCCGTTATGTAGTAGAAGGTGATTTGCGTCGTGAAGTAACCATGAGTATTAAACGCCTGATGGACATGGGCTGCTACCGTGGTTTCCGCCACCGTCGTGGCTTGCCTTGTCGTGGACAACGCACCCGTACCAATGCGCGTACCCGCAAAGGTCCGCGTAAGGCTATTGCAGGTAAAAAATAATTTTTTAAGGATTTAATTGATGGCTAAAGCAAACACAGCCTCGCGTGTACGCAAAAAAGTACGCAAAACCGTGAGTGAAGGTATCGTGCATGTTCATGCATCGTTCAATAATACCATCATTACAATCACCGACCGTCAAGGCAATGCATTGTCTTGGGCTACCTCTGGCGGCGCTGGTTTTAAAGGTTCTCGTAAAAGTACACCGTTTGCTGCTCAGGTAGCAGCAGAAGCCGCTGGTAAAGTTGCCCAAGAGTATGGCGTTAAAAATCTGGAAGTTCGTATTAAAGGCCCAGGCCCGGGTCGTGAATCTTCAGTTCGTGCGCTCAACGCTCTTGGTTTCAAAATTACCAGCATTACCGACGTTACACCGTTGCCGCATAACGGCTGCCGTCCGCCTAAAAAACGTCGTATTTAATTTGGAGTGATTGAGAATGGCACGTTATATCGGCCCTAAATGTAAATTAGCACGCCGCGAAGGCACTGATCTTTTTCTGAAGAGCGCGCGTCGCTCTTTGGAGTCCAAATGTAAAATCGATTCTGCTCCCGGTCAGCACGGTGCGAAAAAGCCCCGTTTGTCTGATTACGGTCTGCAATTGCGCGAGAAGCAAAAAATCCGTCGTATCTACGGTGTTTTGGAACGTCAGTTCCGCCGCTACTTCGCCGAAGCTGCCCGTCGTAAAGGTTCTACCGGTGAGTTGTTGCTGCAATTGCTGGAATCGCGTTTGGATAATGTAGTTTACCGTATGGGTTTCGGCTCTACCCGCGCCGAAGCACGTCAATTGGTATCTCACAAAGCAATTACCGTAAACGGTCAAGTTGTGAACATCCCGTCTTTCCAAGTGAAAGCCGGTGACGTCGTTGCTATCCGCGAAAAAGCCAAGAAACAGGTTCGTATTCAAGAAGCCCTAGGTTTGGCTACTCAAATCGGTATTCCGAGCTGGGTTTCTGTGGATGCAGGCAAATTGGAAGGTGTATTTAAAAATATGCCTGATCGCTCAGAGTTGTACAGCGATATTAATGAACAGCTGGTGGTAGAGTTCTACTCTAAATAATGCCGGCTCAGTGAGGGACAGTTAAATGCAAAACAGCACTTCCGAATTTTTGCAGCCTCGTCAAATTGATGTTGATACCTTGTCTGCGACACGCGCCAAGGTTTCTATGCAGCCGTTTGAGCGTGGTTTCGGCCATACTTTAGGTAATGCTTTGCGTCGTATCTTACTATCATCCATGAATGGTTTTGCCCCGACTGAAGTAGCGATTACCGGTGTCTTGCACGAATATTCGACCCTTGACGGTGTTCAGGAGGATGTTGTTGACATTCTTCTGAATATCAAAGGTGTGGTGTTCAAGTTGCATGGTCGTACTGATGTGTCGCTGACTTTGAAAAAATCGGGTGCAGGTGCTGTAGTGGCAGGCGACATTGAATTGCCGCATGATGTTGAAATCATTAATCCTGATCATGTGATCTGTAATCTGGCGGATAAGGGTCAGATTGAGATGGAAATCAAGGTTGAGCAAGGTCGCGGTTACCAATCTGTTTCAGGTCGTCGCGCTGTGCGTGATGATAACCGGAACATTGGCGCCATTCAATTGGATGCGAGCTTTTCGCCCATCAGTCGCGTCAGCTTTGAAGTTGAGGCTGCCCGCGTAGAACAACGTACCGATTTGGATCGTTTGGTTTTAGATATTGAAACCGATGGTTCAATTGATCCTGAAGAGGCGGTGCGTAACGCGGCACGTATTTTGATTGACCAAATGTCTATTTTTGCCGACCTGCAAGGTACGCCGGTGGAAGAGGTGGAAGAGAAAGCTCCTCCGATTGATCCGATTCTGCTGCGCCCGGTGGATGATTTGGAATTGACAGTACGTTCAGCCAACTGCTTGAAAGCTGAGGACATTTACTATATCGGTGATTTGATCCAACGTACTGAGACCGAGCTTTTGAAAACCCCCAATTTGGGCCGTAAATCTTTGAATGAAATCAAAGAAGTCTTGGCCTCTAAAGGTTTGACTTTGGGCTCAAAATTGGAAGCTTGGCCGCCTGCGGGTTTGGAAAAGCCTTAAGTTTGAATATTAAAGGATAATGACATGCGTCATCGTAATGGCAATCGTAAATTAAACCGCACCAGCAGCCACCGTGCTGCGATGTTGCGTAACATGGCAAACTCTTTGTTGACCCATGAAACCATCGTGACCACTTTGCCGAAGGCAAAAGAGTTGCGTCGAGTGGTTGAGCCCTTGATTACCTTGGGTAAAAAACCTTCTTTGGCTAACCGCCGTTTGGCGTTCGACCGCACCCGCGATCGTGACGTAGTGGTAAAACTGTTTGGTGACTTGGGTCCCCGTTTTGCTGCACGCAATGGTGGTTATATCCGTATTTTGAAATACGGCTTCCGCAAAGGCGACAATGCGCCGTTGGCTCTGATTGAGCTAGTGGACAAAGCTCCTGAAGCGGCTGCTGAATAAGCACAAAGTAAAAAAGAAAAACCGGTCTGGTAACAGGCCGGTTTTTCTTTTTAGGGGACGATTGATGGACACCTATTGCAGGTGAGTTGTTGGGAGGCTTGGGCAGTAGCATGAATGGTTTTTATATGTGTACGGGGAATACAGAAAACATTTATTTTTGATGCAGTATAGTCATGTTCTAGCTGTCTGTGGCGGTTGTTGGTTGCTGCTTGGTGATTTAGTAATAACCGATTTTTATCGATTTACTTTTGATTCTTTTCCTTAAGCGTTAAAGCCGAACAAACTACCATATGAGCAAGAGTGGATACACAAAGCCATAACTTGGTATAGATAAGAAAAGACAGATAGAGGTTAATATAAAAATATTTATCTTTAAGGGAAAAGAAGTTAAATGAATATTGTCGCTTTGCTAAACTTCCCGGCTGATGTTGTAAATTCACATATAACAAAACTAATAAACAAGCAAACGCTAAAATACTACAGAAACATACTTGCATATATATCTTGGTTTTGCTGATAAGATAATTTCCGTCCTGAATGCTTTTAAAAACCACTCCATCTTTATTGAAAGCATAACGAATGAATTGTGTGGTTATATAACAGCCCATTAACATAACAAAAAACATAAATATTTGAAATCTTGGCTTTAAATAATATTCGATTACAGGCTCTGAAAAATGTTGATGTTTCCAAATAGTGGTTACATCAGCCAATGTATTAGATAAACCGGTGAATATGTGTGACAGAAAGGAATTAAATAAGTATTCATTTATGCTCAAAAAATAGAGTAATCCTTGTGTTAATAAATCCACCTTCGTTTGGTAGATAGACATGATGAAATAGAAGGCCAAGGTCAGTATTAAGGGGAGTAATACGATTATTTTTAACAGAACAACCAGCCAATGATTAAAAGAAGTTGGTTGCTTTAATCGAAGACTTAAAAAAGCCAACATTGCCAATAGGGCGGCAAATGACATTTTATAAAAACCTGCCGTCCATAAAATGACGCTGATGATAAGGAAATAAATGTCACAATTTTTTGCTGATTTGATGGGGGTGTTGCTGTTTTGCTGTTGGAGTGATTCAGAGTTTTCCATGTTTGATTATGCCTCTCTTATTTTGTGTTTGGCTAAATTATGGCGGGATTATACAGCCAACTCGTGGGAGATTTGAGGCGGGCTTGTGTTTGATATTAATTCGATAATTGGCCGGTTTAATGGAATGCCTGTCTGAAAAAAACATAAGTTTTCAGACAGGGGTAAGCTGACCGTAGCTATAGCAGGTTCGGCTATTGATGCCTGTCTGAAAAAGTGATGAATGACAGCTAAGTTGTAGCGCTATCCACTTTCTTGGGGCGAACCGACAGGTGTTGTCAGTTCGCCCTCAGTGTTTACAGAAAAATATACCGGCTGGGATAGCCTAGCCGGTATGGGAGTTATTTCTTGGAACTGATCACGATTTTGTTGCCTTCATCGCGGGCACCGGGGATGTTGCGTATCAGTTCTTCGATATTGTGTTCATCTTCGGCTGAAAGTTGATGTTTGGTTTGGCCGCTAAATTGTTGGCTGATGCCGATGATTTGGCGGATAAAGTCTTTGTCTACCTTAACTTCCGACTGGTATTGGAGTTTGTTTTGTATTTCACGGATGAGGGTTTCCGGTTTGCCATTGATGGGGTATTCACCTGCGGGTAGCTTGGCGTTGGCTTGGGCATTCAGTGTGCTGTTATTAAGGTAAAGTTTGCTGTTGGCATCCACATTGATGCCTTGTGACAACGCACTTTGTGCGATTTTCTTAAGTTCACTCTCAAGTGCTTGTTGATCAACGCACTCCTGCGCTTGGCGCTGGATTAAGGTGCTGAATTGTTCAAAGGCGGCTTTACTGATTGCTTTGGCCTGCACTTGATATTGAATATGGGTAAAGGGCTGATTGAGGACATCGATGCTTTCGATGTTTAGCTGGTTGCTCAAATCTACCGACTGTTCATTAATGGTTTGTTGGGCGTGGTTGTTGAGTTTGTGTAGTTTGAAATTCCATTTATCGCTGCTGTTGAGCGACAGGCTCTCTAGGCTCAGTTTGTCTTCGCCGGAGCGCAGTTGGCTGTTGCCCAGAGCGATATTGCTTTGGTAGTTCAGCTTGTCGAGCTGCATGGTTAGCGGGAAATCGTTGTTGGTGGACTGTAGGTTCAGTTGCGGCAAGTTAAACTCGACTGTATCGACATCGAAGCGCTCTTGCTTGCGTTGGAGTGTCATCTTGAAGCTGGCTTCCTGCCAAGAAGCGTTGAAGTGGTTGGCGGTATCTTGATACTGGTTGGCGGGCAGGGTGGTTGTGTTGTGGATGGTGCCGCCCCAGCTGACATCAGAGTGGCTGTTGAACAGGAAAATGCCATCGGGTTTATCCTTGCTGACCAGATAGATTTTGGATTGGATCTGATAGCCGCCGAGGGTGCGAAGGATGTGGTCTTCGCCGCGCAACTTGAACGCAGGGGCTTGGTCTGGGGCACATAAATCGGCTATCCAATCGGCTGTCCAGTTTACTTGGCCGTCCATTACGCCCATGTGGTATTGCTGGGTTTGGATTTTAAATTGTTTATAGGCTTGGTTGGGTTGATAGAAGCGTTTGAGTTGGTTGTCGGCATAGAGGTTGCCGCCGACGGCTGCGGTGCCGCCTACGGCGAGCAGGGTAATCAGGCTGATGGTGGTTTTGTTCATGATGATTGATGGCTGAGTAAGAGTTTGTAACGGATGAAATATTAAGGCTGTTTGTTGTGGTCGTCCGACTGGCTAGGCAGAGGGTGTTGCTTTGCGATAAGTGGCGTTAATGTTGGTTAAGATGTATGGGTAAATCAAAATGCCTGTCTGAAAGACATCGAATCTTTCAGACAGGCATATTGGTGACATCAATACGTCAAGCAAACTCTTCGGTATCGATTTCGGCTTGGGTAGCGGCTGGATAGCGGGCGCCGTGGACGTTTTGTGCGTGGATCAACTGCCCGGCCTGTTGCAATAGATCGGCATCCAAGTTGAGTTCGGCGGCGGCTAAGTTTTCGGCCAAATGGCTGATTTGCACGGTGCCGGGTATCGGCAGGATGTTGTCTTGTTGTGCCAACAGCCAGGCGAGGCTGAGTTGGGCGGGGGGGCAGCCGGCTTGGTCGGCCAGTTGTTGTAAGGCGGGCAGCAGTTGCAGGTTTTTGGGGTAGTTTTCTGCTGAAAAGCGCGGCATCGGGCGGCGGATGTCTTTTTCGACCAAGTTGGCGACATTGTGCAGACTGCCGCCGAGAAAGCCGCGGCCGAGCGGGCTGAAGGCGACAAAGGCGGTGCCCAATTCGCGGGTTTTGGCTAACACGGCGATTTCAGGATTGCGCGTCCACAGCGAATATTCGGTTTGTACG
>Ga0208938_1000799_pt1 | contig 20839 bp, 20 predicted proteins | sample AD_UKC125_MetaG_FD_184434 | JGI IMG/M metagenome (GOLD analysis project Ga0208938, IMG submission 184434) | Active sludge microbial communities of municipal wastewater-treating anaerobic digesters from USA - AD_UKC125_MetaG (SPAdes) (version 2) | ecosystem: Engineered > Bioreactor > Anaerobic >...
GTTGCCCGACATCCTCGGTGCGCGCCACAATCTGCCGGGCCATATGCAGCCAGGCCGCGTGCATCGCCTGGGGTGTCACGGCCCCGTTGGTGGCTTGCACTGGCTGAGTTGGCTGGGACGCCTGAGGTCCGGCATCAGAAGACGAGCGCAGATTCAGGCGTGGCGCGCTTAACCCCTTGCGAATATGGGCATTGCCACACAGGGGGCATTGCACCAGACCACGCGCCAACTGACTCTGAAAGTCGTCCTCGCTACCAAACCAGCCCTCGAAGGCATGGTCATCGGCGCAAAACAAATCCAGAACCTTCATGACACACCCGTTCAGTGTGCAGGGCGCCTGCCACGATGCATCAGATAGCGGTAGACGAATCCGGGAAATGCCAAGGTGATGAACAAGGCACCGGTCACGGCATAGAACTCCCAGCCTTGAGGCGCAATCTGTCCGGCGCGCTTTTCGATCAGCAGCGCCAGCGCACCCACCAGAAAGTACAGCAGCAGCAGTTCGAGCGCACGCGCAAAGAATGGTTTGCCCTGGTGTGCCCGCGCGCCGACCACCAACCAACGGTCATTGATAAAAGGTAGATTGGCCGCCACAAGGGCGGCCAAGATCACCAGCCAAATGGCTGCAGTCTGGGTCATGGGTTGAACAATACGCCCATCAGGTCGCCAATGCGCGCACGATGGCGTCAGCACACAAGGCCATCAAGCCACCTGGAAGAACGCCCAGAATCAGCACCAAGGCGCCATTGATGGAAAGAACCACGCGCGCATCGAAGGGCGCCGACACCTTGCCAGCCGTGAGCGGCGCATCGAAATACATGACCTTGACTACGCGCAGGTAGTAGAAGGCGCCAATCAGCGACATGACGACGGCAAACACCGCCAGGGCCACATGCAGGCCATGGCCAGACGCTACCAGCGCCTGCAGCACCGACAGCTTGGCGTAAAAACCCACCAGTGGTGGAATGCCTGCCAGCGAGAACATGCAGACCGCCATCACGGCTGCGTACAGCGGGCTGCGCTGGTTCAGGCCAGCCAGGTCGGCGATTTCCTCACTCTCGAAACCTTCGCGTGCGAGCATGGCAATCAGGCCAAAGGCAGGCAGCACGGTCAGCACATAGGTGACGATGTAGAACATGGCCGAGCTGTAGGCGGTTTCGGCAGCATTGGCATCCACCATGCCGTTGACCACTCCCGACAACAGGCCCAGAAACAGGAAACCCATGTGCGAAATGGTCGAATAGGCCAGCATGCGCTTCAGATTAGTCTGCAACACACCGGCCACGTTGCCCACGAGCAATGAGGCGATGGCCAGCACTGCCAGCATCTGTTGCCAGTCAATCGCCAGCGGCAGCAGGCCATCGACCAGGAGGCGAATCGCCATGGCAAAGGCCGCAAACTTGGGTGCGCTACCGATGATCAGCGTGACCACCGTGGGTGCACCCTGATAGACGTCAGGAATCCACATGTGGAACGGCACAGCACCGAATTTGAAGGCCAGGCCGGCGACGATGAAGACCACGCCAAACACCAGTACCTGGTGACGAATCTGGCCCGCATTGATGGCCTTGAACACCTGGCCGATGTCCAGGGAACCGGTGGCGCCATAGACCATGGACAGGCCATAGAGCAGAAAGCCACTGGCCATGGCACCGAGCACGAAGTACTTCATCGCGGCCTCGGTGGCCGTGGTGTGATCACGGCGCAGCGCAACCAGCGCATAGCTGGACAGCGTGAGCAATTCCAGGCCCAGATAGATCACGATGAAGTTATTGGCCGAAATCAGCACGCAAATGCCCAGCAGCGCAAGCATGGTCAGCGTGAAAAGCTCGCCTCCACGCAACATGCCGCGGTCAAGCGCATAGGAACGGCCATAAACCAGCGTCACCATCAGTGACACTGTGGCAAAGCACTTGAGCCAGTTACCCATGGCATCGCTGACCACCATGTTGCCCCAGCCATAGAAGGTGTTGCCACTGCTGGCATACATGGCCTGCATCACGGCAACCACGGCCAGAGAAAGCATGGTCAGCACATAGGTCGCCGTGCGTCGCGTACTTCCCACGCCCAGATCTACCAGCGCAATCACGCAGGCCATGACCAGCAGCACGATCTCAGGGTAAATCGCCAACCAGCTGATGTTGTCAATCATCTTGTATCTCTCGCTTCGCTAGTCCGGTCAGTTCAGCTTGGTTTGCGCCACATGCTTGAGCAGCTCGGCCACCGACACATCCATCACATCGGTAAAGGGCTTGGGATAAATGCCCATGTAGAGCACGGCGATCGCCAGCACGCCCAACACCAGGAATTCACGCCCATTCAGGTCGGTCATGGCACGGACGTTGTCATTGGTCACGGGGCCCAGATAGACCCGTTTGTACATCCACAGCGAGTAGCTGGCACCCAGGATCACGGCAATCGCAGCACCCAGGCCAATCCAGAAATTGAAACGCACCGAGGCAATGATCACCATCCACTCGCCAACGAAACCAGCCGTTGCAGGCAGACCGCAATTGGCCATGGAGAACAGCAGCGCAAACGCCGCAAACTTGGGCATGGTGTTGACCACGCCGCCGTAGTCTGCAATCTGGCGGGAATGCACGCGGTCATACAACACGCCAATGCACAGGAACATGGCGCCCGACACGAAGCCGTGGGCAATCATCTGCGCCAGCCCTCCAGACACGCCAAGGTCGTTGAAAATGAAGAAGCCCAGCGTGACAAAGCCCATGTGTGCCACGGACGAATAGGCCACGAGTTTTTTCATGTCCTTTTGCACGATGGCCACGAGGCCGACGTAGATCACCGCTATCAGCGACAGGGTGATCATCAGCCAGGCCCATTCATGCGCGGCGTCGGGAGCGATCGGCAGTGAGAAGCGCAGGAAGCCATAGGCACCCAGCTTCAGCATGATGGCCGCCAGCACTGCGGAACCACCGGTGGGCGCTTCGACGTGCACGTCGGGCAACCAGGTATGCACCGGCCACATCGGCACCTTGACGGCAAAGGCCGCGAACAACGCAAAGAACAACAATGTCTGCGCGGTGCCGCCCAGCGGCAGCTTGTGCCAGGCAGCGATATCAAAGCTGCCACCTGCCTGGTTGTACAGGTAGATGAAGGCAACCAGCGTCAGCAGCGAGCCCAGCAAGGTATACAGGAAGAACTTGAACGCCGCGTAGATCTTGTTCGGCCCACCCCACATGCCGATGATCAGGTACATCGGTATCAGCGTGGCTTCAAAGAACACATAGAACAGCATGCCGTCGAGTGCGGAGAACACACCGATCATCAGTCCCGACAGAATCAGGAAGGCCGCCATGTACTGGTAAACACGCTCGGTGATGGACTCCCACGAAGCGATGACCACGATCACGGTGATGAAGGCCGTCAATGGTACGAACCACATCGAGATGCCATCCACGCCCAGGTGGTAGTGCATGTTGAAGCGCGCGACCCAGGGGGCCTTTTCAACGAACTGCATGGCTGCAGTACCGGCATCAAACCCGCTGATCAGCGGAATCGTTACCGCCAGGCCCAACAGGGAGCCGATCAGCGCCAGCCAGCGCACGGTACGCGCATGCTTGTCGCAACCGAACGCCAGAAGCAGGACGCCAAAAACGATGGGCGTCCAAATGGCAAGACTCAACAAACCCATTTGTTATTTGCTCCTATTTGTTGAGCCAGACGAAATACGTCATGAGGGCGAAGACACCCAGGATCATGAACAGTGCGTAGTGGTACAGGAAACCGGACTGCACACGCCGGACTGCGGCAGAAATACGCGCCACCAGCTTCCACGAACCGTTCACGATGGCGCCGTCGATCAACCCCTGGTCACCACCCTTCCACAGAACCACACCCAGCAGGCGCGTGCCGGCTGCAATGATGTTCTCGTTGATCCAGTCCATGTAGTACTTGTTCTCGAGCAAGGTGTAGATGGGCTGAAACACACGCTTGATCGCCGCCGGCAGCGCCGGATTGACGATGTACATGTAGTAAGACAGCGCAACACCCGCCAGAGCCAGCCAGAACGGCGCCGTCTGCAATGCATGCACGGCCATGGCCACAGGGCCGTGGAACATCTGCGCCAGTTGCGCCATCGCCGCATGCTTGGAGCCGTCGACAAAGATCACGTCCTTGAAGAAGTCGCCAAACAGCATGGGCTGGATGTACATGAAACCGATCACCACCGAAGGGATGGCCAGCAACACCAGCGGCACCGTCACCACCCATGGCGACTCATGTGGCTTGGAATGGTCGTCATGGTGATGGTGCGGATCGGGTTCTTCCTGCGCCTCATGGGCATCAGGGTTCTGGTCGTAGCGCTCCTTGCCATGGAAGACCAGGAAGTACATCCGGAACGAATAGAACGCGGTGACAAACACCCCCGCCATGACCGCAAAATGTGCAAAGCCGGCAGCCGGCAGCTGGCTGAAGTGCACGGCCTCGATGATGTTTTCCTTGGAATAAAAGCCGGAGAACAGAGGTGTGCCAATCAGTGCCAACGAGCCGAGCAGCGAGGTGATCCAGGTGATAGGCATGTACTTGCGTACGCCGCCCATCCAGCGGATATCCTGGTTGTGGTGCATGCCCATGATGACCGAGCCGGCACCCAGAAACAGCAAGGCCTTGAAGAAAGCGTGCGTCATCAGGTGGAACACCGCGACCGAATAGGCGGATGCCCCCAGCGCCACGGTCATGTAACCGAGTTGCGACAGCGTGGAGTAGGCCACCACGCGCTTGATGTCGTTCTGAATGATGCCCAGGAAGCCCATGAACAGGGCCGTGATGGAGCCGATGACCAGGATGAAGTTCAGGGCAGCATCGGACAGCTCGAACAGTGGCGACATGCGCGAGACCATGAAGATGCCCGCCGTCACCATGGTGGCGGCGTGGATCAGCGCAGAAATCGGCGTCGGACCTTCCATGGAGTCAGGCAGCCAGACATGCAGCGGGAACTGGGCCGACTTGCCCATGGCGCCAATGAACAGACAGATGCAGATGACGGTGATCAGCATCCAGTCGGTGCCAGGAAACACCAAGGCACCCAACTCCTGCTTCTTGGCAAACACCTCGGCGTAGTCAAAGCTGCCGGCATAGGCCGCAATCAGGCCGATGCCCAGGATGAACCCGAAGTCACCGACACGGTTGACCAGGAAGGCCTTCATGTTGGCGAAGATGGCCGTTGGCTTGTTGAACCAGAAACCGATCAGCAGGTAGGACACCAGGCCCACGGCTTCCCAGCCAAAGAACAGCTGCAGCATGTTGTTGCTCATCACGAGCATCAGCATGGAGAAGGTAAACAGCGAGATGTAGGAGAAGAAACGGTTGTAGCCCTCGTCTTCCTCCATGTAGCCAATGGTGTAGATGTGCACCATCAGCGACACAAAGGTCACCACGCACATCATCATCGCCGTCAGGCCGTCGATCAGAAAGCCGACCTCCATCTTCAGGCCGCCAACCACCATCCACGTATAGAGGGTTTCGTTAAGGCGTGCGCCATCCACGGCCACGCTGTACAGCGTGGACGCGGAGATCAGGAAGGACACCAGCACGCCCAGAATGGTCAGCGTGTGCGAGATGCGGCGGCCGAACCAGTTGCCACCAAAGGCCGTGCCAAAAAGGCCTGCCAGCAGGGAGCCGGCCAACGGTGCCAAGGGCACAGCCAGCAGCGTCGAAGCAGAAAGGGTTTGACTCATTCTTGAGAACCTTGCAAGTACCGGTTAGCCCATCAACCCTTGAGGGTGTTGAGATCTTCCGCATTGATGCTGTTCTTGTTACGGAACAACAGCACCAAAATGGCCAAGCCAATGGCCGCTTCGGCGGCCGCCACGGTAAGGATGAAGAACACGAATACCTGACCGTGCATGTCGCCCAGGTAGTGCGAAAACGCGACAAAGTTCATGTTCACCGCCAGCAGCATCAACTCGATCGCCATCAGCAGCACGATCAGGTTCTTGCGGTTCAGGAAAATACCGACCACCGCCAGGGCAAACAGCATTGCCCCCAGCGTCAGAAAATGGCCCAGGGTCAATGTCATGCCTTGTTCTCCTCTGCACTGATATCGCCGTCTGCCAAGGGTTGTGCTGCCTGCGTGACCGGCATCTTCACCACGACCAGACGATCACTAGCGCGGGCACGCACCTGGGCCGTGACATCGCTGGCCTTGACGTCCTTGCGTTGGCGCAGCGTAAGGGCAATAGCGGAAATCATGGCCACCAGCAGAATCACGGCAGCGATCTCCACCGGATACAGATATTCGGTGTACATCAGTTTGCCCAATGCCTGGGTATTGGAATACGGCACCACCTGTCCGGCCGCATTGACCAGAGTCGCGACGGCCTTGGGTTCTTCCACTCCACGGAAGCCGGTCATCAGCACCGCACCCATTTCAAACGCCACCAGGGCACCTATCAGGGCAGCCAAGGGGAAATGCTTCCAAAATCCACGACGCACTGCGTCGATACGAATGTCCAGCATCATCACCACGAACAGGAACAGCACCATCACTGCCCCCAGGTACACCAGCACCAAGGCAATGGCAAGGAACTCGGCCTTCAATAGCAGCCACAAACCGGCAGCTTGGGAAAAGGCCAGAATCAAATGCAACACGGCATGCACGGGATTGCGCGCCGTGATCACCCGGAAGGCCGCGTACAGCAGCACTACCGAGAACAGGTAGAAGAATCCGGTTTTAACGTCCATGGATCGGGTCTTTTCAAAAGTTCAGGTGTGATGCGTCACCCGATCAACGGTATTTCGCGTCCGCCGCCTTGGCCGCCGCGATCTCGGGTTCATAGCGATCGCCCACAGCCAGCAGCATTTCCTTGGTGAAATACAGGTCACCCCGTTTTTCGCCGTGGTATTCGAGGATCTGCGTCTCCACGATCGAATCCACCGGGCAGCTTTCTTCGCAAAAACCACAAAAAATGCACTTGGTCAGGTCGATGTCATAGCGCGTGGTACGGCGCGTGCCATCGGCACGCACATCGGACTCGATAGTGATGGCCATCGCCGGGCACACGGCCTCGCACAGCTTGCAGGCGATGCAACGCTCTTCGCCGTTGTCGTAACGGCGCAGCGCGTGCAAGCCACGAAAGCGCGGCGACAAAGGCGTCTTTTCTTCGGGAAACTGAACCGTGACCTTGCCACGGAAGGCATAGCGCCCGGTCAGCACCATGCCCTTGGCCAATTCCCAGAGCATGAAGCTCTTGAAGAAATCCTTGAGAGAAAAAGATGCAGGAGCAACAACAGCAGACATGAATGGTGTCCCCGCTTATTTCCAAATATTCCAGGGCGACAGCAACCAGGCGCCCACGACCAGCACCCACACCAGGGTCACCGGGATGAAGATCTTCCAGCCCAGACGCATGATCTGGTCATAGCGATAGCGCGGGAAGGTGGCGCGGATCCAGATGAACATGGATACCACCACAAAGGTCTTGATGCCAAGCCAGATCCAGCCCGGAATGAAGCCGAGGGCGTCGACTGGCGGCAACCAGCCCCCCAGGAACATGATCACTGCCAGGATGGACACCAGCCACATGGCTGCATATTCAGCCAGGAAGAAGATGGCAAAGCCCATACCCGAATATTCGACCATGTGACCAGCCACGATCTCCGCCTCGCCTTCCACCACGTCAAACGGATGGCGGTTGGTTTCGGCAACCCCCGAAATCAGATACACGAGGAAGATGGGCAGCAAAGGCAGCCAATTCCAGGACAGGAAGCCCAACCCGATGCCAGCCATGGTGCCGCGAGCCTGCCCCAACACAATCTCGGTCAGGTTCATGCTGCCCGTCACCATGATCACCACCACAAAGCAAAAGCCCATGGCGATTTCATAGCTGACCATCTGTGCGGAAGCGCGCAATGCGCCAAGCAAGGCGTACTTGGAGTTGGATGCCCAGCCTGCAATGATCACGCCATAAACCTCTATCGAGGCAATGGCCATGACCAGCAGCAATCCGGCGTTGATATTGGCCAAGGCCGTATCCGGCGCGAAAGGCACCACCACCCAGGCTGCCAGGGCCGGCATGATGGCCATGACCGGGCCCAGGAAGAACAGACCCTTGCTCGCAGCCGTGGGTTGGATCACTTCCTTGGTAAGCAGCTTCAGACCGTCGGCCAGGGGCTGCAGCAGGCCCAGGGGACCAACCCGATTGGGCCCAAGGCGCGCCTGCATGAAACCCAGCAGCTTGCGTTCCCACAAGGTGAGGTAAGCGACTGCCCCCATCAGCGGCGCCAGCACGCAAACGATCTTGATCAGATTCCAGATCACCGGCCAGCCCATGCTGGTCCACCAGCTTGCGGCGACCAGGTTCAAGCCCCCGTTGTAAATCGCGTCAATCATGCAACGACTCCTTCACGTGCCGCACGTGCGTCGGCGGTCAGTTGCAGCGCTGGCGCACGACGCACCAGGCCATCGAGCTGGTAAATGCTGGCCACCACAGGCGCAGCCGCCGGCCCGTGTGCCACGTCGATGGCCGCCTTGGTCGCATTGCTCAGTTGCTGAGAAGTCAACTGCTCCAAGCCGGCCGTGGCCTGGTTCAGTACATCCTGCGAGGACTCAAACTCCACACCCGGCAGAGCCATGATGTTGGCGAGCACGCGCAACACCTTCCAGGCGGGACGCGTCTCACCCAGCGGGCGCACGACGGCATGGAAACTCTGCACCCGGCCTTCGGCGTTGACAAAACTGCCGGAGGTTTCAGTGAACGGAGCTATGGGCAGCAGTACGTCGCTGATGTCCATATTCGTTTTGAACGGACTCAATGTCACCACCATGTCCACGTCCGCCAGCCCCCGGGCCGCATTGGCACCCGCTGCGGAGTCGAACTCGGGCTCGGTATTCAGCAGGAACAAGGCCTTCACCTGCCCCGCCAGCATTTGTGCGGCATTGAGGCCGCCCTGGCGTGGTTGTGCGCCGACGAACTGGGCACCAACGGTGTTCGCCGCCTCGCTCAGATAGCCGAAGGTGGCACCGGTTGCCTGTGCAATCCACTGCGCGAGTGCCAGCAGACTGGATGCCTGAGCGTGGTGGGCGGCGGCATTGCCAAGCAAGATGGCCTTGCGTTCACCGCTGAGCAGTGCGCGGGCAATGGCCAGCGCCTCATCGTTTGCCTTGCCGGACACGACCGGCGCCACAGTACCCTTTTCTTGCGCCACGGCGGCCGCAACATCGGCCAAAGCTTGCGTCCAATCAGCGGATGCCACTACGGATTGTGTCGCAGGCAAAGCCCAGTCATATGCCATGGCATTGATGGCAAATACCTTGCAACCCTTGCGCGCTGCCTGGCGGATGCGCTGGGCGAACAGCGGGTGATCCTTGCGCAGGTTGGAGCCCAGTACCAGTACCGACTGCAGGTCGGTCAGTGCCGCGATGGGCATGCCGAGCCAGCGAACCCCCTCGGGTGTGGCGAACTCGGCGTGGCGCAGGCGGTGGTCGATGTTGTCGCTGCCCAGCCCACGCACCAGGGTCGCTGCCAGGTGCAACTCTTCCAGCGTGCTGTGCGGGCTGACCAACGCGCCAATGGCCGAAGCGCCATGTTTGTCGCGTACGCATTTCAAACCATTCGCCACATACTCCAGCGCCGTCTGCCAATCGACCTCCTGCCACTGACCACCCTGCTTGAGCATGGGGCGCTGCAGACGATCGTCACCATTCAGTGCTTCATAGGAGAAGCGGTCGCGGTCGGCAATCCAGCACTCGTTGACGGCCTCGTTCTCCAGGGGCACGACGCGCATCACCTTGTGGTTCTTGATCTGCACCACGAGGTTGGCACCCGTGGAGTCATGCGGTGAAATCGACTTGCGGCGAGACAACTCCCAGGTGCGGGCGCTGTAGCGGAAGGGCTTGCTGGTGAGCGCACCCACCGGGCAAATGTCGATCATGTTGCCCGAGAGTTCCGAATCGACCGTGTCACCCTTGACAGTCGTGATCTCCGAATGCTCCCCGCGGTTGATCATTCCCAGCTCCATGTCGCCGCCAATCTCCTGGCCAAAGCGCACGCAACGGGTGCAGTGGATGCAACGGGTCATCTCCTCGGTGGAGATGAGCGGCCCTATGTCCTTCTTGAGAACCACGCGTTTTTCTTCACCGTAACGCGAGGCCGAAGCGCCATAGCCCACGGCCAAGTCTTGCAGCTGGCATTCGCCGCCCTGGTCGCAGATCGGGCAATCAAGCGGGTGATTGATGAGCAGGAACTCCATCACCGATTGCTGCGCCTTGATGGCCTTGTCACTCTTGGTGCGCACGATCATGCCCTGGGTCACCGGCGTGGCGCAGGCCGGCATGGGCTTGGGCGCCTTCTCGATGTCCACCAGACACATGCGACAGTTGGCCGCGATGGAGAGCTTCTTGTGGTAGCAGAAATGGGGAATATAGGTGCCCGACTTTTCAGCAGCATGCATGACCATGCTGCCCTCGGCAACCTCCACCTTCTGACCGTCCAGTTCAATTTCAACCATATGCTTTTCTCACACGCGGGCGGCGGAGGTGCCCTGCTTGACCGCGGCCTCGATCTTGGCCACGAACTCGTGGCGGAAATGCTTGATCATGGCGCGCACAGGCATGGCAGCCGCGTCGCCCAGCGCACAGATGGTGCGCCCCATGATGTTGAACGCCACGTTGTCGAGCAGCTCGATGTCTTCCTCGCGGCCCTGGCCGTGCTGGATGCGGTGCACCACGCGCCACAGCCAGCCCGTGCCCTCGCGGCAGGGTGTGCACTGACCGCATGATTCGTGCATGTAGAAATAGGATAGACGCACCAGCGACTCGACCATGTCACGCGAATCGTCCATGACGATCACTGCGCCCGAACCCAGCATGGAGCCGGCCTTGGCGATGGAGTCGTAGTCCATGGTGCAGTCCATCATGATGGAAGCAGGCAACACGGGCGAGGAAGAGCCGCCGGGAATCACCGCCTTGAGCTGGCGCCCCTTGCGCACGCCGCCTGCGAGTTCGAGCAGCTTGGCAAACGGCGTGCCCAGCGGAATCTCGTAGTTGCCGGGGCGCTCGACGTCACCCGAGACCGAGAAGATCTTGGTGCCTCCGTTGTTCGGCTTGCCGCATTCCAGATAGGCCTGACCACCATTCCTGATGATCCAGGGCACGGCCGCAAAGGTCTCGGTGTTGTTGATGGTGGTCGGCTTGCCGTATAGACCAAAGCTGGCCGGGAACGGCGGCTTGAAGCGCGGCTGTCCCTTCTTGCCTTCGAGCGACTCGAGCAGCGCGGTTTCCTCGCCGCAGATGTAGGCGCCAAAGCCGTGGTGCGCGTGCAGCTGGAAGCTGAAGGCGCTGCCCATGATGTTGTTACCCAGGTAGCCGGCGGCGCGCGCCTCTTCCAGGGCGGCCTCGAAGCGTTCGTAGACCTGAAAAATTTCGCCGTGGATGTAGTTGTAACCCAGCGAAATACCCATCGCGTACGCGGCAATGATCATGCCCTCGATGACGATGTGCGGGTTGAACATCAGGATGTCGCGGTCCTTGCAGGTGCCCGGCTCGCCCTCATCGGAGTTGCACACCAGATGCTTCTGCCCAGGAAACTGACGCGGCATGAAGCTCCACTTCAGCCCCGTGGGAAAACCCGCGCCGCCACGACCGCGCAGGCCGGATTCCTTGACCGTGGCAATCACCTGATCCTGCGTCAGGCCTTCCCCGCCATCCTTGCCGAGGATCTTGCGCAGTGCCGCATAACCACCGCGCGCTTCGTAATCCTTGATGCTCCAGTTGCCGCCATTCAAGTCCGCGTAGATCTGCGGGTTGATGTGACGGTCATGGAAGCAGGTCTGAACGCCCGTGGCCTGAAACTGCGACAGGACTTGTGCGACCGTGGTCATTGCTGGCCCTCCGCAGCGCGCAAGCCGTCGACCAATTGGTCGAGCTTGTCGTTGTCCATGAAACTGCACATGTGACGGTCACTCACCAGCATGGCCGGCGCGTCCGCACAGGCACCCAGGCATTCGCATTGCTGCAGGGTGAACATGCCGTCCGGCGTGGTCTCTCCCATCTCGATTCCGAGCTTGGCTTCAAGGTGATGCAGGGCCTGGTTGCCGCCACGCAGCTGGCACGGCAAATTGGTGCACACCGCCAGCTTGTACTTGCCCACGGGTTGCTGGTTGTACATGTTGTAGAAGGTCGTGACTTCATGCACAGCAATCTCGGGCATGCCCAGGTAGTCGGCAATCACGGCTTCGTTTTCCTGGCTGACCCAGCCCTGCTCCTGCTGCACGATGGACAGGCAGGCCATGACGGCGGACTGCTTCTGTTCAGGCGGGTACTTGGCTACTTCGCGCGCAAAGCGCGCCTTGGTCGCTTCGGTAATCATCGGTCAATCTCTCCGAACACGATATCCATGGTGCCGATGACGGCCACGGCATCGGCAATCATGTGGCCGCGCGTCAACTCGTCATATGCCGACAGGTGGGCAAACCCAGGGGCGCGGATCTTCAGGCGATATGGCTTGTTGGCACCATCACTCACGATGTAGATGCCGAACTCGCCCTTGGGGTGCTCGACCGCGGCATAGGCCTCGCCCTCGGGCACCTTGAAGCCCTCGGAGAACAGCTTGAAGTGGTGGATCAGATCCTCCATGCCGGTCTTCATGCGCTCGCGCGGCGGGGGTGCCACCTTGTAGTTGTCCACAATGACCGGGCCCGGGTTGGCACGCAGCCACTTCGCGCATTGCTGAATGATGCGGTTGGACTGGCGCATTTCTTCCACGCGCACCAGGTAGCGATCGTAACAGTCGCCGTTCTTGCCCAGCGGGACATCGAAATCGACGCGGTCGTAAGCGTCGTAGGGTTGCTTCTTGCGCAAATCCCAGGCTACGCCGGAGCCGCGCAGCATCACACCGGTCATGCCCAGATTCAGGGCGCGCTCGGCCGAGACCACGCCAATGCCCACGGTGCGCTGCTTCCAGATGCGGTTCTCGGTCAGCAGGGTTTCGTATTCATCCACCAGGTTGGGGAACTTGGCGCAGAAGTCCTCGATGTAGTCCAGCAGCGAGCCCTGGCGGTTGCTGTTGAATTGCTCCGTGGCCTTGGCACTGCGCACCTTGCTGGGCTTGAGTTGCGCCATGCTGTCAGGCAGGTCGCGGTACACCCCACCCGGGCGATAGTAGGCGGCATGCATGCGCGCGCCAGACACAGCCTCGTACATATCGAACAAGACCTCGCGCTCGCGGAAGGTGTACATGAGCACGGTGGATGCGCCCAAATCCATACCATTCGAGCCCAGCCACATCAGGTGGTTGAGCAGGCGCGTGATCTCGCCAAACATGGTGCGAATGTACTTGGCGCGCAGCGGTACCTCGATACCCAGCAGCTTCTCTATGGCCAGGCAGTAGGCCTGTTCGTTGCACATCATGGACACGTAGTCCAGCCTGTCCATATAGGGCAACGACTGGATATAGGTCTTGTGCTCGGCGAGCTTCTCGGTCGCACGATGGAGCAGGCCCACATGGGGGTCGGCACGCTGCACCACCTCGCCGTCGAGTTCCAGCACCAGGCGCAACACACCGTGCGCGGCAGGATGCTGCGGCCCGAAGTTCAGGGAGTAGTTCTTGATATCAGCCATGTTCAAACACCTGGGCAGCGCGCCGCCTCAGTGCAGGCCTCCGTATTTTTCTTCGCGGATGATGCGCGGAGTGATCTCGCGCGGCTCTATGGTCACGGGCTCGTATATCACGCGACGCTGCTCGGGGTCGTAGCGCATCTCCACATGACCCGACAGGGGGAAATCCTTGCGGAATGGATGGCCGATGAAACCGTAGTCGGTCAGGATGCGGCGCAGGTCGTTGTGGCCATCGAAAACGATGCCGAAGAGGTCGAAAGCCTCGCGCTCAAACCAGTTGGCGCCGCTCCAGATGTCGGTCACGGAGGGAATCACCGGGAAGTCGTCATCCGGGCAGAACACCTTCACGCGCACACGCTGATTCAGCGACACCGACAGCAGATGCGACACCACCGCATAGCGCAAGCCGTCTGTGCCTACTTCACGGTATGTCGAATAGTCCACGCCACACAGATCGATGAGCTGTTCGAAACGGCATTGCGGTGCATCACGCAAAGTCTGCATGACATCCAGATAGTCACCAGCGGCAACCACGACGGTGAGCTCATCGAGCGCCAGCGCGATATCGCGCACCTTGTCGCCCAGCGCGGCCGCCACGGCCTCGCGCAGCTTCTCAGGGTGAATGGCAAAGTCGGTCATCAAGTCCCCTCAAACACGCGCAATGGTCTGGGTGCGGCGGATCTTCTGCTGCAGCTGGATGATGCCGTAGATCAGCGCCTCGGCCGTAGGCGGGCAGCCCGGCACGTACACGTCCACCGGCACCACGCGGTCGCAGCCACGCACCACGGAATAGCTGTAGTGATAGTAGCCACCGCCATTGGCGCAAGAGCCCATGGAGATCACCCAGCGCGGCTCGGCCATCTGGTCATAGACCTTGCGCAAGGCGGGCGCCATCTTGTTGCACAGCGTGCCGGCAACAATCATCAGGTCGGACTGGCGCGGGCTGGCGCGGAACACCTCGGCACCAAACCGCGCCAGGTCATAGCGCGCCGCCGCCGCATGCATCATCTCCACCGCACAGCAGGCGAGGCCGAACGTGACGGGCCAAATGGATCCGGTCTTGGCCCAGTTCACCACAGCGTCGTAGCTCGTGGTGACAAAGCCTTCCTTCATCACACCTTCAATCATTGCGTCATTCCTTGTGTAGCGCCGCTCATTCCCAATCCAGGGCGCCCTTTTTCCACTCGTAGGCAAAACCTATGACCAGGATGGCCAGGAAATCCACGACTGCCACGAAACCCGTCATCCCCACATCCTGCAAGGCCACGGCCCAGGGGAACAGAAAGGCGATTTCGAGGTCAAACAGAATGAACAAAATGGCCACGAGGTAGTAGCGCACATCGAACTTCATGCGCGCATCGTCAAAGGCCTCGAAGCCACATTCGTAAGGGGAGTTTTTTGCCGGGTCGGGGCGATTGGGGCCCAGCACATAGCCCAACACAAGGGGCACGACGCCGACACCGACGCCAACCAAGATGAACAAGAGAACTGGGAGGTATTGATCGAGGTTCATCTATGCCGCTCTCGCCGGTGAAACCGCCTCACACAGCTCGCACTGCGGGCCCGTGAGGCGGCCTTTTTATTTGGTGCCGTCGGCGAGACTCGAACTCGCACAGCTTTCGCCACTACCCCCTCAAGATAGCGTGTCTACCAATTTCACCACGACGGCTGCTGTATGCATCTGGATGGCTTGAGGACCGATGGGACGGTTTTTGCTTTCCAGACAGCCGGGGATTCTACCCCGGAAAAACCCTGTCACAAAGCATGGAGGCGCTTTTTTGCTACGCCTCTTGCATGCTCATTTGGTTGGGATTTGCGCCGCACCAGATGCCGGTTCCGCCGCTGGTGCGGGCACCGCTGCATCGGCTGGCGCTGTGCTGCTGGCGGGCACTGCTGCGGCCGGTGTCTCCAGCACGCTGCCCGTGCTTGGCGCACGCTGATTGCCGAAATAGGCCAGGGCCAGCGTGGCCACGAAGAACACGGTAGCCAGGGCCGCCGTGCTACGCGACAAGAAGTTGGCGCTGCCGCTGGCGCCAAACAGGCTGCCGGCGCTGCCACTGCCAAACGCGGCGCCCATGTCGGCACCCTTGCCATGCTGGATCAGGATCAGGCCGATCATGCCCAGGGCCGTCAGCATCTGCACGGCCAGAATGATGTTCACGATTGCATTCATGCTTGGTTAGCTCCTCAACTGATAGCTGCTTACGCTTTATTGGTCTGCGCTGCAGCAATAATTTGCAAAAAGTCTTCGGCCTTGAGCGAGGCACCGCCGACCAGGCCACCATCGATGTCCGGCTGCGCCAGCAACTGCGCCGCATTCGCCGCATTCATGCTGCCGCCATACAGCAGCGGTATGCGCGCTGCCTGCTCGGTGGCGGCCGCCAGTTGGGCACGCAGCACGGCATGCACGGCCTGGGCCTGCTCCGGCGTCGCCGTGCGACCGGTGCCAATGGCCCAGACAGGCTCGTAGGCGACCACAATCTCGCTGATGCAATGGCCGTTGGCCTGGATCACCGCCGCCAGCTGGCGCTTGACCACCGCCTCGGTCTGACCCGCCTCGCGCTGCTCCAGCGTTTCACCCACGCAGACGATGGGCGTGATGCCCGCGGCCAGCGCACGCTGAGCCTTGGCGGCCACCACGGCATCGGTTTCGCCATGGTATTGGCGGCGCTCAGAATGGCCCACCAGCACATAGCGCGCGCCGAAGTCGCGCAGCATGGCCGCCGATGTCTCGCCCGTGTAGGCACCCGATTCATGCTGCGAGACATCCTGCGCCGCCAGCGCAATGCTTGATCCCGCGACCAGCGCCTGCACCTGCGCCAGGTAGGGCGCCGGCACCGCCACGGCGACGTTGCAGGCCGGCTGGCCCAGGCCGCCACGCAAGCCCTGCAGCAGTGCGGCGTTGGCCTGCAGGCTGCCGTTCATCTTCCAGTTGCCGGCGATGAGTTTCTTTATCTGAGTCATGTCGTCCACCTCAAAACAATCTTGCCTATATGCTGGTTCGACTCCATCAGCGCATGTGCCTGGGCCGCATCGGCCGCGGCAAAGGTGCTGTGAATGACGGGCTTGATGGCTCCAGACGCCAGCAGCGGCCAGACCTGCTCGCGCAGGGCCTGGGCGATCGCCGCCTTGAAAGCCACAGGGCGCGGGCGCAGCGTGGAGCCGGTGATCACCAGGCGCTTGCGCAGCACCAGCGCGGCGTTGAACTCGGCCTTCACGCCACCTTGCACGGCAATGATGACGATGCGCCCATCCTCGGCCAGGCACTCCACCTCGCGCGCCACATAGGGGCCGGCGACCATGTCCAGCACCACGTCCACGCCACGCCCCTCGGTGATGCGCTGAACCTCGGCCACGAAGTCCTGCGACTTGTAGTTGATGGCATGGTGCGCGCCCAGCGCCAGACAGGCGGCGCATTTTTCGTCGCTGCCCGCGGTGATGATGACGGTGGCGCCGCGCGCACGCGCCAGCTGTATCGCCGTGACGCCTATGCCGCTGCTGCCCCCCTGCACCAACAGGGTCTCGCCTGCCTGCAGGCGGGCGCGGTCGAAGACATTGCTCCACACGGTGAAGAAGGTCTCGGGCAGCGAGGCCGCCTCGACGTCGGACAGGCCAGCGGGAACCGGCAGGCATTGCGCCACCGGGGCCACGCAATATTCGGCATAGCCGCCACCAGCCACCAGCGCGCAGACGCGATCGCCCACAGCGAAGCCGGCCGCGGCCAGGGCCGCCGCGTCACCCGACTCGATGACGCCCGCGACCTCCAGCCCCGGCAGGTCCGAGGCACCGGCAGGCGGTGCGTAATGCCCCTTGCGCTGCAGCACATCGGGGCGATTGACACCGCTGGCCGCCACGCGGATGAGCAGCTCGCCCACCCCCGCCATAGGCACTGGGCGCTCGCCCAAACGCAGCACCTCAGGCGCACCAAAGGCCGTGATTTCTACCGCTTGCATTGTCAATTCACCGCATAAATTTCAAGCCAAAATGGCTGCTTGCGCCCACTAAGCAAGCGCAAGCAGCTCATTTTTCAATAGCAACTGCCACGCGGCCTGCTTACTCCTGCGTCGGCTGATCCTGCTCGCCACGCTCGGCGCGAGGCTCACGCGGCTCGCGGTTTTCACGCGGCGCGCGCGGGGCACGCTCGCGGTACTCGCGCGGCTCACGCGGTTCGCGCTCGGGCATGCCGGCGGGGCGCTCAATCAGTGCCTTCATCGACAGCTTGATGCGGCCCTTGTCGTCGGCCTCCAGCGCCTTGACGCGCACGATCTGGCCTTCCTGCAGGTAGTCGGTGACCTTTTCCACGCGCTCGTGCGCGATCTGGCTGATGTGCAGCAGGCCATCCTTGCCCGGCAGCACGTTGACCAGGGCGCCGAAGTCCAGGATCTTGGTGATCGGGCCTTCGTAGACCTTGCCGATTTCAACTTCGGCGGTGATCTCCTCGATGCGGCGCTTGGCCTCGTCGGCCTTGGCGGCCTCGGTGGCAGCGATGGTGATGGTGCCGTCTTCCTCGATGTTGATCTGGCAGCCCGTTTCGTCGCACAGCGCGCGGATGGTGGCGCCGCCCTTGCCGATCACGTCGCGGATCTTCTCAGGGTTGATCTTCATGGTGAACAGCTTGGGCGCAAAGCTGCTGATCTCGGCCTTGGCCTCGCCCATGGCTTCCTGCATCTTGGCCAGGATGTGCATGCGCGCTTCCTTGGCCTGGGCCAGGGCGACTTGCATGATTTCCTTGGTGATGCCCTGGATCTTGATGTCCATCTGCAGCGCCGTGATACCGGCGGTGGTACCGGCCACCTTGAAGTCCATGTCGCCCAGGTGATCCTCATCGCCCAGGATGTCGGTCAGCACGGCGAACTTGTTGTCCTCTTTGATGAGGCCCATGGCGATACCCGCCACATGCGCCTTCATGGGTACGCCCGCGTCCATCATCGACAGGCAGCCGCCGCAGACCGAAGCCATGGAAGACGAGCCGTTGGACTCGGTGATCTCGGACACCACGCGGATGGTGTAGGGGAACTCTTCCTTGCTCGGCAGACAGGCCACCAGGGCGCGCTTGGCCAGGCGGCCGTGGCCGACTTCGCGGCGCTTGGTCGAGCCCATGCGACCCACTTCGCCGGTGGCAAAGGGAGGCATGTTGTAGTGGAACAGGAAGCGGTCTTCGAACTCGCCAGCCAGTGCGTCAATGCGCTGCGCGTCGCGCTCGGTGCCCAGCGTAGACACCACCAGCGCCTGCGTCTCGCCGCGCGTGAACAGGGCTGAACCGTGGGTGCGCGGCAGCACGCTGTTGCGGATTTCGATAGCACGCACGGTGCGCGTATCGCGGCCGTCGATGCGTGGCTCACCGGCCAGAATCTGGCCGCGCACGATGCGCGCTTCGATGTCGAACAGCATGTTGTCCACCTTGACGCCGTCAAACGCCACGCCCTGCTCGGTCAGCGCCGCCTTGGTGGCGGCGTAGGCCTCGCGGCAGGCCTGGGTGCGCAGCTGCTTGTTGCGGTTTTGGTAGGCGGCGCGCAGTTTTTCTTCGGCCAGCTCGCCCACCTTGGCGATCAGGGCCTCGTCCTTGGCCTCGGCCTTCCAGTCCCACACCGGCTTGCCGGCGTCACGCACCAGCTCGTGGATGGCGTTGATGGCGATCTGGCTTTGCTCGTGGCCATAGACCACGGCGCCCAGCATCACGTCTTCGGGCAGCTGCTGCGCTTCGGACTCGACCATCAGCACGGCGGCCTCGGTGCCGGCGACGACCAGGTCCATCTGGCTGCTCTTGCGCGCCGTCTGGCCGGGGTTGAGCACATATTCACCGTTGACATAGCCCACGCGCGCGGCGCCAATCGGGCCGTTGAACGGGATGCCCGACACAGCCAGCGCGGCGCTGGTGGCGATCATGGCGGCGATGTCGGCGTCCACCTCGGGGTTGAGCGAGATGGTGTGGATGACCACGTGGACTTCGTTGTAGAAGCCTTCGGGGAACAGCGGGCGGATCGGGCGGTCGATCAGGCGGGAAGTCAGCGTCTCCAGCTCGGACGGCTTGGCTTCGCGCTTGAAGAAGCTGCCGGGGATCTTGCCAGCGGCGTAGGTCTTCTCGATGTAATCGACAGTCAGCGGGAAGAAGTCCTGGCCGGGCTTGGCGTTCTTGGATGCGACCACGGTGGCCAGCACCACGGTGTCGTCGATGTTGACCAGCACGGCGCCGGAAGCCTGGCGCGCGATTTCGCCGGTTTCCATGGTCACGGTGTGCTCGCCCCACTGGAAGGTCTTGGTGACTTTGTTGAACATCGTCATAGGTTTGCTCCTTGATGAATAGCTACTGGCGTACCAGCAGCATGGGTTTGGAGGCCAAACAGACCGCGATGCCATTCCAGACCAGCGCTGTCAGCTACTAAAAATATAGTCAGCACGGGTTTGGAATGACACAGCTTCGCTCTGCTCATCCCTCCGGGAAAAGTAAAAAACGCCTGAGCTAGCAAGCTAACTCAGGCGCTTCGGGCTATCGCAAGGCTTACTTGCGCAGACCCAGCTTGGCGATCAGGGCCGTGTAGCGGTCAGCGTCCTTGGCCTTGAGGTAGTCCAGCAGCTTGCGGCGACGGCTCACCATGCGCAGCAGGCCACGGCGACCGTGGTGGTCCTTGGCGTGTTGCTTGAAGTGGGGAGTCAGCTCGTTGATGCGGGCGGTCAGCAGGGCCACCTGAACTTCAGGGCTGCCGGTATCGTTTTCGGCGCGCTGGTTGGCCTTGACGACTTCGGCCTTGACGGAAGATGCGATCATGATTTTTCCTTGAGCGGAGCGCCATGGCAGGCAACCCCTGGTTTTACTTGCGCCAGCGGCTGGAATGACCCCTGGCGTGCGTCCTGCACCATGCAAAACCGGCTGATTATATCGCTTGTCACTGTTTGCGCCCATCCGGAGGGCTCCCAGTGCCGGTTGCGCCATGCTCCACCGCATGATGCAAGCGTTTACAAATAGGCGCGACTCGCGCCAAGGGAGGCCCGAAATGAGCACGCATGTACCGCGAAACGTTGCCGCGCATATCCTGGGCGCCTGCGTCATGGCCCTGTGCCTGCAGGCGACACACAACGCGCACGCCGCACCGGCAAAGCAGGAGGCCGGCGGCAAACCGGCCCAGCCGGCCAAAAAATCCCGCTCCGTCAAGGTCAAGCACCAGCAGAACCACTCCGGCGAAAGCAGCGCCGAGCGCGACCGCAGGCTGTACCGCGAATGCCAGGGCCTGCCCAACGCCGGCGCCTGCCTGGGCTATACGAGGC
>Ga0208938_1000800_pt1 | contig 20821 bp, 21 predicted proteins | sample AD_UKC125_MetaG_FD_184434 | JGI IMG/M metagenome (GOLD analysis project Ga0208938, IMG submission 184434) | Active sludge microbial communities of municipal wastewater-treating anaerobic digesters from USA - AD_UKC125_MetaG (SPAdes) (version 2) | ecosystem: Engineered > Bioreactor > Anaerobic >...
AAGGAGGTACACCTGATGAAGCGCATTCGTTCCGCGGCCGCACCGTTCCTATTCCTGGACTGCGTGCCCCGCATTTACTGGGCCGAGGTCATTTCTGACCGTAGTCGGCGAGGCTAATCGCTCGACAGGCGTTGATGGCCAGGTGCCCTGGGAGTCCCCGGGCCCTGGCCATCGGCCTGTTCGGCGCCCAGGCACTCGGGGCACAGCTGTTCCATCAGATCCAATCGCACCAAGCGATCACAGCCAGCGCAGAAGTCAACGACCCAGTGGGCCTGAGCCACGATGATTCCCATGGGGTGTTCCTGTCCCTCGTTAGCAGTGTCATGCCCACCAAGCGCAACGAGTACCGTCTCGAACCTGACCCTGACAAAATTCGATCTTGACCCCCACGGGAGAATGCGGGCATGGCGCACAACGAGACGACCCACACCGCCCGCGACGGAGCCGAGATCTTCTGGCAGGAGTGGGTGCCGGACACTGATCCCCGTGCCGTTCTGGTCCTCGTGCACGGTCTGGGCGAGCACTCGTCGCGCTACCAGGTTCTGGCCGGCAGATTCACCGACGAGGGGATCGCCGTGTTCACGATGGACAACCGGGGGCACGGCAAGTCCTCGGGTGGGCGCGGCGTGATGGACTTCGAGAAGGTGCTCTCGGATATTGAGGAACTGCTCGCGCAGGCACATCAGCGGTATCCCGACGCACCAGTGATCCTTTTCGGACATTCGCTCGGCGCGCTGCTCACCATGACCTACACCGAGCGTGAGGTCCCGGCCCTCGTGGCCCAGATCGCCTCCGCCCCAGCGCTGGACTCCGAACTGCGCGAGCAGAAGGTCAAGTTCGCGATCGCGAACGTCCTGGGTGGGGTGGCCCCCGATATCGTGCTGCCGACGGGCCTGGACAGCAAGGGGGTCAGCCGGGACCCGGCCGTCGTGGCCGCCTACGAGGCAGATCCGCTGGTGCACGACAAAGGCTCGTTCGGCCTGGCCAAGGCCACCTTCTCGGCCATGGACGCGATGATGGAGCAGACCACCTTCCCGGTCCCTCTGCTCATCATCCATGGCACCGGTGACAGGCTCACCGTGCCGAGCGCCAGCAAGCAGTTCGTGGAGCAGGTCACCGGCGATGTGACGCTCATCGAGTACGAGGGTCTTTACCACGAGCCGCACAACGAACCTGAGCAGGAAGAGGTCTTCTCCGACATCATGGCGTGGCTGGAGCCCTACCTGCAGGGATGATGCCGCCTGCGGTGACAGGCGCCGAACCCGCGGGCGGCGTTATCGTGAACGGGGAATCGACATCCAGGAGCGATATGAAATCAGTAGCGGGCAAGAAGGTTCTGATCACGGGCGCGGCGATGGGTTTGGGCAAGTTGTTTGCCTTGCGGGCCGTGCAAGAGGGCGCCGCCGAGGTGGTGCTCTGGGACGTCAACGAAGCCGCCCTCGAGCAGACCGTCAAGGAGCTCGTCGGTAACGGTGGAACTGTCTCCTCGTTCTATGTCGACGTGTCCAACGCAGCGGCGATCGCCGAGGCGGCCGCACAGGTCCGCGAGGAGGTCGGCACCATCGACGTGCTGATCAACAACGCGGGCATCGTGCGGGGGAATGGCTATTTCTGGGAGAACGATCCCCGTGAGATGCAGATGGTCATGGAGATCAATGCGATTGCACCCATGCTGATCGCTGCCGAATTCCTGCCAGGCATGATCGCCGCCGGCGGCGACTGCCGGTTGGTGAACATCGCCTCCTCCGCCGGACTCGTCTCGACGCCACGCCTGGCCGTCTACTGCGGGTCGAAGTGGGCCGCCACCGGATGGTCAGACTCCGTACGCCTGGAACTCGAGCAGGCCGGCCACGACCACATCAAGATCACCACGGTCTGCCCCACGTACATCAACACCGGCATGTTCGACGGTGCCAAGGGGATCCTGTTCACCCCGACGCTGGAGCAGGAGGATGTGGTCGACGGGACCTGGGACCACATGCTGCGCGGCGAGCCGTTCGCGATCATGCCGTGGACCTCCCGGCTGAACAAGGCCCTGTACGGTCTGCTGCCGACGACGATCCGGGACTTCTACATGGACAAGGCGGGCGTCTACCACAGCATGGATGAATTCACCGGCCACCAGGACAAGTGAGCCGAACCGTCATGGCGCTTGAGATCGAACGTAAGTTCCTGGTCATCAACGACACCTGGATGTCGGACGTGAGATTGCGCACCCGGATCGTGCAGGGTTACTTGGCCCACACGGACACGACAACCGTGCGGGTGCGGATCAAGGGTGAGGTCGCTTTCCTGACCATCAAGGGGACGTCCAAGGGGATCTCCCGCACGGAGTACGAGTACGAGATCCCGGTCGCCGATGCCGAGGCGATGCTGGCCGAGATGGCCCAAGGGCCGGTGATCGACAAGGTCCGCCACCTCATCGACGTCGATGGTCACACCTGGGAGTTGGACGTGTTCGCCGGTGAGAACGCGGGGCTGGTGATGGCTGAGATCGAACTGGCGTCGGACTCCGAGGAGTACACGGTGCCTGGTTGGGCTGGCCTCGATGTCTCCGATGACCCGCGGTACTACAACGTGAACCTGGCCAGCAACCCCTTCCGGCATTGGGGTCTGGACGGCTGAGGCGCAACCGGGTCAGCGGCGCTGGGCTGCCTCGACGGTGGCGGAGATGCTGTGCCACATACGCCCCTCGCCGAGGCTGGCAGTGAAGCCCGCCTTGTCCAGGACTACCCGCGCCTGATACTGCAGGCGGGCGATGTACAGGTCGATGGACATGGCGTCGAGTTCAGCCAGCAACGAGGTCAGCATCTCGACGGTGGTGGTGTCCATCTGTCCGGAAGCCTCAAGGTTCAGGATCAGTGCGTGCAGATCGTTGCGGCCATCGACGGCGGACAGGATCGTCTCGTGGGTCGCCTCACAGTTGGCCCAGAACAGCGGGGCGTCCAACCGCAGGACCAGTACCCCGGGGGTCTCCCGTCGCTCTGGGTGCTCCTGGATCGCCCCCCACCCCGCCTTCTCCCCGGGGATGCGCCCCAAGGCATCGACGTGCACACGGCTGGAGCGGTAGGCCAGACCCAGCAGGGAGATGGCCACGGCACTGAGTAGTCCGTACAGCGGACCGAGCAGCAGGACTCCAGCCAGTCCGGTGAGGGCGGCCACGAAGTCGTTCTTGCGTATCCGCTTGTACATCCGCAGGGAGGAGACGTCGAGCAGGAACCAGACGCTGACCACCACGATCGCCGACAGGATCACCCGCGGCACGCCAGCCAGCGATGAGGTGAGCGTCATCAGGAACAGCAGCGTCACCAACGCCGCGAACACGCCATTGATCTGCGTCTTCGCGCCACTGATGACGGCCGTGCTCGTGCGACTGAGGCTGCCGCACACACTCATGCCGCCCGTCAGGCCGGCCCCGATGTTAGCCATCCCCGTGCCGAGGAACTCCGAGTCCGCATTGACGCGGTAGCCGCCAGTTCGGGCGAAGATCCGAGCGGCTGACAATCCCTCACCGACTGCGGCGATGGCCACCGCCAGCCCGCCGACGGCGACCTGGCGCAGATCGCCGATGCCCAGCAGAGGGAGGGCAAACGTGGGCGGACCGGAGGGAACCTGCGGCAACACCTCCACACCGCGATCGGACGCGGTCCAGAAGCGCGAGAGGATCACGCTGGCAGCCATCACGACCAGGGCCCATGGAATGCGCGGCAGGTGCATCTGTCCGACGAAGAGAATCACCAGGGCCACGACGCCGATCGCAAGGGTGACCAGGTTCGTCTGGTCGACGTTGTGCAGGGTGGTCCAGATGCGCTGGATGAAGTGCGGGCCCTCCGGCGGCAGCCCGAGGATGTGGGGGAGTTCCCCGGCCAGCACGGTCAACCCCAGCCCGAAACTGAACCCGACGATCACTGGTCGCGAGATGAAGTCCGTCATCCACCCCAGTCGCAGCAGTCCGAACAGGGCCAGCCAGGCCCCGGCCGCCAGCGCCACCCCGGCTGTGAGGGCGATCGCACGTTGCGGATCGCTGGGTCCGATGCCGGCGATCACGGCCCCCGACATGAGCGCCACGGTGGAGGTGGGTCCGATGGCCACCTGCCGGGAGGAACCGAAGATGGCATAGAGCAACAGCGCGGCCGGCAGCGCGTACAGCCCGATCTGGACGGGCACCTGGGCGACTGAGGAGTAGCCCATGGCGGTGGGGATGGCGACCGCCGCCACGGCCACGCCGGCCACGGCGTCCTGGCCAAGCCATGGGAGACGGCATCTGGGCAGCCACGCCGTGATCGGGGCAATCCGATGTATCGGCGAGGGGGCGCTCACGTAGGTGACCGTAGTGGCTGCGACGATTCCCTCGCCACATCTTGGGCCGCTCGGTCTCAGACCTGCGCGATGGCTTGGGCGAAGACCTCAGGCGACTGGGCGCCGGACACGGCCAGCCGATCGTCGAAGACGACGAAGGGCACACCGGTGATGCCGTATCGGCGGGCCTGCTCGATATCGGAGGTGACTGCGTCTGCGTACTCGTTGGTGGCCAGCACCTCCCGCACGCGATCCGGGTCGAGGCCGCAGTCCACACACAGGCCTACCAACGATTCGGTCTCGAACAACGAGCGGCCCTGCGTGAACTGCGCGGCGAAGAAGCGGTGCGCCAGGGCCACCTGTACGCCTTCAGCAGCGGCGAGGTGCAGCAGGCGGTGAGCGTCGAGGGTCTGTCCCGACCAGGAGTCACGCAAGTGGTACTCCAGCCCGGCACGCGCAGCGACCTGAGTGACCTGGTCCATCATCTCCTGGGCCTGCGGCCCGTATCGGCCGCTCAGGTACTGCAGTGTCCGCATGGGCTCGGTCGGCGCGCTGGGGTCGAGTTGGAACGATCGGAAGGTGATGTCGGCATCGATACCGACCAGTGCCTGCTGCAGGTTTGTGGTCCCGATGTAGCACCACGGGCACACGACGTCGGACCAGATCTGAATATGCACGCACCCGAGTCAACACCACCACTGGTACCCGCGCATCCGTTGCGCCCAGGGCACGCCACGGTGCCGGTTCTCGGGCAATACTGGTCGGCATGAGGATGCGTGCGCTCATCACGGCGGTCTGTGCCACTGCGATCAGTCTGGTGGGGATGGCCAGCGCGAGCGCTGACATCGGAAACAATCAGCCGCCGGGGGCTGACCCGTCCGTCTGGCGGGCCTACGTGAACGACTACCGCACACAACCGGACTGGTCGCCGCAAGGGACGCTCGTGGCCGACTCCGGCTTCCGAGCCCACCCGAACGGCTTCAGTTTCTTCAACACCGGCGTCCCCGACAGCTTCAACAACCGGATGTTCGGCACCCCTTTGGACGGACCGAAGAACCTCGACGCCGAGGTGATGCGGGACCTTATGGGCAAGCGGGTGTGCCTGGAGAAGAGCGACACCGGGCCCTGCACGTTGACCCTCTCGGGCCGGCAGTGGATGCAGGCGACCAATGCGGCGATGTCCGGCGGTCACTGCTTCGGCTTCGCGGCCACCGCAGCTGACCTTTTCAACAACCTTCTGACACCTGGGCAGTTCCAGCCAGGCGCGCTACAGACCTATGATCTGCGGTTGCGCGATCCCATCTCCAAGGAGATCGCCCGCAACATGGCGTCGCAGTACACCTTCGACGTCATGAAATACAAGATGTCCCCCCGCGCGGTTGTGAGCACATTGCGCACTGCTCTGACACCGGGCAGCATGCCCTTCACGCTGTTCATCTTTTGGGGCGGCGGCGGCCACGCCATCACGCCCTACGCGCTCTACGACAGAGGCAACGGCCAGTACGACGTCGCGGTCTACGACAACAACTACCCCGATGCTGCTCGGGCGTTGCGCATCGATACGACCAAGAACAAGTACGAGTACCTGGTGATGACCACACCTGACGGAGAACCGGAGATCGCCGATCAGATCATCGGCCTGATCCCTAGCGATGTGATTGCGGCGACCCAGAGTTGCCCCTTCTGTGTGGCGTCCAACAACACCACAGTGCAGCTGTCTCCAGTCCGCAGCCAGGTCCCCATCAAGACCCGCATCACCGATCTGGATGGGAAGAAGATCAAGGGGGTGGTGGTCAATCCGCCAACCAACCCCTGGCGCCCGGGCGCGAAGTGGGAGTTCCCCACCTACACGGTGCCTCGCAAGCAGGACTTCATCATCACCGTGAACAACCGCCGCAACAGAGCATCGGTGAAGACGAGCCTGCTCGCAACGACCGGTCAGTTCACGATCGGCACCCAAGGAGCGACCGTGCCGCGCCGCGGTGTGGCCGCGCTGGGCTTGGTCCCGGAACTGGGTGTCGTGGTGTACGGCGCCAGCGGCAATCAGCGGCGGCTGGGGGCGCTGGTCTTCGTCGATGAGGGCCCGGGCAGTGCCGTGCAGGTCGTGGGCCGGACTGAGGCAGGCAGTAACGGGCTGGTCCTGGGCCGCTTCGACGAGAAGGACAAGCGCGTCGTCCTGTTCACCCCGACGAAGAAGGCCACCGCAGCGCGCGCTGCAGCGATCTTCCAGGATGCGAACGGGCAGACCCTGAATGCGGAACTGTCGGCGCGCATCCCGGGCAAGGGCAAACTGGTGGTCGACTACGCCCGCTGGAACGCTGGCCGACCTCAGGGGATCACGGCCTACGTCGTGTCCAAGGGACAGCGCATCCCCGTGCGCGTCACCGTGACCTGAACACCCGCTGGGCCGGCACTGCCGACCCAGCGGCGTCGCGTCAGCTGAAACTCAACGGCCCCGGATGGTCCGGTGGAGCGGCCACGGGCGTCAGCATCGCGAGGGTCTCGCTCCACGATGTGAACGGGCCCTGGCACACGCCGGTGCCGTCGAGGTACCAGAATGTCTCGCTGGGCAGTATCGCCCGGACGGTTGTGGTGCCTTTGAACGCCCGGGTGGGCAGGTCGCTGTTGGGTCGGTCGACTATGCGGGCGAAGGACGTCAGCGAGGCTAGATACACCCCGGTGTTGTAGATCCCCACCGCGGCGTTGGATGGGGAGCAGGAGCCATCGAGATACATCACCGAGTCCCAGCTCTCCGAAACCACCTTCCCCGATCCCAGGTTGTAGTCGTAGGCGGCGCCATTGGCGTATACGAGCGCGGAACCTGACAGCCAGGTGCTCACGCCGTTGAACGACTGGCCGATCACGGCACCGGTCGCGTCCTTGACAGACACCACCGACACCGGACCGGAAACTCCGGCGGCACCTGGAGCACCCGCGGAGCCGGGCTGGTTGAACGTGATCTTCTGCCAGCCCTTCTTGCATTTCTTGGCCGGCTTCAACAGCACGCGCAACTCGTTGGTCTTCTTGTGCACGCAGCCGGCAGTCGTCTGCTTCTGCGTCTGGATCTGGGCTGCCGCAGCCGTCGTGGTGAGCAGTCCGGTGGTCATGCAGGCCATCACCGTCGTGGCCGCGAGAATCCTCGTCACCGACATGATCGTGACCTCATCCCACTGTCAGCGGTGCCGGATGGTTCGGCGGTGCGGTGACTTCGGTGAGGCCCACCAGTGTGGCCCCCGCGGCGACATCGTCACCATCCACTGTCCTCTGGAACACGCAGTTGCTTGCCGAGTTCAGCTGGAACAACGAGGCGCCGAGCACAGCAGCCGTCCTCGGGGCTGCGACCTTCCAGGCGCGCGCGGCGGCACCGGCGTTCGTCGAGCGGTACACATGCCGACCCAGGCTGTTGGGAACGAACCGCGCAACCAAGCGAGCCGTCTCTGCCGGGTCGGCGGGCGATGCGTACGAGCGCACAACCTCGACCGGCGCCGTGCAGGCCGGGTCGGTGAAGTACGGTGAGCCGTCGTCCTGCAGCGCACCGCTGCTGTCGTAGGTCCAGAGACCACCGTCGGTCAACACAGTGAAGCCGGGCACGAGGCCGCTCCACGTTCCCATGAAGAGGCCGACGATCGCACCGGCACCATCCTTCACACTGAGCACAGGGCCCGCTGGACCGTTGGCACCCGCCGGACCCGTGGCTCCCGTCGGACCGTTCTTCGACCAGGAGACTTTCTTGTACCCCTTCTTGCACTTTGTCTCCTTCTTGACCATCGTCGTCTGCCCGTCGCTCTTCTTCACGCAGGCGTAGTACGTCGAGGCCGCGGATGCCGGACTCGCGGTGGCGATCAGTAGCCCGGAGGCCGCTGTGGCCATCGCAGCGCATACCGCTGTGGATTTTCGCATCATGATACGAACCCCGTTTCCCTCCCATGAGTGCCGAAGCGGCGCTCAGTTTCGACGCTACTCCCGGCGTGCGACAGCGTCCAGCCACTGCCGGGGTCGCCGTGTAGGAGGGAGGTCCACCCGGGTGATCCCATACCCTGAGTGGCGGAGGTGAGCGACATGACGGGCAGGCGATACGTCGCCATCGGGGACTCCTTCACCGAGGGCCTCGGTGATCCCGGAGCGGACGGCCGCGATCGTGGCTGGGCAGATCGGTTGGCGCAGAGGCTGGCTGGGCAGCACCCGGACTTCACGTATGCGAATCTGGCGGTTCGCGGGCGTACTGTGCCCGAGATCGTGGCAGAGCAGGTCCCCGCTGCCGTCGCGTTGCGCCCGCATCTCGTGAGCTTCGCCGGGGGTATCAACGACGCGCTGCGCCGGGACTGGGATCTGGTGACGATGACTCAGAGCCTGCAGCGCGGGATAGCCACATTGGCGCAGACCGGCGCGCAGATCGTCATCGTCACCTACGGCCGCCCGTCACGGCGCTCACGGTTCATGGCCGTGGTGGAAGGTCGCCTGCAGCAGTACCGGGAGGTCACCTACGAGGTGGCGGCGGAGTACGGGGCCATCGTCGTCGATTTCTGGGACGTGACCGTCTTTGATGACCCCCGGTTCTGGTCCGACGACCGGTTGCACCTCAATCCGCTGGGTCATGAGCGGGTTTCGATGGCGGTGCTGGAGGCGTTGGGGGTGTCCGCCGCCAACTGGCATGAACCGTTACCTCGGGTGCCCGCGCCGGCTCCCTGGGCGCATGTGGCTGATGATCTCTCATGGTTCGGGCGGCACTTCGCTCCGTGGATCGTGCGCAAGGTCAGAGGTCGCAGTTCCGGTGAGGGCATCACGGCCAAACGGCCGCAGTGTTCCCCGGTGGTAGCGCCATCAGAGCCCGTCTGAGGGGCCGCACTGAGTTGTCGGCACGATGTGCGTGAATGACTGAGCGCCGGCGCCTCGGCGATGGTTGCTGTGGCGCTGGATGTGGTCACCCGCCTGCGGGCAGCGCCACACTCCAGCCGCGAGTTCGCCCAGGGGGCTGGGCCTGAGTGACCTGCGAGGCGGGCGGGGGATCACCGGAGCGGGCGTGCGTCAATCGATCATATTGATGGCCCGGCTGACCGTCACCAGGATGGTGAGCAGGGACACGGTCGACTGAATCGTGAACAGGAATTTCGCCCGGTGGCTCAGCGGCATGGTGTCCGTGGGCGAGAACGCGATGATGTTGGTGTACGCGGTGAACATGTAGTCGGGCAACATCGGCGTCCATTTCATGCCAGCGGCCTGCTGCGGGAACTGGAAGTCCCAGGATGTGACGTTGCCAGCGTCTCGTTGTCGGGGCCCCCCACCGTCGACCCACCAGTAGACGATCCCGAAACTCAGCACATTGATGGCCAGCACCCCGAAGCCGGCAAAGAGCAACTCCGGCCCGTTCTCGTTGTTGTCGTAGAGCATCGACCAGAGAAGCAGCACCGCGTTGAGCACACTGGCGCAGATCAGTAGGAAGAGGTATCCGGTCATCGCCCGGCGTATGGTGCGTGCTCTGGCGTCGGTGGCCCGCAGGATCAGCAGCGCCATCGGCACCCCGATTACCTCGATGGCTGGGATCAACCATTGTGCGCCGATCGTGACAGCATCCGGTAGCAGCATCTGGATCGTGGCGATGGCCAGGACAACGACCGCAACTTGGAGCGTGGCGTCCTTGTCGGCCTTCTGCACAAGTGGTGAATCTACTCCGCACACAGGCGCGATGGCCGTGTCGCGCGATTGAATAGCGCCATGAGCCAAACGCTGCAGCGATCTCCGTGGACCCCGCAGTTGTATGTTCGGGCCGTCGCGGGTGCGGCATTGCCCGGATTCCTCTGGGGCGGCGGGGACCGGCTGCCGCAAGGGTCGCTGCGTCTGGAAGGGGTGGACTTCTCCGACCAGCGAATCCGGGACTACCGGCGGGTGTGCGGCGAAGGGCCTGGCCTGCCCCCCGCGATGCTGCACCTGCCGGGATTCCCGTTGGCGTTGCAGTTGATGACGGCGCGGGATTTCCCGATGTCGGCGCTGGGCATGGTGCACATCGCGAACACCATCGAGGTCCTAACTCATCTCGAGACCTCCGATGAGTACGACATCACCGTCGAGTTGGCCAACCCGCGGACCCACCGCAAAGGCGCCCAGTTCGACGCCGTCACCACTGCCACGCGGGATGACGTGGTTGTGTGGCGGGAGGTGAGCACGTACCTGAGCCGGGGGACTCGGCTGGCGGATGCGCCTGCGGCCCCCCCGCAACGGGAATGGCCCTCGGCATCGGCTGATGCCGAGCAGATCGCCATTGACGTCCCGGGCGACATCGGGCGCCGTTATGCCGCCGTGTCCGGGGATCGCAATCCCATCCACCTGCATGGCCTGGCCGCGCGGGTGTTCGGATTCCGCACCGCTATCGCCCACGGCATGTGGAGCCTCGCACGGTGCCTGTCGGAGGTCGAGTCAGAGCTTCCCGAGCGGTACACCGTGGTCGCTGGCTTCTTCAAGCCCGTGTTCCTGCCGGCCAAGACCACTTTGTTCATCGATCGAGGCGCCGGGGAGTGGTCGTTGTTGTTAAGCACCGGTACGACCCGGCATGCGGCGCTGCACATCAGGGCAAGGGAATAGTCCACCAGGGCCTTTCCTCATCCGTTCGTCCCAGGTACAGCGGTTCGTCTGTTTCGGCGGGGACACGCCGAACGGTGGGCGCGAGACGAACGCCGGGCGGGTCAGGCCTCAGGCAGGACCGACCGGGGAGCCGCGTCTCGCGACCCCAAGCCCATTAGGAGAGCACGAGGAAGGCCACGCCGATCACCGCGATCATGCAGATGAGAACCAGTGGGATCCCGAACTTCACGAAGGAGGCCATCCGGTAGCGGCCCGGCTGCATGACCATCAGGTTCGACTGATGGGAGAACGGGTTGATGAACGTGAATGAGATGCAGGTTCCGATCAGAGCCAGCATGATCACCGGATCGAAGCCCAAGGTCGCGGCCAACGTCAGGCCCACCGGGGTCAGGATCGAGGCGGCGGCAGCGTTGGTGGTGATGTTGGTCAGCAGCGCCGTGGCGACGGTCATGGTGACGACCACGGCGATGAGGCTGCCAGAAGAGATCGTGGTGATCGTGTCGGCCATGATGTCGGCCAGTCCGCTGTCGACGACGATGGCCCCGAGCCCCACAGAGCCCGCCAGGATGAAGAGAACGTTCCAGTCCAGGGCGCGGGCGGCGGCCCGCGGCGACAGAACGCCGGTGAGGACCATCAGAGTGGCACCAGTGAATGCTGCCACCTCCACGGGCGCCAGGCCGAAACTGGCCGCGATGATGACTCCGAGCAGGATGGCCAGCGCCCAGCCCGTCTTCTTGGGTTGGGGGGCCTTGCTGGTGGCGCTTTGCCACAGGCCGATGTCCGAATGCTCCTGCAAAGTATCGGGGCTCTGGGTGGTCAGGTAGACCGTCTCGCCCGCCTGTCCGATCGCCTCGTGGACGGGGATGCTGGTGCGGGCAGCGATGACCTCGACATCGCCGTGGTCCTCAAGGTCGGCCAGTGTGCCGACCTCGCCCGGTGCGATCGAGGCTGCATACAAGCGCTGTTCGGACAGGCCGAAGCGGGGGCTCGACCACAGAGCTGCCACGCCTTCCTCTGTGGCCTCGAAAATCAGTCGGTCGCCAGACTCGAGGACTTCCCCGGGATCCAGCGTCTTGCCGCCACGTTGGATGGACACCAATCGGTACTGCTGCGTGCTGGCGATCCCCAGGTCCTGCGCCAGCCGCCCGATCCCGATCGCTTTCGGGGCCACGGGCAACTCCACCCGCCAATCCATCTCCGGCTCGGCCTCGTCTTCGGCGGCCGTGAACGCGCGCGGTGAGGCGATCAGAAGCCAGGCCCAGCCGACCAAGGCCACGGGGAGGGCGATGATCGCGAAGGAGAACATCGAGACGTTGACCCCGGAGGAACTCGCGATGCCAGCGATCAGCAGGTTCGAGCTGGTGCCGACCAGCGTGACACTTCCGGCGAGAGTGGTGGCGTGTGCCACGGGCAGCAGAACCTGGCGGGCGGGAATCCCGCGCGTCTGCTGCAGTTCCTTCACAGCGGGGATGAGCATGGCCACGATCGGTGTTGTGTTGATGAGCGCCGAGGCGACACCGACCGGCACGATCAACCGTCGCAGCGTCTGCGAGGCGGTGGTCACCGTGGACAGCAGGCGCCAGGTGACCCGCGACACCACTCCCGTGTGGATCACACCCTTGGCAATCACAAGCATGGCCGCGACCGTGATGACACCACCGTTGCTCAGGCCGGCGAATAACGCAGCGGGTGTGGTGATGCCGGTGACAGCGGCGATGGACAAACCGCTGGCTAACGCCAACACGGGGGAAATCTTGCCCGACGCCATCGCGATCAAGGTGCCGACAACGATGGCGGTGGCAAGAAGAATCACGTGGTGACCCTACCTGAATTGATCACTCGACGTTCATTCTGAGTTTGCCCGGGCTTCACCAGAGCAGGGTTTGGTCAGCCCCGTCAGTAGTTCACGATGTAAACAAGGGCCGCTGCCGCCCCGCCAATGAGTGGCCCGATGACCGGCACCCAGGCGTATCCCCAGTCGATCTTCTCCTTGCCGTGCAGGGGGAGTAGGGCGTAGGCGATCCGGGGACCCAGGTCCCGTGCCGGGTTTATCGCGTAGCCGGTGGCCCCACCCAAACCCGCACCGATCGCCACGACCGCGAAGGCGACGCCGGCGTAGCCGAGACCGATGTTGCCCAGGTTCGGTGCCGCACCTTCAATAGACGGCTGCCATGGTGCCTGTTGGATGATCCAGTAGACGAGGACGAAGGAGGCGATCGCCTCCGAGACGGTGTTCCAGAACAGCGAGCGTACTCCGGGTTTGGTGTAAAAGATGCTGCCTGTCGTGTGCAGTTCGTCGTGGTCGTCGAACTGCTTCTTGTACATGATGTAGACCAGCAGGCCGCCGACTATCGCCCCTGCGAACTCGCCCAGGAAGTAGTAGGGCACCAAGCCCCAGTCCGTGTTGTCCGTCATGGCGAGGGCGACAGTCACCGCCGGGTTGAGGTGCGCGCCGGACTCCCAGGCGACGCTGGCGCCGACGAACACGGCCATGCCCCAGCCGAAGGCGGTAAGCATCCAGTTGCCTGCTCCGAAGCCGAGGCTCTTGGGCAGCGACCCCAGCGCGCCGATGCCACACCCGATGAGCACAAGGATGGCCGTGCCGATGAACTCATTGATGGTGATGACTTCGAAGTTCTCGATCATGCAGGTTGTGTAGCAGCCAGCCGTGGCCGGTTTCGCGTTATGAGGACAATGACGTATGCGTGATCTGTTCAACGTCGAGGGTGTGGACACGTTTGGCGAGGTGTTCGACAAACTGCATGAGGCGCACGGTGCGGTGGTCGAACGGATCGTCTCGCACGGTCAGGCCACCGACTGGCTCGAACAGGATCACGATGAGTGGGTGGTAGTACTGCGCGGCCACGCGGTGCTTGATCTCGGGGATGGGGGTGAGGTGGCGTTGACGGCGGGGCAATGGCTCACCATTGCATCGGGCGTGCGTCACCGGGTGGTCCACACCGATCGGCCGACGGTCTGGTTGGCTGTCCACTTCCCGTCTGGGAGCCGGTGATGGCTGACGCCGCTGGCCGGGACCTCCATGAAGCCTTGAGTGCGGCATGACTGGCCGTTGCAGGGTGCGTCCCTCTTCGGTTGGGGCGCTGAGTGATCGTCTATCGATCGACGGCCTGGATAACTCCGCACGATTCAAGGTGTCTGTGTGATCCGTGCGGCGAAGTCCAGGTGGAATGCCCGATATCGGGTGTTTTGACTAACCAAGAAGCTGGAGAACTCCGCATCCACGCCCTCCCCGTGCGGAGTTTTCCAGATGTCAGCCATGTCGTTGTCAGCCGTATCTTCCGTCCGATGGCCACGGCGGAAGGAAACCCGCTCCCCGTCCGCCACCGGCGTAGGCTGGGAGCGTGCTGTTCACACTGCCCCCCGTGCCCCCTTGCGAGTTGCCCGTAGCACAGGCGTTCGCCGTGGACGCCGACCGCCACCAGCAGGTCGTGCTGGTGAGCGGTCGATCCCTGCGCTCCAGTCACAATCGCGTCTCACGCTGGGAGTACCGAGAGGGTTGCTGGTCGCAGGTCGCTGCCATGCCCGGACGTAATGGGGCCAAGGGGTGGCACCGCAAACCGTGGGACTACAGCTATCTTTCGCCCATCGGCACATTCGGGCTCACCGATGCCGGCGGACGCCTGCAGAAACCTCGAGGCACGCGGCTGCCCTACGACCATGATCGAAGCGGGTTCACGGGCCCGCCGGGCCGGGAATGGGTGTTCGACTACGTGGTGGCGGTCAACTTCAACCGGGTCCCTGGGCGGACACCTTTGGACATGCACCGTCCGGATCCGACCATCAACGACGGCGGAATCTGGCTGCACGTGGCCGGGCCCGCCGCAACCCGTGGGTGCATCTCGGTCACTCGCGGGCAAATGCGCGCCACTCTGCGGTGGCTGGACCCGCAAGCCTCGCCGGTGATCGTGATGGGCCCGCGGCAACGCATCATGCAGGGATAGGTTCAGGCTCCGGCGCCGGGTGAACGGGTGCCTGCGACGCCGCGAAACCGGCTGCAAGGCAGGCCGCGATGTAGACGACCAGGGTCTCCAACCAGAGCACCAGCAGCATCGCGATAGGGGCGGCAAAGGCGCCGTACTGCGGTTTGCTCACCGACCACGAAATGATGAACGTCAGCAGGTACTTCAGGATCTCGATGGCTACAGCGCCGAAGGCGACGCCGATGAGCCGTGGCCGGCGGGCGGGTTTAACGCCCCCAAGGTGACCCAGCATTAACCACACCACCAGCGCGTTCAACAGGATCGACACGACTGCTGTCAACGCGAACAGCACCCACGTCCAGAAACCGCCCGAGAGCCCCAGGAAATCCATGACGGGTTGGGCGAAATTCGAGATGACCACGGACGGGACGAAGGACAGCGCCATCAGCGGCACGAGCAGCAGCATCCAGGCGAGCAGCCGGATGCGAGCCACGATGAAATTGCGGGAATCCTTGGCCACGCCGTAGACCAGGTGTATCGAGTTGCTCGCCGCCACCATCGCACCGCTACCCGTGATCAACAGTGACACCAGACCCACCAGGGACGTGGTCTGGCCCACGTCCTGCAACGTCTGCGGGGAGACCCCGGTGTCCCCGATCAAACCTGGGAAGGCCTTGTTCAGACTCTCCGTGATCGTGTCAGCCAGAGCCTCGCCGCCGATCAGGGTGGTGAGGCCGAAGGCGAACACCACCAGGGCGAACAGCGCCAGAAAGGCGTAGTACGCCGTGCCCGCCGCCAGCAGCGAGGCGTTTGAATAGCTGAATCGCAGGAAGGCGCGGTAGCCCGCGCCGGCGGTCTCGCTCTTGTTGTCCATCTTGCGCAGGGTGTGCTCCACCTCCTTGAGAGGAGGATCCATCGGCTCACCGGGGATCGGCGGGGGGATGGCGACGCGACTGCGCACCGGGTCGTCAGACATGCGGTCCTCCATGATCCATAACGCTTGGCACATTAGCCCTCTACCCCGTGGTGTTGCCGTGAACCGCTGAATGCTCGCGCAACAGCGACGCCGATCACGATCCCAGGCGCGGGCTTATCCTGGGGGAGTGCGACGCCTGATCATCCTGCTGGCCGGTGCGCTGATGCTTGCCGCGTGCAGCAGCCACGATCACGACGAGGCGAGCACCGGGATGGCCGATGACTCGCCGTCGGCGCACGGCACCCACTCAACGACGGCACCGGGCGCGACGTTGGTCGCCCGCAAAGGCGAAGAGATCGTCACCGTGGCTGTTCCGGCCAATTTCCGTCCGGAGGCGCCAACCGGCGCAACGGACGAGTATCGCTGCTTCGTCGTCGAACCCGAACTGAAGACCGACGTGTCCATCACGGGCACCGAGTTCGTCCCCGGCAATCCGGCCATCGTGCACCACGGCATCCTGTACGCGGCTCTGCCCGAACAGGTGGCGGCTGCGCGGGCGTTGGACGCTGAGGATGAGGGTCCGGGGTATGAGTGTTTCGGAGGTTCGCGACTGCCTTCTCGCGGTGACGCGCTATCTGGTCTGGACCAGTCGGACTGGGTCACGGCCTGGGCGCCAGGTGGCAAGCCGACCCAGTCTCCAGCCGGTTATGGCACCCCGCTGCCGGCGGGCAGTGCCCTCGTGATCCAGATGCACTACAACTTGGCCAGCACTTCCGGCAGCGACTCCACCCAGGTGAGGTTGCGAGTGACCGACCGCGCGGGACTGCGGCCGTTGTCGACGATGCTCTTGCCCGCACCCGTGGAGTTGCCCTGCGCGCCGAGGGAGTCCGGGCCATTGTGCGACCGTACCTACGCGCTGGACGACGTGGTCTCCCGCTTCGGCGCCGGATCGGGCGCGACCATCGCGGGCCTGCAGATGCTGTGCGGTGGCGATCCCGATGCCCCGCGCAGCGGTGACGTGCAGGTCTGTGACCGGCGGGTCCCAGCCGACATGCGGATCTTCGCGGTCGCCGGGCACATGCACCTGCTGGGCCGGGAGATCACGGTCACCTTGAACCCGGGCACCAACCAGCAGCAGGTGCTGCTCGACATCGAGAACTGGGATTTCGACCAGCAAGCGGCTGTCCCGCTGCCAGAGCCGGTGAAGGCGCGGGCGGGCGACGTGTTGCGGGTCCGTTGCCGACACGATCCGGGGCTGCGCTCGCAGTTGCCCGCCTTGCAGAACAGCCCACCCCGCTACGTGCTGTGGGGAGAGGGCACCTCCGATGAGATGTGTCTGGGCATCATCAGCAACGGCTGACACGCCGCCAGGCCGACACGTACAGCGGGTCTTTCGCCATGGCATCCGCCAGTGAGACACTACCTCGCACCAGAAAGGAGCCCATATGACGCAGCCGGTCAACGATCATGGACCCTACTTCCACGGCACCAAGGCAGATCTGCTTCCCGGGGACCTGCTGGAGCCGGGCCGACGGTCGAACTTCGGGGCTGGCCTGACCGCCAACTTCGTGTACCTCACCGCGACGATGGACGCGGCGGTGTGGGGTGCTGAGTTGGCCCTCGGTGAGGGCCCTGGCCGGATCTATCGGGTCGAGCCCACGGGTCCACTGGAGAATGACCCAAATCTCACGGACAAGAAGTTTCCAGGCAACCCGACCCGTTCGTACCGCACGACCGAGCCGATCCGGGTGGTCGAGGAGGTGCTCGACTGGGAAGGGCACCCCCCGGATGTACTGCAGCACATGCGGGATCGAGTCGCGGAGCTCAAGGCGGCTGGTGTGGAGGCCATCAACGAGTGATCCGGCGATGTGTCGGCATTCGCCGACCGGCACCGCTGTGCCCCTAGGATCAAGGCCATGCAGGTATCGACCTTCCGCGACGACGCTCTTGGCACCCACGACACCACAGCGCTACGGCAGGCCCTTGCCACAGGCGCTGTGAGCGCCCAGGAACTGCGCGATGCCGCCCTTGCCCGTGCCCAGGACGCTCATCTGCTCAACGCTGTCGTCACCTGGCTGGAAAGTCCGCAGAATCTCGCTGGGCCCTACGCCGGGATCCCCACCTTCATCAAGGACAACGAGAACATCGCCGGGTACCCGACGCGTTATGGATCACGTGCCACCCCCGACAAGGGAGTCCCGGACGATTCCCGCTGGGTGTCGCAGTGGCGCGAGCTGGGCTTCGAGACGCTGGGCAAGACCACGTTGCCGGAGTTCGGACTGACGGCGACCACTGAGTGCCTGCTGACCGGGGCCACCCGAAATCCCTGGGGCCTGGACCACAGCACCGGAGGCTCCTCGGGTGGGTCAGCGGCATTGGTCGCTGCGGGCGTCGTGCCCATCGCGCACGCCAACGACGGCGGCGGATCTATCCGGATTCCCGCATCGTGCTGCGGTCTTGTGGGTCTCGCCCCGTCGCGTGGCCGGCTGGTGGCCCCGGAGGCGATGGATCAGATGCCGGTCAAGATCGTCACCCAGGGGGTGGTCACCCGCACCGTTCGGGACACGGTCGAGTTCTATACCGAGATAGCCAAGATCCATCCCACGGACCTACCCCCGATCGGTGCCACCTCCGATCCTGGACCGCTGCGGATCGGCCTGATCACAAAAGGCATAAACGGCCTGCCGGTCGATCCCGAGGTGATCAGTGCACTGGAGACGACCGGTCGCGCCTGCGAAGCACTCGGTCACACCGTTGAGCCCATCGAGAACCCCTTCGGCGACCAGATCGCCCAGGACTTCCTGCGGTACTGGGCCATGCTGGCCTTTTCGCTGTACCGCCTTGGCACGCAGGTCTACGGCAAGGACTTCCAGGCCCAGCGGATGGAGCCCTTCGGCCGGCACCTGGCCAAATTCTTCTCAGGGGTGGCCGTCGGGATCCCCGGCTCGATCCGGCGTCTGCGCCGCTTCGGCCAGGTCTACGCGGACTCGTTCGGCCCGTTCGACCTGCTGCTCTCCCCGACGCTGGCGACCCCGCCGCCGCGGATCGGTTACCTTGGGCCGGAGGTCGACCCGCGCGAGCATCTGCTGCGACTGCTGCGTTTCGCGTCCTTCACGGCACTGCAGAACGTCTCCGGTGCCCCGGGGATCAGTCTGCCGCTGGCGCGCTCGAAGGCGGGGCTGCCGATCGGCATGCACTTCGCCGCCCAGGCGGGTCAGGAGCAACTTCTGCTCGACCTCGCTGCCAGCCTTGAAGAATCCGTGGGTTGGCCCACGGTGGGCTCTGCCTAACCGACCCAACGGGTCCCGCCAGCGGCGTAGATTGAGCACCAGGGACTTGTGAAGGAGCGACACATGACCACCGCCTCGATGAGCGTGCAGGACGCGCTGTGGTTGACGATGGACCGTCCGAACAACTTGATGGTCGTCGACGGATCCATGGTTCTGCGTGGCACGCCGGCGCTCGAGGATGTGCGCGACATCTACGTGCAGGCGGTCAAGCGGTTCCCGGTGCTGGGTCGGCGGGCGGTCAAGTCCGGGATGGGCTGGGCCTGGGAGGACGATCCGCACTTCGACGTCGACCGCCACATCACGGTGGTCGAGATGCCACCGGGCAGCACCCTCGACGACTTGAAGGCCTTCATGGCCGAGCAGCGCGCGATCCCACTGGACAAGGACCGGCCGCTGTGGGTCGGCTACCTGCTGACCCCGCTGACCCTGCCCGACGGCACCGAGGGATCAGCCATGATGACCCGGTTCCACCACTCCATTGCCGACGGCGTGCGGCTGACGCAACTCATTCTTGGATTGTGCGACAGCGACGATGCCAGCGTGGCCGCCGTGGTGGCACGCAAGGGAGTGCAGGGCAGCGATGTGCCCAGCGGCCCCGAAGAGTTCGGACGGGTCGCCGTACATGCCGCGGAGGAGGTCGCTCACGTCGTCGAACACGGTGTCGAGGAGATGGCCACTTCGGCCGCCCACGCTATCCGCAACCCGTTCGCGGCCCTGGCGCACCTGCCCGGCCGAGCAGTCGACGTGGCCAAGGCGGGCGTGCATGGCGTGGAGGAGGGCCTGTCCCTGGTCCGTCACCCCGACCGCCTGCTCGACGCTCTCGAGGTGCTCGGCGCCGAGCAGCATCGCAGTCTCAACGACCTCTCGTCGGTGACCAAACTCGCGCTCACATCCACCGATGAGACGGTGTGGAGCGGGAAGCCGGGATCAGCGAAAGCGCTGGCGTGGTCCGAGCCGATCCCGTTGGAGGACATCAAAGCGATCGGCAGGGCGTTGGGCGCCACCCTCAACGATGTGCTGCTGGCCAGCATCTCCGCGGGGCTGGAGCGTTACCTCGCTGAGCACAGCGCTAACCTCTCCGAGGTCACCTGGATGGTGCCCGTCAACCTCAAGCCGTTCGAAGACAACCTGCCGCCCGATCTGGGCAACTACTTCGCCTTGGTGTTCCTGCCGATGCCGCTGCAAGCCGATGATGCGCCCACCAGAGTCGAGATGATGCATCAGCGGATGCAGCGCATCAAGAACAGCGACGAGGCCGTGCTGACGTTCGGCCTGCAGCGCATCGTGTCGATGTCGCCCGGGCAGGTCGCGTTCTTCCTCACGAACTTCTTCGCCAATAAGGCCGTGGGCGTGCTGACCAACGTGCCTGGTCCGACCGGTCTGCTGCGCTACGCCGGTATCGACGTCGAGCAGGTCGTCGGATTCGCGCCATGCTCCGGCGATCAGCCGATGACGGCCACGATCTTCTCCTACAACGGTGCGGTGACCCTCGGGTTCGCCACGGATGCGGGTCTGCTGCCCAACCCCGACCTGCTGCTGGACTACGTGCTGGCTGAACTGGCAGATATCCGGGCCTCAGTGCTCTGAGTCGAATCCCAGCGCGTCGAGTTCAATCAGACCGGTCTCGTCGGGATTCAGGGTGAGCAGTTTCTCCTCGTTGGGTTTGGCCTGTAACAGGCTCTTCGCGTTTGGGTGTGGTCGTGTCGTAACGCAAGGCGGCTCGTGGCCTTGTTGAGGATGGGTGTGTCTAGTACGCAACCTTGGAAGGACCACGAGCCATGTACGAGTTTACGAGTGGG
>Ga0208938_1000801_pt1 | contig 20795 bp, 19 predicted proteins | sample AD_UKC125_MetaG_FD_184434 | JGI IMG/M metagenome (GOLD analysis project Ga0208938, IMG submission 184434) | Active sludge microbial communities of municipal wastewater-treating anaerobic digesters from USA - AD_UKC125_MetaG (SPAdes) (version 2) | ecosystem: Engineered > Bioreactor > Anaerobic >...
ACGCACCAGTGGCGCTCCGCCAATCGAGCCACTCGCACACCCGACGCGACAGCGCGCGGCGGGATATCTCCGGCACCGACACCACCTCCTCCCGGATCCGCTCCAGGATGTCGAGAGAAAACTCCTGTCCGCAGATCCGCATGACCATACAATACGGCTCCGCGGCGACGGAGTCAAGTGTGTGTTACGGTCAGCCTTCAAGGGGAGGGTCGGGGTGGGGATGGGGTGACGGAGCAGAAATGGATAATGGCGATGGAATAGGCGCATGAAGGGGCAGACGAACCGCTCGGTTATCGACAATGCGCTTCAGAAAAAGCTGCGAAGCGACATGACCGATGCTGAAAATCGCTTGTGGAAACGTCTGCGCGGTCGGCAGATCGCGGGCCTCAAATTCCGCCGCCAGCATCCGTTCCTGGATTATGTGCTCGATTTCGTGTGCCTGGAAATGCGGCTGATTGTGGAGGTCGATGGAGTGCAGCATCAAGACTGTGAGGCAGATCAGGTGCGTGATCGACGACTGCATGAGGCCGGTTTCCGCATCATGCGATTTTGGAACAACCAGGTGCTACAGGAAACTGACGCAGTGGCAGAGGCTATCTGGATGGCGTTGCAAGACAAATCCTGGGATGCTGCTTCGCAGATGACCCCATCCCCACCCCAACCCTCCCCTTGAAGGGGAGGGAGTGGCATCATCGGCAATGCCCGCGACCAACATTTTCATTCGCACTCTGCATCTTCTTGCCGGTGCCGCTCGCTGTGGCGAGGTCGTGGCGATTGCCCGGACCACACCGACCCGTTCGAAGCTTGTCTAGTCCGGAGGCGGTGTGGTGCCCGTGGCCGGGTGGCGCAGGGTGTTGATCCACGCCTTCTGACAGAGACTATGCTGTTGTTGCTCCAGATACTCGCGAATGGTGCTGCGGGCCTCTGCGAAATTCAGCAGGCGCTCGTGATGGATGGCTTCGCAGTAGAGCAGGTGGTAGCCCAGTTCGCTCTCGACCACGTCGGAGAGCATGGCGGCGTCGAGAGCGAAGGCGGCGGCTTCGAGTTGCGGATAGAGCTGGCCGCGCGGCACCGTGCCGAGCAGGCCGCCGTTGATCGCGGTCGGACATTCCGAATGCTTCAGCGCCTGTTCCGCGAAGCGCTGCGGTTCCCTGAGCAGGCGCGTGCGGATGGCCTCGATCCTGACGCGGGCGGACTGCCGATCGTTGCCCGCCAGTTGCTCGTTGATGGTCACCAGGATGTGCCGCAGCACGCGCGTTTCGGCGCGTCGGAATCGATCCCTGTGCAGGTACCAGAAGATCTCGACATCGATCTCGCTGACCGCTGCCGCCTGCGCCGCAACCCTTTCCAGTACCGCTTCGACGACCATGTCGCGGGCGACAGCCTGGCGCAGGGAGTGGGCGTCGAGACCGATACGTTCGAGGTCGGTCTGGTAGTCGTGGTCGTTGCCGTAGCGGCCGCGGATCTCGCTCAGGCTGGCCTCGATCGAGTCGTCCGGCAGGATCACACTGGCGGCTTCGGGTGTTGCCAGGATCAGGGTCTCGATCGCCGATTGTCTGGCGGCGACCCGGTGTACCCTGTGCAACTCGTCGGGCGCCAGCGATTCCAGGGGTTTGCCGAACAGTTTCGCGGCCAGCTTGAGCGAGAGATAGACGCTGCCCGGTTCATCCATCGTCGCTCTCCCATAATCCGAGCGCGCCCTCGGGGACGAGCAGGGGATTCCCCGGCAGGCAGTCGAAGTGGGTGTGATAAACGACGCCCTGCGCCGCGGATCGTTCGAGATCGAGAATCTCGCCACGGCTGCCCAGTGGCACCCGGATCTCGCCGCGGATGACCAGCGAGCGCGTCGCGCGTACCTTCTGGCGAACCTCGAAGCGGCTGTCGATCCAGGGTTCATCGACCCCGATCAGTTCTTCTTCGCGACAGCCGACGACGCGGCTCTCGTCGAGGAAGTGCACGGAGTAGATGATCTGGTCCTGCAGAAAGGTGCCGACATCGCGAACATGCCCGACGCGACCGCGCCGAACCAGCAGATCGCCGGTTCTGGCGCCGGGGAAGGTGCCATCGTTGCGCACGTTGCGGGTCACGCGCACCGCGTCCCCGTAGTCCCAGCGCGGCAACACGGCGTCAGTCCGTCAGTGAAGACAGGGGCACGAAGGACGAGCCTTCGGCTTTCTGGAACACAGCGAAGACCTTCTCGGCCTGCGCGCTGGAGTCGACGAAGTCCGCGTAGGCTCTCGCCAGCCACTGGCGGTAGGCCGCGTAGTCGGGCGCCTTGCCGGCCTCCTGTTTGGCCAGGTAATCGTGGAAGCGCTGCAGGATGTGCAGGCGGTTGACCTGGACCACGCGCACATCGAAGTCGATGTCGAAGTACTCCAGAAATTCTTCGGCCGAACTCAGATCGGCGAGGTCGTCCTCGAAGCTGTCGGTTTCGCAGGGCATGGTCTTCTCCGGTTTCAGTCAAGTTCGTGGGCAGGGGCGTACTGACGATCGATCACCGACAGCAGCGGCAGAACGCCGAGCGCATCGCGGGTATCGACCTCGGCAATCTTCTTCAGGCGCGCGCGCGCCTCGCTCAGTCGTCCGAGGCGCAGCAGGATCACGGCCGATCCCTTGAGGGCCAGGAGATGGAAGCGCAGCATGCCCATCGAGCGCATCGCCGCCTCGCCGAGCGTGATCGGCCCGAGGTTGCTCCAGCTACCGGTCAGGTGCAGGCGCCGGGCACTGACCTCGAGGGCCCGTTCGGCGACCAGCAGTGCGTCTTCGAGGCGATGCTGGTAGAAGTAGTAGCGGTAGATGGCCACCAGTACCGAGAGCTGCTCGGGGGCCAGGAAGTAGGCGTACAGCAGACGCTGCTCGGCAATCGGCTGGCCATACTGCTGGGCGGCCGCTTCGATCTGGGCGGCAACGCCGGGTGGGCAGGGCTCATCGAAGTACAGGACATCGTCGCCCAGTTCCAGCAGTTCGAGTCGACTAGCCACGGCCCTGTTCCTTGCAACACAACTCGCCTGCCGAACAGGTGATGCAGGTGCCCGTCGCAGTCTCCGTGGCCGCGGGTGTCGGCGCGTCTGGTCGCAACCCGGCTTCGAGGGCCTCGATACGTTCCAGCAGGCACTGGATTGCCTTGCCGACGGGATCGGGAATCAGATGGTGGTCGAGATTGATGGCCATCCCGGCAGTGCCCACCGCGCCGACCTTGCTACGCCCGCCGACCAGTCGTGCCGGGATGCCGATGGCGGTACGGCCCGGCGGGACTTCCTTGACGACCACCGAATTGGCGCCGACGTTCGCGCCGTCGCCCACCGCGATGGCCCCGAGAATCTTGGCGCCGGCACCGACCACTACCCCGTTGCCGAGGGTCGGATGCCGCTTGCCCTTGTTCCAGGTCGTTCCTCCCAGCGTGACGCCGTGGTACAAGGTGCAGTCGTCGCCGATCTCGGCGGTTTCGCCGATGACCACGCCGGCGCCGTGATCGATGAAGAAGCGGCGACCAATGGTGGCGCCGGGATGGATGTCGACGTTGGTCAGCCAGCGCCCGATGAAGGCCAGCCAGCGCGCGCTGAATCCCCAGCCCCGGCGCCAGAGGCGATGCGCGAGGCGATGCACGAGGATGGCGTGCAGGCCGGGATAGGTCAGCAGCACTTCGATGCGCGAACGCGCCGCCGGGTCGCGATCGAAAACGCAGGCCAGGTCTTCCGCGAACAGCGCCCGCAAACCCGGCGGGGTCTGGCTTGGCCTGACGGTGTGGAGCAACGGCGTCGAGAGGTCGGTCATCATCGGGTCAGCGATCGAGCAGTTTGAGCAGGTCTGCCTCGGAGGGCACCTGCTTGTGATGGGTCATGAAGCCTCGCAGCCGCTGCAGGAAGGCACGTGCCGCGGCGTCCGACAGGGCGTGGCCGAGGCTGGCCATGACTTGTTGCACAGCACGTGCTCCGGAGTGCTTGCCGAGAACGACGCGATGCTGGCGTCCGACCAGACAGGGATCGAAGCCCTGGTAGTTGGCCGGGTCCTTGAGCAGTCCGTCGACGTGGATGCCGGCCTCGTGGGTGAAAGCACCTTCGCCGACAATACTTTTCTGCCAGCACAGGGGGCGTCCCGAAGCGATGGCGACGCGACCCGAAATGTCCGGGAATCCGGCCAGATCGATGCCCGTCTCGATGCCATGGCAGAAGTGCAGACCGAGCACAACTTCCTCGAGCGGAGCATTGCCCGAGCGCTCGCCGAGACCGTTCACCGTCGTGTTGAGATGCGTCGCGCCGGCGCGTGCGGCGGCCAGCGTGTTGGCCGTGGCCATTCCCAGATCGTCGTGGGCATGCATCTCGATTTCCAGATCGCAACAGGCGCGCAGATGACCGATGCGCTCAAAGGTCGCGAAGGGGTCGAGCACGCCCAGTGTATCGGCAAAACGGATACGCTGGGCACCCGCCGACTGCGCCGCTTCGGCGATCGCCGCCAGGAGATCCGGCTCGCCGCGCGAAGCGTCCTCGGCGCCGATGCCGACGCCAAACCCCAGATCGCGTGCCATACGGACATGCTCGCCGATCTGCGTCAGCAGCCACTGGCGATCGCGCTGCAGTTTCGAATGCAGATGCTGATCCGAGGCGGGTACCGAAATGTCGATCAACTGTGGACCCAGACCCGCCGCGAGCGTGATGTCGGCGCGATTCATCCGGCTCCAGACCATCAGACGGGCGCGGAGTCCGAGCGCCGCGACCGCCTGAATGCTTGCGCGCTCGGCGTCACCCATGGCCGGAATGCCGATTTCCAGCTCGGGCACGCCGAGCGCATCGAGGCGACGCGCGATGTCGATTTTCTCGTCGAGACTGAAGGCAACCCCCGCTGATTGCTCACCGTCGCGGAGGGTGGTGTCGTTGATGACGATGTGGGTTCGGGATTTGTGGGTCATGGCTGTCAGTGAATGACTAGCAAATCCGGTGCCAGCATGAAAAGCCTTGCAAAGCGGCCGCTGAAAAACCTGTTTGTAGTGGAATTGTCGGGTTTGCTACGACCTTGGGTGGCGGCTGTTGGAAAGCGACGCGCGGCGCAGTCGGTCCATGTCTGTAAACGAGAAAAGCCGCTTTCGCGGCTCTTCTCGTTGATTGGCACAGATTTACTCGGTGATCAGTTCCCGCCAAGAGACCCGGCGTAGGGGGAGGCCAGAGGGGTCTATCGGCACCGGCCTGCTGAGGGTGCCGGGGGCATCGGTTCGGATCAATTCCCTGATCGTGCCATCGACCAGGCGGATCACGCTTGGCGCGGTAGCCAGGTATTCGCCAAGCCTGGCACCGGCGAGTCCATCGGTGCCTTCGACGGGGCCGCCGCTCCGGTAATCCAGGAAGTAGGCGAAGCTGACGCCAACGGCAGCGCAAGCCCCGGTGGTCGGCGTGTTGGTGTTGAAGGTCAGGGTTCCGAGTTGCAGGCGCAGGTCGGTGCTGACCCGTTCTCCTGCGACCGGGAAGTCGACGAACCAGCCGTCATTGGTATGGAAATCGACGGTCTCGCTGCTGCTGGTGACAATCGCGTCACCGGCGGTACAGTAGGGGTTGCCCTCGCCGCAGGTGCCGGAGGTCAGCGTCTGTTGGACGAAGTCGCCAGGCACCGGATCGGTCTGTGGGGGCGTCAGTGGCCGCGGGCTGCCGTAATCCGCGTTGATCAGCCGGTCCTTGATGGCGTAGAACGACTGCGTCTGCGTGTTCCCCAGATCATCGGCGCCGAGCAATTGTCCGGTCCCCACGAAAACCACCGGCTGGCCGGCGATCTTGCCGAGTTCGGGCTTGCTGGTGATCGGCTGGGCAACGCCGCTGGCGTCCTTCAGGGTCGCCAGTCGCTGCGCGTCGTAGACCGGCGGGTCGACGGTCGTCGGGATGTCGCCGTTGACGTCGAAGCGCCAGAGATTGCCGAGCAGGTCGCCTCCGTAGACCCGTTGCGCGGTGTTGTTGTTGTCCGGGAAGTTGGCCCAGGCGGTGATCCGCGCCAGTCCACTCGGGGTGGTGGTGTCGCCGACGTCGGTGCTGATCGCCCGGATCAGCGCGCCGCTATCGGCGTTCAGGATGAACAGATAGCCTTTGCCGTCGCCGGGACCGACGTTGTTGTACCCGGACGCCACGATGACCACCCAGGTGCCATTCTTGAGCTTGGTGATCACCGGGTTGCCGTAGCTGTAGCCAAGGTTGTCGTGCGTGAATTCCCACAGGGCCTTCGGTGAGGCCGGGGTGGTGATGTCGAGCGCGTAGTAGCCGCGCCCACCGTGGTTCAGGCCGCCGACGAGAATGGTTTTCCAGACCGGGCTGGCGGTGTCGCCTTCAGCCGGTGTCGCACAGTCGCTGGCGCAGATGTCCGCCATCACCGGTGTGCCATCGACGAAGAACTGGTGCAGCGACGAGTAGCTCTTGTCGGCCAGTTTGTAGAGCGTCGGCAGCACGAGCGCCGGGACGTAGGCCCAGGCCTCCTCACCGGTGCTCTCATTGAAGGCGTGCAGCATGCCGTCGTTGGCGCCGATGTAGACCATCGCCGTTCTGCTTGCGTTGCTTGCCTTGAAGGTGCCGTAGCGGTAGTCGGCATAGTTCCACGGCGATCCCTTGACATAGACGGCTTCGGAACCGGCGATGTCGCCCAGCAGGTGGGTACGCTGGCGGTAGTAAGTGGTGGTGCTGACCAGCGCGCCCTCATTGCTCTTGTCACCGCGCAGGAAGTTCACCAGATTTTTCCCGCTGGCTGCGGTTTGTGTGGCATCCGGCAGGCAAATCGTACCGACCGAGCAGAACTGCGTCAGCGTACCGGAAGGTGGCGCGATGGCCGTTTTGGCAAAGTACGCCTTGTCGGCATCGCTGAGACCGACAAAAACCGCTCTGTCTGCGTCGCTGAGGCCTTCGTCGTCCCAGAGGAAGGACTTCAGCTTGGTGGTCGAGTCTGGATCTGAATTAAAAGTCAATATCTTGCGCGCCGCATGCGTTCCGGTCGATACCTTGGCGTCGAGTTTCGCCTGCGCCGCCCAGGTCGGAGTTGCCGAAATCGCGCCGGTCGTGCCGTCGATGGTGCGCTTGACCAGATCCCCCGACCAGTCGCCAGCCGTGAAAGACACTTCGAAGATCGAGTTTCCGGCTTCGTCGGCGACCAGGTTCGGGCTGGTGACGGTGACCGCGGCCAGGGCGCCCGCCTTGACTTCCACCGATTGCAGCGCGCTGCTGATGCCGCCCGCCAGCGATGAAGGGTCGGAAGCGCTGAAGTAGGTGCCGCGACCGTTGACCGCGGCGTGCCAGAGGTCGTCGATATTGGTCTGCGCGTTGCTCTCGGGCTTCGGCCAGTTGCAGGGCGTTCCAATGGGCTGCCAGGAGCAGATACCGAGGTCCGGGTTGGCATTCTCGGGGAGTTTGATGCTGTAGAAGTCGCCGCTGGTGGCGGTGGGATAATCCTTGTCGTAGCCCATCAGACCCGATGCCCCGAGGCCGAGGGTATAGGTGATCATGTTCTGCCGAGGCCCTTTCAGCGGGTCGTTGGTGCACACGTTGTTATGCACCGTCACTTCGCCACTGACCACCGGGCCACCGGTACAGCGGTCCGGCGTCAGCGCGGGGTCGCGCAGGTCGGTCTTCCAGTAATACTGGGCGACATCGGCGAGCGTGTCGGGGGTCTGGCCCCGGGCGACCACCGAGCAGACGGTCCTGGTGTAGCTGTTGCCCGAGTTCGGGTCCGCTGGCGTGCAGGAAGCCACATCGGTCGGGCCGGTGGTGGTGACCGGGCAGGTGGTCTTGACGTAGTCGTTTTCGGCGCTGGGTTCGGCGGCGGTGCAGGTGGTCGGGTCGACGGCTGTCGGGCCCGTGGCGACGGTGCTGCACGTGGTTCGCATGATGCCCGTGGTCACTGCCGTGCACGGCGGGGCTACTGCCACCGGAGTACCTAAGTTCGTTCTGCATTCGGTCACGGTGGTGCCCGATGTTCCGGCGCTACAGCTGGCCGTGTCGACCCAGTCGGTCCAATGGTCGGGGTCGGCTCGGCATTCCACGGTTGCCGAGCTGGTACAGCTTCCGGTGGCGGTGACCCAGTCGCTCCAGGCTCGCTGACATCTGCGGCCGAGAATCACGGTGTAGGGAGAAGCGGTCGATTCCGCCGCGGTGCAGGAATCGACATCGGTATAGGTCGTTCCCCAGTTGTACTGGCAGGACTTGGCGTCGGCCCGATAGACGGTACCGGTCGTGGTGGCCGTTGTCCGGTTGACCACCGTGCAGGAACTGGCGGTATCCGCCCAACCGGGATCCCGGTACAGACATTCCACTTTGGTGGTGTAGGTCGTGACTTCGCTGTCGGTGCCCGCGCCGGTCACCGTTGTGCCGCCAACAACATAAGTGCAGCTTGCTGTGTCAGTGGCACTGCCGCGGGGAAGGGTCACGCAGTCCACCTGGCCGGTGACCGGCGAACAGGAAGCCACATCTCCGAACCCGGTCCAGGTCAGGCCGCCGTCGCTGGATGTCCGTTTCCGCACCTGCGTCACTCGCTGCTGCAGTACCCAGGCCTTGGCCTGTAGAGGACCGGTCAGTTCCTGCAGGTGTCCCGTCCGGGTACGCGTCTGTAGCGGGGATGTCCGCTTCTGCCGCGGGCCTGTTGCGGCCAACGCCTGCGTCGTGCTCTTCTTCATCTGCTCGGTGGCTTTCTGTTCCTGAAATCCACCGCCATCGAGTTGTGGTCGTACCTCTCCGGTGGTCGGGCCGTCCTGGTCGCCGACGGCGGTGGTGCCGTCCCACTTGAAGCCCGCGCCTTCGTTCCAGTAGCCGTCGGTCGACAGAATGGTGACGTTCGCCTGGCAGTAAAACTGTACCGGATCTACCACGTCGACGCCGTTGAAGCTGGTTTCATTGAGGCGACCCGCGTACAGACGGCCGGCGTTTGACAGGGCGACCCGCAGCGGCGTGTTCAGGTCTGGCTTGGCCGAGAACAGCTTGTTGTACCAGGCAAACTTCTGGGCGGCGTTGAACACGTCGATGTTCTGGAAATCGGTGGTGTTGTTGTTGTTGATGGTCATGTAGCCGATACGGAAACGGCTGCCGATCGGTTCAAACGACAAGCTGGCGGCGGTCTTCATGGTCAGCATGCGGGTGCGGTAATAAGCCCACCAGTTCGCGTAGTTGGTCATTTCCTCGGCGTAGGTGCAGGGGTCCGCGGCACAGTCGCTGCGGGCGCCGGTCTTGGGATAGGTGGTGGTCGTCGAGGTGATGACGGTCAGCAGGTTTTCGCCGGGTGCGAGGTTGGTCGAGGGGCGCGCGAAGGCGGTGGTGCTGACGCTCATCGAACCGCTCTTGGTTACCGTCGGTGAGGTCGTTACCGCTCCCGGCGCGCTGATCGTGACCTTGCCGGCCGCGGCAACGGCACTGTAACCGACGATGCCGCAGGTGCCCGTCTTGATGAACGTGCAGGCATTGATGCTGGCGGCGATGTTGGTGGCGAGTACCGCCGGATCGGTCGATGCGGCGATGGTGGTCGAGAGGATCTGCAGCGAGCTGACGGTGATGCTGCTGATCGACGTGCTGCTGGTGCCGCTGAGGGTAATGGTGCTGGTGCGTGGCGACGGCAGGCGGGCGAACTCGAAGGGCGTGTTGGCGCCAGAGGCCTCGATCCGCACGGCCTGACAGGCACCCGCGCTCGGCGTCAGGGCGATGGATTCGGCCGCGGTTTTGCACCAGCGCAGTTTGGCCGCCACCGGGTGGGAGGCATCCGCCGTGGTGCCACACGACTTCAGACTCTTGTTGGTGCAGAACTCGCCGGCCTGCGTCTTGTAGTAGAAGGCGCTGCCAACCAGGTTGCGGGTGGTTGCCGACGCGCCGAGGTCGTAGCCGTTATCCTTGACCGCTGTCCAGGCGCTGGTGTTGGCGGAGGTCTGGCTGGGGTAGGTGGTGGTGTCGGGCAAGCCGTCAACGGTGAAATACTTCGGCGGGGTATAGGTCAGGGCCGGGTTGTAGGCAATGCCGTTGAAGCCGGCATTCCGGCTCCGGGAGAGGTCGGTGCTCTCGGCCCAGTCGGGCAGGAAATCCCAGGCCATACTCCCCGAGTCATCGAGGACGAACATCACGTTGGGCGAGATCTCGACGGAGGATGCACCGGAAATCGGCGAGTTGGCCAGTTGTGTCGGGGCGGCCGCGGCGCCCGAGGCAAGCAGCAGCAGCGCGAGCAGCGACAGCGATGGGGGGGTCAGTTTCCTGGTTTGCATGGCAAACTCCTTCTTGAACCTCTTCCGACTTAGCGCAGCACGATGGTCTGGAGGTAGGCGACCGTATTGCGGGGTCCGGTGATCTGCGTGGTGATGCGGTAATAGACCTGGTTGCTGGCGATCTGCGCCGGGCCGCCGGCACTGAAACTGCCGCCAGTGTTGGCGCTGGCGGGTGGTTTGGCGCAGTTGGCGGTGGGCATATGCGGAGCACCGGTGCCCTCACACAACCGGTGGATGACATAGCGGACCGAATTGCAAGCTTGATCCGCATTGGCGTCGCTGGGGCAAGTGGTTCCAGCGGGGGGGGGGGCAAGCACCGACTGCGCCGACAGCGTACTGCGCCAGAACTCGTCCACCGAAGCGCTGCTGAAATCGGGAACGGGGATACTGGCGCGGTAGCCCGAGCCGTCAGCTCCGTGCTCGTAAAGGGCCGTGCCGCCACCCTGGATCGTCGCCCGGGCGGCTTCCGTGCCCCTTTCACCGGAGTGCACCGCCGATTCGCGGAACGACAGGTTGCCGGCAATGATGTTGGCGGTGTCGACCGATCGGATCAGCGCCACCCCGGCGAGGGTCAGTGCCACGAGGATGATCAGTGCGACGAGCAGGACGACACCGCGCTCGCTTGGCGGGCCGTTGCCGGCAACCGCTGGTGTCGGTACACGTTTGTGCCTTAGGGCGTACATGGGGCCATCCAGCTCAGGTTGCGAAGGGGTACGACGGTCTCGAAGACCTTGTAGCGGTAATTGCTGGCGCTCAGAACGATCTCTGCCCAGGCTGGCAGCGCCGGCGCGGTGACCGGGTCCTTGTCGACCTGGCTGTTGCGCGCGACGACCGCGATGCGCAGCGCCGAGGCTCTCGCCCAGCGACAGGCAAACTTCTCCTGGTCGGGCGGAGTGGGTTGCTGCGGTGTTGCCTGATCCCAGGTCGTGGGTGTGGTTGCGTGTCCGTATTGGGCACGCAGGCTGACGATGTTGTTGGCGATCGGCACCCAGGCGGCGCTGCAGGTTGGAGGGTCAAGCGCCGTACAGGCGGCGCCGCAGTCGTCTTGCCGGTAGTCACAGACCGTCAGGTTGCCGGCGCGGATGGCGTAAGCGAGTATTCTTGGGTTGTTGCCAAGGTTGAACAGCGTCCCGCCCTCGACGGCGCCGCTGCCCGACACGAAGACGTTCGGCGCTTCAACATCCGAAACCGGGGCCAGAGTGAGACTGCAGCCGGGCAGCGGCGCCGATGGGGCGGCGACGACCTGATCTGCGGGCGGACCCCCATCCACAGCCTTGTGAAAATTCCCCGGCGTCTGGACCGCGAGTTGGATGCCGTTGATCGCGGTGATCACCTCGCCTTCCGGGGCACCCCCGCCGTTACCATAAGCGACGAGCAGGGTGTCGGTGTTGGCGTCGCCGGCCGGGACCTCGAGGACGCTGGCGGCGGTCTGCGGGTTGATGATCACCGGGGCAAGTTGCGTGAGCGTACGGCTTGGCAGCACCAGAGCGCAACCGAGGGCGTTCAATGCATTGAAGCCGTAACCCGCCTCGCGGATGTCGCGTTGCAGGGTATAGATCGCCATCGCGCCGTTGCTTTGCGCGTCGCCGGTGCCGGTCGTCGTTCGCTTCTGCCCTTCGGCCGAGGCGAAAACCTGCATCATGATGATGATCCCGATCATGCCGATGACCATCGCGACCATCACCTCGACCAGTGTGAAGCCTCTTGCTTTGGCCATCGCGGGCGGTATTGGGTGTAAGTTCATGGCGGTCTAGGGGTTGCGGACGATTTGTGAGACGACGCGATGGCTGTGGAAGGAATTGGTCCCACTCGTGGGCATTTGCGGGGTGCGCCAGCGCATGGTGATGGCAATGTCCGCGCGGGGAGTAATGTCCGCGACGGGAGGATCGGGAGTGACAATCACATCCACAATCGGCAAAGTCTCGACGACGCCGCTCGACGCGGCGACGACGCCCGGGAGTCCATCGATCCCCTGCACATCGGCGAGCCAGGCGTTGTATTGGTCGCCGCCATTCTCAAAAGCGGTCTCCAGGGCGTCGGGGGCTAAACCGCTCGCCCACATCTGCCCGATCAGCCGGTTGGCCAGCAGGCTGGCGTCGGTACGATACTTGGCGTCGCTGGTGAGCTGGATCGACGTCGCCTGCAGGGCGACCAGCGAAAGGATGCCCAGCGAGAAAATCAGGATGCCGATCAGCGCCTCGAGCAGCATGACGCCTGCCTGGGCTTTGGCGGTGTTGGGCGGTCGGTTCATGTGCAGGCCTGCGCGTCGCCGACGGCCAGGGCCGGATCCGGATCGCACATGCGGATCTGGCCGAAGCGTGTCACCATGATCCGCAGGCAACGAATCGGCCCGCTGGGCAGACAAAGCTCGCCGGTCGCACTGGCGACATCGATCACAACGTTACCGGTAGTGCGCCCCAGGCTGTTGAACAGCACTTCCGAGCGGTTGGTCATTAGGGTAGCAGCCGAGGATCCTTCGGCACCACTGCGGGACTGGATGATGAAAGGGTTGTCCGCTAGTGCGTCGTCAGAAGGGTCGGCATCTTCCGCGACCGGAGCAATTTGGCATTTACCGGCTGGGCTGCGGATACTGACGACCCAGTTCCAAACGGAGGTGCTCAGATCATTCGCAATTAGCGCACAACTCTCATCGGCGCTATCTACGAGTCTAAAGCCCACCGTCGTATTGCGCCGTACCGCCTCGGCCCGGGCCAACTGCAGGCCGTTCTGCACCGACTCGGCTGCCGTGCGCACCTTGGCGTTACGCAGCCAGTTGCTGAAGGCCGGCATGGCGATCGCCAGAAGCACGCCGAGAATGGCCACGCCAATAATCAGTTCGACCAGACTGAAGCCGCGCCAGGTTTTCAACAGCCACCTCCCTTGCTGGTGACCCAACAATTATCAGGGCTGTGCGCAGTCCAGCCTGCTGGGGCGGAAGCGGTGAAGGGGCTGGTCTTGTTGTTGCCCTGGTCGACTGTGTAGATGAAACCCAGCATCGAACTCTTGCCGGTGGCGGTCAGAACATAGGCGTTGGCGTCGGTTATAGCTGCCGGGCAGGCCGCCGTGAAATCGAAATAACTGTCTCTGATGTCAGCGGCGCACCTCGGAGCGGCGAAATAAGTATGGTTGTCCTGGAAAAACTGTTCCATGCTTGCACGCCGTTCGGCCAGTCCCGAGGTGGCGTGCGTAATTCTCGACCGAATCAGGTAATCGGTGTAGCCGGGTATGGCGATTGCCGAGAGAATGCCGATGATGACCACGACGATCATGATCTCGATCAAGGTAAAGCCGGTTTGTCTGTTCACAGCGTCGATCTTCCTCGGGAGCAGCTTGGGGGGGCCGGGCGTAACGGCGACTGATGCCATCATAGTCCAGGACGGGTCTGGAGCAAGTGCCGAGCGATGTACGGCAGCCGTTGGGGGACGAGTGGCGCGGTGTGCGCAACCGGGAGCAGTAGAATCCTGCTTTCGGCTCCTCCGGCATTTTCATTTCAGACAGTGCGCTTCTCGATAGGGGCATTCACGGGCCGTTCAGCGGAGCAGGAACAGTGGCGCAGGCTGCTCTGGGCGCTCGCCGGGTCGTTACTGCTCCATTGGGGCGTGTGGACGGTTCTGCGGCCGGGTGCGGGGGCGGCGGGGCCGGTTCTGGTCAGGTCGACCGTGTTCGCAACGCTGCGCAGCACGGCCCGCGCGGCGCCACCGGCGGTCATCGAGGTGCCTGGCGATGCGACCCCGGCGGCGTCCCCAGACGCTCCTTCGGTGCGCGTTGCGGAGTCGGAGCCAGCGCTGCCGCCGGAGCCTGCCGAATCCGCCCAAGCGACGTCACTGGTCGCGACGTTGGGCCAGCAGCGGCTGGAGGCGCAGCTTCCACCCTACCTCGTGGCTCCTTTCTCCATCGACGCGTCGCAGGGTCCCTGGTATTTCCCGCGTTCGGAACTGACGGTTGCTCCGAAGCTGCTGGACGAGCCGCTGATACCGCAGCCGGAGAAGCCGGGCACTGCCGGGCAGCGTACCGGCAAGGTGGTGTTGCGGGTGTTCGTCAGTGCCGGCGGTACGGTCGACCGCGTCGAAGTGGCCGGCAGCAGCTTGCCGGCCGTTTTCGACGAGGCTGCAACTGCAGCCTTTGCGCGATTGCGTTTCCGTCCGGGTGAGATCGAAGGCGTGGCGGTCAACAGCGAGACGCGTTTCGAAATAGTGTTCGACGGCAGCGAAACCGACAGCAGCCAGGCGACCGACCGGGTGAGCATTGGGGATCTGCGGCGGCAAGCGGCTGCCGAGCCGGCGGCTGCCCGGTCGGTGGCTACGGGGAGCGCCACGGTCTCGCCAGCGCAGGCTCGGCCGGTGGGGCGCTAGGCCAGAGCGCTACTGCAGTTCGCGAGGCAGGGCGAAGGTCACGTTTTCTTCGGCACCGTCGAGCTGGGCGACTTTCGCGCGGTCGCCTCCCGACAGACGATCGACGACGTTCTGTACCAGAACTTCCGGGGCCGAGGCACCGGCGGTGACGCCGATACGGCTGGCACCGCTGAGCCACTCCGGGTCGATCTGTTCGGCCTGGTCGACCAGGTAGGCGCGGCTGCCGATCAGTTCGGCGACCTCGCGGAGTCGATTCGAGTTGGAACTCGACCGGCTGCCGACGACGAGGACCACTTCAGTGTTGCGCGCCAGTTGCTTGACCGAATCCTGCCGGTTTTGCGTGGCGTAGCAGATGTCGTCCTTCTTCGGGCCGATGATTTCGGGAAAACGCTCCTTCAAGGCGGCAACGACCTGCGCGGCGTCGTCGACCGACAAGGTGGTCTGCGTGACGTAGGCCAGGCTGGCCGTGGACTTGACCTGGAGTTGGCGCACATCGGCGACGGTTTCGACGAGGTACATGCCGTCGCCACTCTGTCCCATCGTGCCTTCGACCTCGGGATGTCCCCTGTGACCGATCATCACGATCTCACGGCCTTCCCGGCGCATTCTGGCGACTTCGAGGTGCACCTTGGTGACCAGCGGGCAGGTGGCGTCGAAGACCTTGAGGCCGCGTGCCGCGGCTTCCTCGCGCACGGCTTTCGAGACCCCGTGGGCACTGAAAACGACCGTGCCGCCAGCCGGTACGTCGGCCAGTTCGTCGATGAAAATGGCGCCCTTGGCACGCAGGTTGTCGCAGACGAAGAGGTTGTGTACCACTTCATGGCGAACATAGATCGGCGCACCGTACTTCTCGATGGCACGCTCGACGATGGCGATGGCGCGATCGACGCCGGCGCAGAAGCCGCGGGGATTGGCGAGAATGACCTGCATGCTGGATCTCACATGATGGCGATGACTTCGACCTCGAAGCGGAGGGCTTTGCCGGCGAGCGGGTGGTTGAAGTCGAAGAGCGCGCTGTTGTCGGTCAGTTCGCGCAGAAAACCGGCAAAGTTGCCGGCGCCGTCGGGCAAACTGAATTCCACCAGCGAGTTGACCCGGAGTTCGATCTCCGGGGGCAGGGCGCTGCGCGCGATACGTTCGACGAGGCGTGGGTTGTAGGCACCAAAGGCGTCCGTTGCCGCCAGCTGGAAGACCTGACGCTCGCCGACAGCCATTCCGAGCAGGCACTGTTCGAGCGTTTCCGCGATCTGGCCGCTACCCATTTGCAGGGTTGCGGGAGACAGGCCGAAGGTGCTGACGTACTCGTCGCCGTCGCGGTCGCCAAGGCTGTAGTGCAGCGTCAGGAAACTGTCGGCCAGCACCGATGTGATGGTGTTCGCTGGCCGGGTGGCATGGGCTGGCGGTGGCATCAGCGACCTCGCTCGCAGCGCGCGGGATTCTGCTCGACGGGTTTGGCGGCAAACTGGTCCCAGGCCATCAGCAGCGCGCCGATGCAGATCGCCGAATCGGCAATATTGAACGCCGGCCAGTAGAAACCGGCGACGTGCCATTGCACGAAGTCGATCACCGCGCCGAAACGCAGGCGGTCGATGACGTTGCCGAGCGCACCGCCAAGGATCAGCGTGAGTGCCAGCGAGAGCCGGAATTCGCCACTGTGGTGCGGCAGGACACTGACGATCCATGCCGAAATTCCCAGCGCCAGGGCGGTGAAGAACCAGCGCTGCCAGCCACCGGCATCGGAGAGAAAGCTGAAGGCGGCTCCGGGGTTGAAGGTCAGCACCCAGTTGAAAAAAGGGGCGACGTAGATGACGTCGCCAGGCTGCAACCAGGCCAGGATCAGCCACTTGCTGACCTGGTCGAGGAGGACGATGATGCCGGCCAGCACCAGCCAGCGGTCGATGTTACGCGAAGGCACGGGCTTCGCCTTCCGCGTACAGGTTGTCGATGCAGCGGCCACACAGGCCGGGGTGCTCCGGGTGCTCGCCGACCTCGGCGCGCACATGCCAACAGCGCTCGCACTTGGCGTGCGTCAGCGCGGTGCAAAATAATTGGTCGACTGGGTCGCGCACGACCGCCGCCTGCGAGCAGATCAGGACAAAGCGCAGGTCGTCGCCGAGCGAAGCGAGCAAGGCGTGCTTCTCGCCGTCGCAGTGCAGCATTACTGCAGCCTGCAGCGGCGAGCCGATCCTGCCTGCGCTGCGCAGTTCTTCGAGGGCGCGCATGACTTCGCCGCGGTAGGTCCGGATCTTGCCCCATTTTTCGAGCAGTTCGCCTTCGCCGGCCGGTGCCGGTAGCGGTTGCCAGGTCTCGAACATGACCGACTGTTCCCGGTCACAGCTTTGCAGTTGCCAGATCTCCTCGGCGGTGAAACAGAGGATCGGCGCCATCAGCTTGGTCAGGCATTGCAGGATATGCCACAGGGCGCTTTGCGCCGAGCGGCGCGGCGCGGAAGCGGCGGCAGTGGTGTAGAGACGATCCTTGAGGATATCGAGGTAGAAGCCGCCGAGATCCTCGGAACAGAAGGTCTGCAGCGACTGCACGACGCGGTGGAACTCGAAGCGCTCGTAGTCGGCTTCGCATTGCGCCTGCAGTTGCCGGGTCATGGCCAGCGCGTAACGATCGATTTCCAGCCATTGTTCGATCTCCAGGAGATCGCGGCTGGCGTCGAAGTCCGCGGTATTGGCCAGCAGGAAGCGCAGGGTGTTGCGGATGCGGCGGTAGGATTCGACGACGCGCTTGAGAATCTCGTCGGAGATCGAGAGTTCGCCGGAGTAGTCGGTAGCCGCGACCCACAGGCGAAGGATCTCGGCGCCGAGGGTGTCGCCGATTTTCTGCGGCGCGATCACGTTGCCCCGCGATTTCGACATTTTCAGGCCCTTGCCGTCGACCACGAAGCCGTGCGTCAACAGGGCCTTGTAGGGCGCCTTCCCGTCCATCGCACAGCCGATCAGCAGCGAACTCTGGAACCAGCCACGATGTTGATCGGAGCCTTCGAGGTAGAGATCGGCGGGGTAGGCGAGTTCGCTGCGATGCGAGCCGCGCAGGACGCTCGAGTGCGTCGCACCGGAGTCGAACCAGACGTCGAGGGTGTCGCTCATCTTCCGGTATTGCTCGGCTTCGGCGCCGAGCAGTTCTTCGGCGTCAAGCGCGAACCAGGCTTCGATGCCGGCCTTTTCGACGCGCTGGGCGACGGCTTCGATGAGTTCGACGGTGCGTGGATGCGGCGCACCGGTCTCGCGATGCAGGAAAAAAGGCAGGGGAACGCCCCAGTTGCGCTGACGCGAGACGCACCAGTCGGGACGCGTGCGCATCATCGCTTCGAGACGCGCGCGACCCCAGGTCGGGAAGAAGCGCGTTTCGTCGACCGCGCGCTCGGCGCACCAGCGCAGCGTGGGTTCCTCTTCGCTGACGGGCGTCGCCGCGGCTTCGGACGACGTCGGGCGGTGATCCATGCCGATGAACCACTGCGTGGTGGCACGGAAGATGATCGGTGTCTTGTGACGCCAGCAGTGCGGATAACTGTGCTGGATCTTCTCGGATTGCAGCAGGTGGCCGTTGGCGGCGAGTTCCTGCAGCACCAGCGGGTTGGCCTCCCAGACCGATCTGCCGGCAAGTTCGCCGACGCCCAGCGCCGGGGTGCCGGCGACGAATCGGCCGTCGTCGCCGACCGGATTGTTGACCGGCAGACCGTACACCTTGCCGATCAGGTAGTCGTCGGTGCCATGCGCGGGCGCCGTGTGTACCAGGCCGGTGCCGGCCTCGACGGTGACGTGCCGGCCGCAGATGATGGCCACATCGCGCGGCTGAAAAGGGTGTTTGAGGAGCACGTGTTCGAGCGCCGCACCTTTGGCCGAACCGATCACCGTTCCGGCGAGGGCATAGCGCTGCAGGCAGGCAGCGGCCAGTTCACGCACCAGGATCAGGGCGCCGCGGGGCGTGTCGATCAGTTCGTAGTCGAAGTCCGGGTGCGCGCTGACGGCCTCGTTGGCCGGCAGCGTCCACGGCGTGGTCGTCCAGATCACGGCGAAGGCCGGCCCGCGCAGGTGCGTCAGGCCGAAAGCCCGCGCCAGCTTGTCGGCGTGATTGGGGTGTACTTCGAAAGCCACATCGATCGCCGACGAGGTCTTGTCTTCGTATTCGACCTCGGCCTCGGCCAGCGCCGAACCACAATCGAGACACCAGTTCACTGGTTTCAGGCCCTGGTAGAGGTAACCCTTCTGCAATATCGCGCCGAGCGCACGGATTTCGTCGGCTTCGGTCTTGAAGTTCATGGTCAGATAGGGCTTGTCCCAGTCGCCGAGAATACCGAGGCGGATAAAATCCTTCTTCTGGCGCTCGATCTGTTCGCCGGCGAAGGCGCGACACAGTTCACGCACCCGCTCGGCCGGGACATGCTTGCCGTGCAGCTTTTCGATCTGATGCTCGATCGGCAGGCCATGGCAGTCCCAGCCCGGAACATACGGTGCGTCGAAGCCCGCCAGCGTCTTCGAGCGGACGATGACGTCCTTGAGGATCTTGTTGACCGCGTGCCCGATGTGAATATCGCCGTTGGCGTAGGGCGGGCCGTCGTGCAGCACGAAACGGGGGCGTCCCTGCGAGACCTCGCGGATCCTCTCGTAGAGTTTTGTCTCCTGCCAGGCGGCGACCCACTGCGGTTCGCGTCGAGCCAGGTCACCTCGCATCGGAAAAGGCGTGTCGGTGAGGTTGAGGGTTTTCTTGTAGTCGGCCATGGCGGTTCTCAGAACTGGAAGTACGCTTTCGCCGCGGCAACGTCGCTGGCGATTTGCGCCTTCAAGGCGTTGAAATCGGGGAATTTCATTTCGTCGCGCAGCTTGTGCAGGAAGCGGACGTTCAAATGGGCGCCGTAGATGTCGGCGCTGAAATCAAAGAGATGCACTTCGAGCAGTGGTCGTACGACCTGATTGGCGCTCGGTCGGTATCCAAGGTTGGCAGCACCCTGGTGCGGGCCACCCGGCAAGCCCTTGACTTCGACCGCGAATACTCCCTGCAGTGCGGGTCGTTCGTGCTTGATGCGGATGTTCGCCGTATTGAAGCCCAGTTGCCGCCCGATCTTGTCGCCATGGACCACACGTCCATCGATCGAGTAGGGGCGGCCGAGCAGACGTGCCGCATGTTCGAGATGGCCGGCCTGCAGCGCGTCGCGAACGGCCGAACTCGAGGCGCGCTCGCCGTCGAGGGTGACGCTGTCCATGGCCTCGACCTGAAAGCCGAGGCGGGCGCCGGCGTGGTTCAGCAAAGCGAAGTCGCCGGCACGCCTGGCACCGAAGCGAAAGTCGTCGCCGACGATCAGGTGCCGCACGCGCAAGGCGCCCAACAGCACCTGCTCGATGAATGCTTCGGCGCTCAGGGCGGCGAAGCGGGCGTTGAAGTGGCAAACGTGGACCAGGTCGACGCCGTCGTCGGCAAGCAGTTCGAGCTTTTCACGCAGCGTCGACAGCCGCGAGGGGGCCGCTTCCGGGGCAAAGAATTCGCGCGGGTGCGGTTCGAAAGTGAGCACTGCCGCCGGCAGGCCGGCTTCCCTGGCGGCTGCCGTCAGACGCGCCAGCAGTGCCCGATGGCCGAGATGGACGCCATCGAAGTTGCCGATGGTCAGGACGGTAGCACTGTGCGTGGTCTGTGAGAAACCGCGATAGACGAGCATCGGGCGGCAAGGGAAGGCCAAAGAACTCGCGATTATAGCGGCATTTCGCTGGCTTGATGCTCTTGATACTTGCTCAACGCGTCTCAAACATCCGGATGACGCTTCAATGGTTTCTAGTGTCGACGCAATTTACACTGCGCCAATAGGCGCATACGACAAAAAAAGCAAAACTGTATTAAGTCAGTTTGTTGCTTGTTATGGCACGAAGCATGCTTATTTATTTGTGTAGCACTTTCTAACTTAACAATTGCGGAGGTATCATCTCAATGAATACAACAAGACAAATTTTTGCAGGCGCAGTAGTTGCCTTGGCGGTGGCTGCGAGTGGCGCCCAAGCCGGTCAGGTTATCACCAGCACCAACGGCTTGGCCTCCATAGTCACTTATGACTCAGATCTTTACATTTCCTGAGCAGATCGGGTCACGGGGTAGCGTGGGCGAGAGCCGGAACGATGGCTTGTTCAGTGATTCGACAAGCGGCGGCGATGGTCGAGCGACCCAGGCGGGTGAGGTAGTAGCGATAGCCATGAACGACCTTCTTGATGAGGCCGAACTGGCGCAGGCGCCAAAGCTGGCGCGTGATG